>Ga0153928_1000147_pt1 | contig 37432 bp, 33 predicted proteins | sample TSNJ012MetaG_FD_106656 | JGI IMG/M metagenome (GOLD analysis project Ga0153928, IMG submission 106656) | Attine ant fungus gardens microbial communities from New Jersey, USA - TSNJ012 MetaG | ecosystem: Host-associated > Fungi > Mycelium > Unclassified | place: USA: New Jersey, Wharton State...
CGTGCCAATATGACCCGCGATGGGCGCGCGTACGTTGGATGCTTGCATTTGACGTCTCCGATGGTTCGAGTTTGAGGAAACCCAAACCTATCGGATGCGCGTCCATCGCCCCATGGAATCTACCACGGTCGCGCGTGAAGGCGTAACTTGCCGGCCCAAACGCACACAGGGCCCGGCCCCATGCTCGCGATCCGCCTTGCCAAGGTGGCGACCATTTCCGCGCTCGCTACCTACGCGCTCATCGTTGCCTACGACAACGTCGTCGACTACGGGACCAACTACGAGTTCGTGAAACATGTATTGAGCATGGACACGACGTTCCCGGGCAATGCGCTGATGCACCGCGCCATCACCGACGAGACCATCTGGCGAGCGGCTTACGCGTTGATCATCGCCGCCGAGGCGTTGACCGGTTTTCTGCTTGCGGGCGGCGCGCTGGCCTTGCTGGCGCGTGTGCGGGCGCCGGCCGAGGTCTTCAACCGCGCCAAGCGCTGGGCGGTCGCCGGATTGACCATCGGGTTCGGCCTCTGGTTCTTCGGCTTCATGGTGATTGCCGGCGAATATTTTGCCATGTGGCAGTCGAAGGTTTGGAACGGCCAGGAATCCGCGTTCCGAATTGCCATCGCGATCCTCGGCGTACTGATTTTCGTCACCTTGCGGGAGGGCGAGGGCACCTGAATCATTTCCACGGCTGCTGGAGCGATCCACCGCTGCCTCGCCGAGCAGTGGAAGGACGCCCTCGTCGGCAGCACGCGCTACACGTCCGGCGAGCCGTGCGCGATGTGCATGGGCGCGAATCCTGTGGTGCCGGATCGGCCGACTGGTGTTTGCGGCGTCCGTGCAACAGCTCGCCACCAAGATCGATCAAATCATGCTTTCGAGCGCCGACATCGCAGCCAAGGCTCCGTTCGTCCCCATCACGATCACGGGCGGCGTCCTCGTCGACGAAGCCATGCAACTGTTCGCGAAATAAGTTTGGTCGTAGCCTGGTCGGCAAATCGGGAAGCCGCAACTGATGCGCGGCCGCGGACGGGGCGCCGTGCAACGATCGTGGAACCCTGGTAGTCTGTTGCCAAGGGGGCCTAACAATAACCTTCCAGGGAGGCGCCATCATGAAGAGGCTCACGCTCATTGTCGTCGCCGCGCTGGCCGCGCTGATCGGCGGCGCGGCTTACGCCGAGGATTACCCGAGCCGGCCGATCACGATCGTCAACGTGTTCGGTCCCGGCAGCGCGAGCGACACGCTCTGCCGCATCATTGCCGACCGGCTCAGTCCCATGCTCGGGCAACCGGTCGTGATCGAGGATCGCCCGGGCGCCGACGGCGCGCTCGCCGCGCTCTACGTCCATCATCATTTGCCGGACGGCTACACGCTGCTGATGGGCACCAACTCGCCCATGTCCGCCGATCCCTACATCCACAAGGACATCAACTACGATCCGGTCAAGGATTTCGCGCCGATCACGCGGGTCGGCAGCTTCACGTTGATGCTGGTGGTCAATCCGAGCCTGCCGATCCATTCGATCAAGGAACTGGTCGACTATGCCAAGGCCAATCCCGGCAAGCTGACGTTCGCGAGCGGCAACACCGCCGGCATCGTCGGCGGCTACACCTTGGCGAAATGGGCCGAGGTCAGCATGCTGCACGTGCCCTACAAGACCACGGCGCCCGCGCTCGAGGACATCCTGGCCGGCCGCGTGTCGATGATGTTTGCCGACTTCACCACCGCCATGCCGTTGGTCAAAGCCGGATCGTTGCGCCCGCTGGCAATATCGCGCATCCACCGCAGCTCGTTCTATCCGGACCTGCCGACCATGGACGAGGCCGGGGTCAAGGGCTTCAATCTCGATGCCTGGGCCGGCCTGGTCGCGCCGGCGGGAACGCCGCCGGAAGTCGTGGCGAAGCTCAACGGTGCGCTACGCAAGGTCATCGACAGCCCGGACGTCCAGGCGAAGTTCAAGAACATCGGGTTCGAAGGGTTTTCCAGCACGCCGGAGGAGTTGGGCAACTTTATCAAGGAACAACTCGTCGGCTGGGGCAAGATGGCGAAGGACGCCGGCATCAAGCCGGAGTGAGCGAGTGACTCCGTCCCGCCGGGCTGTCTTTGTTTGCTGCGATGGATTGGGGCGGCGCTGGGTCACGCCGACGCTGACCCCCGTCCTTCATGAGATCGCCAACCGAAGCCTTTGGTGCGCCGATCACCGGGCGATATTCCCGTCTGCGACCCGCGCGTCCGCCGCGTCGGTCGCAACCGGCTGCCGTCCGAGACGTCACGGACTGCACGGCAACCGCATGGGATTGATCCAGGACGGCCGGATCGCCGTGCGCGACGTCGGCAAGCCTGACTTCCGCACGCAGATGCGTGCCGCCACCGGCGGTACCTTGCGCGTGCCCACGCTCGCCGAGCGCGTCGCCGGCGCGGGTGGCTTCGTCGCCTTCTCCAATGTTTCTCCCGGCGCCGCCTATTTTCTCGATCCGGACAACTTCGGATTCGTCTATCACCGCGCCGGCTCCTACGCGCCGGGAGGAAGCCCGATCGCGGGCCGCGGCGGGCTCGACGTCACACACGATCTCGCCGGTGACTGGGCCATGACGCAGCGGTTTTGCTCGGAGGTTCTCACCGACCGCAAGCCGAGCGTAGCGGTGTTATGGCTTGCCAATCCGGACCTGACGCTCCACGGCACACTGCTCGGCTCGCCCGACCATCGCGATGCCCTTCGATCGACCGAGCGCTGCGTTGTGGCGGTCCTCGAGACCGTCGAACGGTTGCGCGCGAGCGGAGAGACCATTCTGCTTCTGATCGGCTCGGATCACGGCCAGGAAACGGTCGGCGACTACGTCACGATCGAGACGTGGCTCGACACGCATGGTCTCGCCGCCCAGCGCCAGGCCGGTCAGATCGCCGTTGCGACCCAGGGTACCGCGGCTCTCCTGTATGCAACAACACAAGCCCGCGCCGCGCTCATTGACGTGCTCGAGGCCATGCGCGCGGAGCCGTGAGCGGGCGAGATCGTCGTCGAAGATGGGCTTGCTGCGTTGGGGCACGCCGCAGCGGGCGGGGTGGTCGCCGCCGTCAACATGGGGCGGCGCGAGGAACAGAACGCCTATGGCGTTTCCGGCGTCCGCTGGGTGGCAGCCGACCCAGACAATCCCAAGCCGGTCGGATTTGGCCAGCACGGCGGCTGGGGGCCGGACGAGACCCAACCCTATCTGTCGGTCAACGGAACGGATGTCCGCCCCGGCATCCATCGGGACACAACAAGCCTCGTCGACATCGCACCGACGATCCTTGCCTTTCTTGGGCTCTCGACCGCGGGCTTGGACGGGAAGCCGCTGGCCGCGTTCGAGCCGTAGCCCAAATAGAGCGCAGCGGAATGCGGGAAACCCGGATTTCCGCCCGCTTTCGCGGGCGCCCATCCGGGCTACATGGCTTGAATTGGAAAGGCGAAATCTGTGTCCTACTATGCTGTCGAGCCATGGGCGTCGGCTAAAAACATCAAGGGAGGCAATCAATGACGTGGGCAACACGAGGGATTTTGGTCATCGGTATTAGCGCGGTCGCGCTGCTGGCGATGGGCGGAGATCGGTCGCGCGCGCAAGCTACCGACCCGAATTCCGCGCCCAATCCTTATAAGATGCAGGAAAACTGGCTGCAGCTTCCGGCCGGACGAAAAATCGGCCAAGCCATCAAGGTCCGGGTCGATCACAGCGACGGCAAGAGCATCTGGGTGTTCGACCGCTGCGGCTCGAACGAGTGCACCAATTCGACGGTGGCGCCGATCGAGAAATTCGATTCATCCGGCGCATTTCAAACGGCGTTCGGCGCCGGCCTGTTCGCGGTGCCGCACGCCTTTTACGTCGACCGCGACGGCAACGTGTGGGCGGGCGACCAGATCGCCAAGAACGGCAAAGGCGCCGATCTCATCAAGTTTGCCCGCGACGGCAAGGTGCTCATGACCTTGGGCAAGCCCGGCATGCCGGGCGACGCCGCCGGCTTTTTGAGCGCGGTGAGCGCCGTCGTCGTCGCGCCGAACGGCGACGTCTACGTCGCCGACGGGCACGGCACCGGCACCAACGACCGCATCGTAAGATTCTCCGCGGACGGAAAGTTGATCGCCACGTGGGGCAAGCACGGTAAGGAGCCGGGCGAGTTCGATACGCCGCACGGCATCGCGCTCGATTCCGCCGGCCGCGTCTTCGTCGCCGACCGCGCCAACGATCGCATCCAGATTTTCACGCCGGACGGCAAATTCATCGCCGAGTGGAAGCAATTCGGGCGGCCGAGCGACGTTGCGATCGGCAAGGACGACATGATCTATGTGGCCGACTCGCAGTCGGACGAGAAGACGAATCCGGGCTTCAAGCAGGGCATCCGCGTCGGCAGCGCCAAGGACGGCAAGGTCACGGCCTTCATTCCGGAGCCGTCGCCCGGGGCCGGCTCACCGGAAGGCGTCGGCGTGGACGATGCCGGGAACGTTTACGGCGGCTGGGTCGCCAAGATGGCCGTGCGGAGGTTCACGAAGCCGTAGCGCATAGAGCATCATCCCGAAAAAGCCTGCCCCCACTCGATGCGCGTGGGTGTCGGTTCCCGTCTTCGCGAAACCCCGTTTGGTTCGTGTTATGCTGCCCGAGTGCGTTCGCGCAACACCGGCCGGGTCTCGCCGTCGATCGTGACCCGCATACAGGCCCGGCCGTGGCCCATCGCGTATTTCAAGGTCGGATAGAGGCGCGCGGCGGTCAGGGCAAAGGCCAGCGAGACCAGACCGCGCCTGCCGAAGCGGCGCAATACCTCTGCGCGCAGATCGTCGGCCTCCGGCGCGTGGCGCAGGGTTGCCTCGGCAAACCGCACCGCGAGCACGACATCGTCGGGCATGGCCGTAAAGTCGCGCGCCACCACCGCGCGCAGGGGCACGCTTCCGCGACAGCCCGCCGTCGCAAGCCACCACCAAGCACGTCGGCCCGTGCGGCGCCGGCGCAGATGAGTCCTTCTCACCCCGCTCAGGAAAGTTGTAGAAGCCCGATCAGCGGCGCCGGCTCGACCGCCGCCGGCAGTGCGCCGCCCGCGAGCAGGGCCGAGCCGCCGCGGGAGGATCACATGAACGAAGTTGCCACGGCCGCGACGACCGACCTGGGTCTGCGGGTGCGCAAGCTCGGCGTCTTTCTCGGCGCCGAGGTGACCGGGATCGACCTGACGCGGCCGCTGGCGCCGGCCGTCGTTGCGGCGATCGGCGAGGCGCTCGCGACCCACGAAGTGCTGGTGTTCCCGCGCCAGACCATCGGCTCGGAAGACCTCAAGCGCTTCGGCCGCTGTTTCGGCGAACTCACGGTGCATCCGTTCTCGACCAACGCGGCCGACAGTCCCGAACTGATCGTCTATGACAACAAAGAGGGTAACCCGCCCGCCGCGACCGACATCTGGCATTCCGACGAGACGTTTCGCGAATGCCCACCCATGGGCACCATGCTGTGCGCGAAGATCGTCCCGGAGATCGGCGGCGACACGGTGTTTCACAGCATGACGGCTGCCTACGAGAGCCTGTCCGACCGCATGCAGCACCTCATCTCGGGGCTCGAGGCGGTGCACGATTTCAAGCCGTTCAAGGCGCTCTTCGCCGAAACCGAGGAAGGCTGGCGCAAGCTGCGGCATTTCGAGGAGATCTACCGCCCGGCCACGCATCCGGTCGTGCGCGTGCATCCGGTGTCGAAAAAGAAGGCGCTCTACGTCAACCCGCAGTTCACGTTGTTCATCAAGGGAATGGAGGAACGCGAGAGCCGCGCGCTCCTCGACACGCTGTTCCGCGTGACGAGCGTACTCGAACACCAATACCGCCATCGCTGGGAACCCAACACGATCGTGTTCTGGGACAACAGGTCGACCCAGCACGCTGCCGTGCACGACTATTATCCGCAGCGCCGGCTGATGGAGCGCGTCACGATCAAGGGGGATCGTCCGCAAGGCACCGGCGAGGTCGCGCAAGCCTCCGAGTTGCGCAAGTTCAAGATGCCGCCGCTGATGTCGCTCACGGGGCGGGCGGTTCGCCAGCACGAGCGGACGGAATAAACGCCATCCAAATTGAACCCGGCCGCCTGCTCACATGAACCGGACCCGGTTGGCGATTCTGATCGGCCTCTCGCTCGTCTGCGCCGTCGGCACGGTCGCGGCGCAGACAGCAGGGCCGCCCGCCGGTTACGAAATCAATGCGGAGTACACCCAAACCTCGCCCGACCGCGCGACCACCGTCGAGCAATATGCCAAGGACGACCCGCAGGGCGGCTCTCTCTGGCAGTTCTGGGCGCGCCGTGGGGACAAGCTGACGCTGCTCAATCCCGAGCCGGCCGACTATCCGGCGGGCTTCCGGTTCACCAAAGATTCGCGCTGGCTCGTGCGCATGCAAAAGACCGGCTCCGGCGAGGCCGACCTGCATTTGTATCGCCTCGGCCCGGAGGGGTTCGTCGTCGCGACGGAGAAGCCGCTCGGCGACCTCGCCTGGGCCTTCTTCTATCGTCAGCGCGAGGCACGAAATGTCATGAAGCCGGATTTCCACATCTCGGCGGGTCTCGTGAAAGGCACGGAGGAGAACTATCGCTGGATGGGTGTGACCTGGCCCGACAGCCGCTATCTCGTCATCAGCTTGTGGGGCGCCGTGTCGCCGACCCATCGGCACCGGCAAATCGACTCCGTACGGGCTTGGCGCTGTCGCTACGACCTGCAGAAGGGGACGTTCGACGTACCGCGGAGTTTTGCCCTGAACAATGCCGAGGCCATCGCTCTGCAGTCGCAATAATGGCAAAATCCGCGGTCAGATGTGGCGCGAAAGTCACGGATCGGGTGAATCGAGCCGGCCGGCGGTAAGATGCTGGCGCCGGCCGACGGTCGGCGTCAGGATGCGCGGACACCCCGCGCGACTCATCGGGCAACGGTCATGCGCAAGAGCGGTAGAGCGAACCTCGATGCCATGCTGCGGCATCTCGCTTCCCACCATGACCCGCAGGATTTTCCCAGCACGGCCTATGAACGCCAGGCGCTGCTCGAGGCGGCCGGCAAGCGCAGGCTGATCGAGTGGCAGAAGGACAACCGCCGCTACGAGTTGACCCCGATCGGCTGGCGGCGCCTCAGGCGCGGCGGCGGCCTCGGGTTCTCGCTGGGGATCGGCCTTGGGGCCGTCGCGACGATCGGTGCGGCGGCCCTGCTCTGGCTGCCCGGCGATCGCTCGGCCCAGGAAAAGGCCGCGGTCGCTCCGCAGGCGCAGAAGATCGGCGCGCGCGATCCCGCGCCGCCGCCGGCTGGTCCGTCGCCGATTGTTCCCACGCTGGTGCGCGATACCGCACCCGTCATAGCGCCCGACCGTCCGGCCCCGCCTGCGCGGGTTGCTGATCGCCCGGCCGAGCCTGCGGGGACCGCCGATCGTCCGGTCGAGCCCGCGAGGGTTGCCGACGCTCCGGCCGATCCCGCCGGCGTTACCGAACAGCCGGCCGCGCAGCCGCCGGACGGCGACGCCGCAGCCGCGAAGGACCCGGGCGAAAAAAGATCGCGCCACCGGACGGGGCGAGCCCACAGGCGCTGGGGGTGGGCCTTCGCGCGCCGCTATCGCGACGAACGTTACGCCGGTGCCGGGCGTTAGTTGCGGTAGTTCCTCTGGTATCGTGGTGAGCGGCTCATCCTCCGCGAACGGTATTCGGCCCGGATTAAGTCAGCAAACAGACTCAGTTTCGAGACAATTTCGCTGTTCTGTGGCTTTCGAGCCACGGCGGCAAAAAATTTGCCGACCGGCGGGGCGTGCCGAAATTTACGCCAAGATCGCCGGATATTTTCGCTGCCGAGAGGTACGTTATTGCACAAGGAGTTCTCATGCCCAGCGGCAGTCGTTATCGGCAGTATGCGGAAGAATGCCTGCGCAGCGCGCAAGCAGCGACGCCGGTCCAGCGCGCGCATTTGCTCCGCGTCGCGCGCACTTGGTTGGACATTGCCGATCAGACCGACGCGTGGGAGGGGCAGGAGGATAATCCGACCGCATCAATAGCGTTTGCATCGAACAACAAATAAAAACGCCATCCCGAGGAGCATAGGCGGCCTTCGGCCGCCGTTCTTAGCAGGCAAGAACGCCGCCGCGGAGCGGCGGCTATGTCGCATAAGCGAGCGGTCGTTTCGAAGGATGGAAGCAAGCTCGCTGTTTGTGGCCATTCCCCGCTTTCGCGGGGACAGGCTCTTCGAGACCCGCGGCTTCGGCGCGCTCCTCAGGATGACGCTTTATTTTGTTGAACTCCCTCAGCTCGCCTGCATCGCCGCTTTGATCTTCGCGGGCGTGAAGGGCACCGAGCGCACCCGCACGCCGGTCGCGTCGAACACCGCATTGGCGACGGCGGACGGGATCACCGCGGCGCTCGGCTCGCCCGCCCCCCACGGTTTCTCGTTCGGCCGATCGATGAGCTCGATCGCGATGTCCGGCACCTGTGGGAACTTGAGGATCGGATAGCTCTCCCAGTCGAGGCTGGTCACCCGCGAACGGTCGAACTTCACTTCCTCGAGCAACGTGCGGCTCACGGTCTGGATCACGTTGCCCTCGATCTGGTTCTTCAGGCCATCGGGGTTGATGATCTGGCCGCAGTCGTGGACCACGTAGAACTTCGCCACCCGGATCGCGCCGCTTGCGCGGTCGACCTCGACCTCGGCGACCGCGCCGATGTAGGTGCGCACCAGCTCGTATTTGACGTAGGAGATGCCGCGCCCCTTCGCCACACCGCCGTTCGCCGCCTGTTGGGCCGACGGCCGCGGCTCCCAGCGGGAAAGCGCGGCCAGGCGGTCGAGCAGTTCGAGCCCGCGTTTGTCGTCGAGATATTTGCGGCGGAACTCGAGCGGGTCCGTCTTCGCGGCGGCGGCAAGTTCGTCGATGAAGCTTTCGTTGGCGTAGGTGTTCTGCATGCGCCCGGGCGTGCGGATCCAGGACGGTCGCAACGGCGTCGTTTCCAGGCGTTTGCAGACGGTCTTGATGGTGGGGAATTTGTATTGGATCGCGGAGTTCTGGAACACGTTGCCGGGCGCGATGTCGCTGCCGGCCGGCAGGCCGGACAGCGTGGCCGCCACCAGCGGCACCATGAAACTGCCCGCCGTCTGCTGCGGCATGTAGAAGTCGCCCTCCCACGCCGTCACGTTTCCTTGCGCATCCATGCTCGCGCGCATGTCGATCAGCGTGGGCGGGCCTTTCGGATCCCAGCCGTGCTCGTCGGCGCGCGACCATTGCACGCGCACCGGCTTGTCGACGGCCTTCGCCAACAACGCCGCGTCGGCGGCGGCGTCCTCATGTCCGTTGCGGCCGTAGCAGCCGGCGCCTTCCGCATAGATGCAGCGCACCTTCTCGACCGGGAGCGAGAACATCAAGGCGAGCTGCTTGCGCAGGCCGTGCGTCGCCTGCGACGCCGACCACGAGGTCAGCGCGCCGTCCCTGAACTCGGCGATGGCGCAGGACGGGCCGATCGAGCCATGCGTGTGGATGGTGAAGTCATAGGTCGCCTTGATGAGCTTGGCTCCCTCCTTGCCCATCGCCGCGGCGGTGTCGCCGACGTTGCCGGTGACTTCTTCCTTCGCCACCTTGGTCGCGCGCACGTGTTCCCACAGCTTGGCCTGATCGGGCAGCGTTTGCGATTTCGACCAGGAGGTCTTGAGCGCGTTCGCGCCGCGGATTGCATCCCATTCGTTGGTGGCGACGACGCCGAGGAAATTGCCCTCGCGCACCGTCTTGACGATGCCCGGAATGGCCTTGAGCGCCGTGTCGTCGACGCTTTCCAGCGTCGCGCCGATCGCGGGCGGCCGCACCACGCGCCCATGCAGCATGCCGGGAACAACAACGTCCTGCATGTAGGTGAAGCGGCCGCTGACCTTGTCGGGAATATCGACGCGCGGCTGCGGCTTGCCGACCAGCTTGTAATCCTGCGGCGCCTTCTCCTTGACCGGCTGCTTGGGATCGAGCGTGATCGAAAAACTTTTGGCGCCGATCAACTGGCCGTAGCCGATCTTTTTGCCGCCGCCGGAGATCACGCCGTCGGCAAGTGTGAGATCGCTCGTGCCGAGTTTCGTGGCGGCTTCCGCCATGAGCGCCTGCCGCGCGGCCGCGGCGGCCTGGCGCAGCTGCATGCCGCCCACCTGGATCGAGAGGCTGCCCCAGGTCGTGCCCTGGTCGGGAGTGAGCGCCGTGTCGCCCTCGATCAGCTCGACCTGCGCGATCGGCACGTCGAGCTCATCTGCCACGATCTGGCGGAGCGCGGTCGACACGCCGGTGCCGAGATCGACCTTGCCGGAGTAGACGGTGACCTTGCCGGCCTTGTCGATCGCGAGGAAGGAATCGACTTCGGTGAGCGCGAGCGGTTTTCCCGGTCCTTGCGCCGGCGCGGCGGCGAGCGGACCGGCGAACGAAAAGCCGACAATGAGCGCGCCCGAGCCGATGAGCGCGTGGCGGCGGGAAATCTGGATGGTCATGTCCGCCTCCCGCCTTACGCCTGCGCCGAGGCGCGCTTGACCGCGCGCACGATGCGGGCATGGGTGCCGCAGCGGCAAAGATTCTCAGCGAGCGCGGTTTTGATGTCGGCCTCGCTTGGCTTCTTGTTCTTGGCGAGGAACGCGGCCGCCTGCATGATCATGCCGTTGATGCAGTAGCCGCATTGCGCGGCCTGCTCCTCGATGAACGCCTTCTGCACCGGATGCGGCTTTGCCGGCGTGCCGAGCCCTTCGAGCGTGACTATTTTCTGCCCGGACCCGACCGTGCCGATCGGCGTGATGCAGGAGCGCACCGCCGCCCCATCGATGTGGACGGTGCAGGCGCCGCATTGCCCGAGCCCGCAGCCGAAGCGGGGCCCGTGCAGGTGAAGCTCGCCGCGCAAGGCGTAAAGCAGCGGCATCTGCGGGTCGTCGTACGTGATCGTCGCGCGCTTGCCGTTGACGTTGAAGGATTTCGAATTGGCCATCGGTTCCTCCCGCGGTCACGCATAGACCCTGGCCACTTCGTCATGCGCCCATTTGACGGCGGCCTCGGCCGGCATGCCTTGAATCGCCCGCGCGTACATGTCGGTGATGATGTATTTGGTCACCACTTCGGCAGCCTTGCGATTAGGCGGCCCTGCATAGCCCGCGAGCCGGCCGGACAGAGGTATGTCGCGGAACGGCAGCAGGACCGGATCGGCGTCCCACATCTTGTCCTTTTCCCAATCCCGGGTGGCGCCGCTGCTGTAGCCCTGCTGCGAAGCGAACCACTCGCCAAACACCGGTTTCGAGTGCACCCAGCGCAGGAAGTCCTTGGCCGGTTTTTGATTCTTGGAATAGCCCATCAGCAGGTGGGTGAAGGGGCCGGGCAGGTTGAACTGGCCGCCCGCGCCTTTGGGGATGCTCGCGTGCCGGATGTCCTGCCACATCGGCGCGCCCTTCTCGGTGAGATAGGTTTCAGGCTTGCGCTTGGCCTCGATATAGATCGAGGCGCCATTATTGGTGGCGCAGATGGTGCCCGACAGGAAAGCGCGGTTGTTGTTGCTGTCGTCCCAGGCAAGCCCGCCCTCGTCGCAGATGTCGTTCCAAAGACCAACCGTGAATTTGACCGATTCGATTGTTTCCCGGGTATTCAGGATCGCGGTTCTGCCGTCGGCCTCGACCTCTCTGCCGCCCCACGACCACAAATACGGATACCACCACCCCGGCGCGTCGCCGAACGTGTGCCCGGCGGTCTGGCCGAGCGGCCGGCCCTTGGCCTTCAATTTCTTGCCGGCGTCGTGCAGGGCGTCCCACGTATCAGGAAAAGCGTTGTAGCCCACCTCCTCGAACCATGACTTGCGATAGGCGATCAGGTTGCCGCCGACGGTCCACGGCACGCCGATCCATTTGTTGCCGACCGTGGCGACCTGCTTGGAAACGTCGTAGTAGCCGCCTTGCGCCTTGCTGATTTCCTCGGCCACGTCGCCGACATCGGCGAGGCTCTCGGCGTAGAGCTGTGGCCAACTGTTGAGCGTCATGATGATGTCCGGACCGGTTCCCGACTGGATCGCCGAGGTAATGCGCGCCTGCAGGTCGTTGGCGTTGATGGTTTCGACCTTGAGGCTGATGCCGAGCGCCTTCTGGCATTCCTGCGTGATCCGGCCTTTGAGCAGCGCGTCGGAAGCCGGCACGAAGTCGGCCCAGCGCAGCCAATGGACGCTCGTCCCTTGCGCGAAGGCCGGCGCCCGGCCGGTGGCCAGAATGGCGGCAAGCCCGCCGGTTTGCGCGGTGACGGCACTGGCGCCGGATAATTTCAGAAGCCTGCGACGTGTGATGCGAGCCATCATTCCCTCCCTGTTGTTGTTCTGCGCGACCGAGCCACGTGCCACGCGTGGCTAGACTATACCGTTCTATCGACCGGCTAGAAGCCGGCAGGTGCCGGCTCGCGCCTGCGGCGGCTCGATGCTAGCCTCGCGGCGGCAACAACATCGAACAGGGGAGGGTGGTCTCCATGGCGCGCATTCCGATCATTGACCGTGCCGATATGAACGCCGAGCAGGCGCGGGTCTACGACGCCGCCAAGCGGTCGAGCGGCATCGTGGGTGGGCCTTACTATGCCTACATCCGGCTGCCGAAGGTGTTCGAGGCATGCCAGAACCTGCGGGAGAGCTTGGCGTCGGGGCCGCTCTCGGCGCGCGAGCAGCAGGTCGTCAACCTCACGGTCGCGCGCCACTGGAACGCCAAGTATCCGTGGTTCGCGCAGGTGCGCCGGTCGCTCGCCGTCGGCATCGATCAGCCGGTGATCGATGCGATCAACGCGCGCAAGGCGCCGCGCCTCGACGACGCGCGCGAGCGCACCTGTTTCGCCGTGGCGAGCGAACTTCTCGCCAACAAAGGGCTTAGCGCCGAAAGCTACGCCGCGGCGGAAAAGACGATGGGCCTCGAAAGCCTGGTGGCGCTCGTGGCCTCCACCGGCAGTTTCTCCATGACGTGTCTCACCGCCGGCACCTTCGGCATTGATCCGCCGGCCGAGAATCCGACGCCGCTCGCGCCGTAAGGCAAACGGTCGTTCCGAGCTTCCATGCACCAGGTATGGATCACGCGTTACGGGCCGCCCGAAGTCCTCGCGCTGCGCGAGGCGGCGACGCCGCAGCCTGCGACGGGCGAAGTCCTGATCAAAGTCGCCGCGGCGGGGGTCAATTTCGCCGACATCATGGCGCGTCTCGGTCTCTATCCGGATGCGCCCAAGCCGCCCTGCGTCGTCGGATATGAGGTCGCGGGCGAGGTTGCCGCGGTCGGACCATCCGTCGCAGAGTTCAAAACGGGAGACAAAGTCATCGCGCTGACTCGGTTCGGCGGTTACGCCAGCCACGTCAGCGTGCGGAAGGAGCAGGTGTTCGCGCTGCCACCCGGCCTCGAGTTGGCGCAGGGCGCCGCGCTGCCGGTCACCTATCTCACCGCGTATCAGCTCCTCGTTGCCATGGGGAGGCTGCGCGAGGGCGAGACGGTGCTCGTTCATTCCGCTGCCGGCGGCGTCGGCCTTTCGGCGCTCAACCTCGCGACGATCATCGGCGCCAGGGTGATCGGCGTCGCCTCCGCCGCCAAGCACGACTTTCTGCGCCAACGGGGGGTTCACGGACTCATCGATTCTCGCGCGACGGACATGGTCGATCGCGTCAAACAATTGACCAACGGGCGGGGGGTCGACCTCGTGCTCGATGCACGCGGCGGGCGGTCGTGGCGCGAGAGTTATGATTGCCTTTCGCCGACCGGCCGACTCGCGATGTTCGGCCTGGCGACGGCCGTCGGCGGCGGGCGTTGGGTCGGAACGGTACGCGCCCTCTTTGGCGTGCCATGGCTCCGCTTCAACCCGCTGCGGCTCATGAACGACAATCGCGGCGTCTTCGGCGTCAATCTCGGCCACCTGTGGGATCAACACGCGATGATCCGCGGGTGGATGGAGCAGCTGCTGGCGTGGCAGGCGCAAGGGAAGATCACGCCGGTGCTCGATCGTTCGTTCCCGTTTGCAGAAGCGCCCGCGGCGCATCGCCATATCGAGGGCCGCGGCAACATCGGCAAGGTTTTGCTCGTGCCGTGAGGCCGCCGAGAACGGGCGTCAGCGTTTTCCCCACTTGCGCTCTTCGACCGTCGCTTCCTCGATCTCGTAGAACTTCTCGAGCCCGACCAGATCTTCGATCTGCTGGCGCGCGTCGACGTTTTCCTGGTGAATCATTCCGGTGTAATCGCCGGTGCGCTGGATTTCCGCCAGCGCCTTCTTGGCGAAATGGAAGCTCACCAGCAGATAGGTGAGCGCGTCGATCGCGGCTTTGTAGCCCATGTCGGCGAGCTGTTTGCCGGTGGGCAGGGGGCGCCCGTCGCGATTGCCGCGGCTGATGACGTAGACCAGCGGAACCTTGGCTTCGTTCGGGCCACGCTCCATTTCTTCGCGGTTGCGCGGGAAGAACATGCCCATGTCGGCGCCGACGTCGGCGGCCATGTTGATGCGCTCGATCGCCTCGTCGGGGCCCTCGAACCGGCAGGTGTCGGAGCGAGCGATGATGACGAAATCGCGGTCGAGTTCGTCGCGCGCGCGGCAGGCGAACTTGATCTTGTCGACGAACTCCTCGCGCGGCACCGCGTGGGCGACGTATTTGTGATAATGCGCGCGCTTGGGATAGAGCTGGTCCTCGATGTGGATGCCGGCGACGCCGGCGCGGATGAACTCGCGCACGGTTCGCATCGTGTGCAGCGGCTCGCCGAATCCCGCCCCGCCATCGGCGACCGTCGGGATCGCCACCGCATTGGCGACGTCGCCGGCGACACGAACCTGCTCGTCCATGGTCAGGAGCGGTTCCGATGTGCATCGCGTGCCGCCGGTCACGAAGCCGCCGTTATAGACCGCCGGAAAGCCGGTATCCTGGATCAGCCGGCCACCGAGCGCGTCGTACGCGACCGGCATGTAGATGAAGCCGTCCTCGCGCAATAACCCGCGCAGCGCTTGGGTTTTCGCCATGGTTCCTAGTCCTCTCCTGAAAATGTGCGGCAGCGGAAGGCCTGGGCGGCAGGGGCCATGACTTGCATAATGCCCGACCGCAAGGCTTTCCTGAAGGCGAGCGCTCGACATCGTGGGTGACAAGGATGAGACGCCGACTGTTGCGGCCCGCATGACCGATGTCGCGGCGTCTACCGGCGGTGCGCCACTGGCCGACGGCGGGGCAATCCGCCGGCTCATGCTGTTCTTCGGCATCGTCTACGTCGTCGAGGGGTTGGGACAGACCGGCGGGCTGATCGCCCAGCCGTTGACCTATTTTCTCAAGGAGTTCCACGGCTGGACGCCGGTTCAGGTCACGGCGTTTCTCACTCTTTTCAACCTCCCATGGGTGATCAAGCCGCTCTACGGCGCGGTGTCCGATTTCGTCCCGCTGTTCGGCTATCGCCGAAAAACCTATCTGGTCCTCGCCAACCTGCTCGCGATCGGCGCGTTCCTGTGGGTCGCGCGCGAGACCGATCCGGGCGCGCTCGCGTTCGCGCTGCTGCTCACCGCCTATGGCATGGCGATCTCGAGTACGCTGTGCGGCGCACTGCTGGTGGAAAACGGGCAGAAATTCGGCGTGAGCGGCCGTTTCGTCAATCAGCAATGGCTGTGGTTCAATATCGCCGCGGTGGCCGCGGGCGTCGCCGGCGGCGAGCTGGTGCAACGGCTTTCCGCCGCCGGCGCGCTCCACGCCGCCGCCTTCGTCATCGCGGTGGCGCCGATCGCGGTCATCTGGGGGACCTGGGCGCTGGTCGACGAGAATAAGACATCGATCAATCTGCCCGAGCTCAAGAATACCTTTCGCGGGCTCGTCGCGGCCTTTCACAACCGCAGACTGTGGCTGGTCACGCTGTTTCTCTTTCTCTACTACTTCAGTCCCGGCTTCGGCACGCCGCTGTTCTATTACATGACCGACCAGCTGAAGTTCTCCCAAGCCTATATCGGCATTCTGGGGTCGATCTCCTCGGGCGCCTGGATACTGGGCGGGGTGCTGTACAACAGGTATCTCGACCATCTGCCTTCGAAGACCCTCCTCAACCTGAGCATCGCATTGGGGACGTTGACGACGGCATCGTTCCTCCTCCTGGCGAGCGAGACGTCGGCGGCAATCCTTAATTTCTGCTCCGGACTTTCGGCGATGCTCGCGACCGTCTCGACGTTGCGGGTGGCGGCGGAGTTCGCGCCGGAGCGTTCCGAGGGATTTGCCTTCGCCGCGCTCACCTCGATCATCAATCTCGCCCAGGCCGCCGGGGAAAATGTCGGATCGTTCCTGTATCAGCACGCGTTCAGCAACGACCTGACGCCGCTGATCATCGTGTCCGCAGCGTTCACCGCCTTCGCTTTCGTGCTCGTCCCGCTGCTCCGGCTGGATAAAAGCCCGCCGGCGGCTTCGGCCACTGACACATGAGCGAGGCAAGATGCGCGCGGCAGCCGGTATGAGCGAGGAGGAGCAAACATGAAGTCCGGCACCTACCGCTATCCCCATATGGACCGGGTGATCTACGGCTCGCCCGTCGCCGAGGTTCTTGGCGCCGAGGTCGATCGCCTCGACGCGCGTGCCGTCTATGTCCTCGCCAGCGGCACGCTTGCCCGCTCAACCGACGTGGTGACGACGATCCAACGGACCTTGGGAAACCGCTGCGCCGGCGTGATGGCCAAGATCGGCGCCCATACGCCGCGCGCCGACGTGGTCGACGCCGCGAACGCCGCGCGTGAGGCGGGCGCGGATTTGCTGCTCACGGTCGGCGGCGGCTCCATCACCGACGCGGCCAAGATGGTCGGGCTCTGCCTCGGCAACGACGTGACCGACCCGTCCGCGCTCGATGACTATCGGGCGGTGATCTCATCCGACGGCAGCGTGCGGCGCCCGCCCGTCAATGCCCCCGCCGTGCGCTTCATCGCCGTCCCGACGACGCTGTCGGCCGGCGAGTTCAACGCGAATGCCGGATGCACCGACACGGTGCGGCACGTCAAGGAAAGCTTTTCCCATCCGCTGATGGCGCCGCGCACGGTCATTCTCGATCCGCACGTGAGCGTGCACACGCCGGAATGGCTGTGGCTCTCGACCGGCATCCGCGCCGTCGATCATGCGGTCGAGGATTTGTGCTCGGTCAACAGCCAGCCGATGTCCGACGCCGCCTCGCTCCAGGCGCTGCGCCTGCTCGGGAGCGGGCTTCGTGCCGTCAAGGCGAACCCGTCGGACGTCGCGGCGCGGCTCGATTGCCAGCTCGGCGCGTGGATGTCGATGGTCGGCACACAGACCGGCGTCACCAAGGGGGCGAGCCACGGCATCGGCCACGTGCTCGGCGGCACCGCCGGCGTGCCGCACGGCTACACCTCGTGCGTGATGCTGCCTCACGTGCTGCGCTTCAATCATGAGGTCAATGCCGAGCGTCAGGCGCTGGTGAGCGACGCGCTTAGCGCGCCGGACGCGCCCGCCGCCGATGCGGTCGCTGCGCTGATCGCCGATCTCGGCCTGCCGGGCCGCCTGCGCGACGTTGGCGTCAAGCCGGAACAGCTCGACGCGATCGCCGAACACGCGATGCACGACCGCTGGGTCCACACCAACCCGCGCAAGATCGACGGGCCGGCAACGGTGCGGATGCTGCTCGACGCGGCGTGGTAGGCGCGCAACGACGGCCACTCACGGATGGCGATGGGGCGAAAGTTCCTGCGGCCGCGCCCGGCGCGCGAGGCCCCCTTCCTCGATCCATTTCTTCGCCTCCTCGGCCGCCCGCTCCATGAGTTCGCCCGCCGCCGAGAAATCGAAGGGGGACACCGCGAGCGGGCAGAGCGTCGGCACGAGGTGCACGTCGATGTCGGCGGAAATCCGCTCCAGTTCGTGCATGAGCTGCCAGGCGATCAGTAAGGTGATCGCGTGCAGCGCCTTGGCGACGGCGCGCCGGGGCGGCTGCTCCAGCGCGCAGGCGTAGCCGGTCGGCAGGATGACGATGCGCGATGCGCCCAGTTCGGCAGCGAGAAGCAGCGGCGTGTTGGCCGCGATGGCGCCGTCCATCAGCGCCTCGCCGGCGATCTCCACCGGCGGAAACACGCCCGGAATCGCCGTGCTCGCCAGGATCGCCTCGACCGCCGGACCGCTGGAGAGGCGAACCGGCTGCCCCTGCTGATTGGTCGCCATGATGTGCAATGGGATCGATGTATCTTCGATCCGCAAGCCGGGCAGGTTGGTGTCGACCAAACGGCGCAGTCCGGTCGAGTCGACGAGATGTCCCGGATGGCTGAGCAGGCCGAGGGCGCTCATCAAAGTGATCGGGAAGACGTCCGAGCGCCGCAGCCCCGCCCAGATGCGCGCGAGCGCCGCGACGCCGTCGAGGTTGGGCGCGGCGGCAAAATAGCTGGCATTGATGGCGCCGACCGACGCGCCGACCACGAAATCCGGCCGCAGGCCGTGCGACAGCAGCGTCCGCAACATGCCGACCTGGATCGCTCCGAGGCTGCCGCCGCCGGCAAAGACGAATGCGGTTTTTCCGCCGGTCTGCGTCATGCCGGAACGTCCAATCCGATCCTAAAACCGCGCGAGCCGATGGTGCGCCCAATTAGCGGGAGTCCGCCGGACACAGGACATAACACTCGAGCAGGATGAGAAATTCCGCTCACGCCCGCAATGCCCCGCGAGCGGACGTGGGCCGAGCGCGACATCGGCGAGGCGCTATCTATGCCGGGCCGGGCGCTTTAAAGTGCAAGCGTTTTCGGATCGGATCGCCATGCCGGCACGCAATGGCCGCCAATACCTCGAGGGGCTGCGGGCGCAAGGGAGCCTTCTCTACCTGCGCGGCGAGCGGGTGCGCGATGTCACGAAACATCCGGGCCTCGCCAGCGGCGCGCGTGCGGTCGCCGCGCTCTACGACATGCAGCACGAGCCCGCGCTCGCCGCCGAGATGACGTACAAGTCGCCCACCAGCGGCGACCCTGTCGGCCTCTCGTTCATCATCCCGCGCACCCAGGACGATCTGGTCCGGCGGCGAAACATGATGCTGCGCTGGGCGCGCGCTACCTGCGGCATGATGGGGCGGTCGCCGGATTTCATGAATGTCACCTACGCGGCCTGGGCCGCCGCCGCCGACTATTTCTCCCGCGGCCGGCCGGCGTTCGGCGACAACATGCGCCGCTATTACGAGCTGATCCGCGAGAACGACCTCGTGCTCACCCACGCATTGGTCAACCTGCAGAAAAGCCGCAACCCTTCCGGCATCTACAATCTCGAGGAAGACACGGCGCTGCGCGTGGTGCGCGAGACCGACGCCGGCATCGTGGTGCGCGGGGCGCGCATCCTCGCGACGCTCGGGCCGTTCGCGGACGAGATCGCGGTCTATTCGCCGCGCGTCAGCATGTACGCCGAGGGCCACAGCCCTTATGCGCTGTCGTTCGCGATTCCCTGCGGCACGACGGGCCTCAAGTTCCTCTGCCGCGACAGCCTCGATGAGGGCCGCTCGCATTTCGACCAGCCGCTCACCTCGCGCTTCGAGGAGATGGACTGCGTCGTCTTCTTCGACGACGTGCTGGTGCCGTGGGAGCGTGTTTTCTTGCTTGGCGACGTCGGGCTGCTCAACGACACGGCCAAGGCCACCCACTACTCGGCGCACTCGGCGCACCAGAACGCGGCGAAGAACCTCGCCAAGTGCGAGCTGGTGCTCGGCCTTGCGCTGTTGATGACCGAGACGCTCGGCAACGCGCACTTGCCCCACACCGAGGCTTACATCGGCGAGCTGATGCTGACGACGACCCTCATGCGCGCCGCCATGCGCGCGGCCGAAGCCGACGCCAAGCTCGACGAGTGGGGGGTGATGTGTCCCGAGCCGGTGATGATGGAATCGACGCGCAACCTGTTCATGACGGCCTACCCGCGCATGGTCGAAATCCTGCAGCTGCTCGGCTCGTCGAGCTTCATGATCACGCCCAGCGAGGCGGACATGAAGGGTCCGCTCGCGAAGGACATCGAGCGCTACCTGGCGACGGACAAATCGTCGGCGCACGACCGCGTGCGGCTGTTCCGCCTTGCCTGGGACGTAGCCATCAGCTCGTTCGGCAGCCGGCAAGTGCTCTACGAGCGCTTCTTCGCCAGCGATCCGCTCACCCGCGCCCGCGCGCTCGCCGCCATCTACCCCAAGAGCGATGCGATGGCGCAGGTGCTCGCCTTCATGCGGCGCGAGGAGTGAGTGGGATTGTTGGGCAGCGCCCTAACCTCTGACTCGTCATGCCCCGCGAAAGCGGGCAATGAAGAACTGGTAGGCCACGACCCGCTTCCGCTCGGCTCACACCGCGACTTTCGTCAGGAAGCTCTCGACTTCGCTGCGCAGGTTGCCGGCTGCCTCTTCCACTGATTGCGACGCGGTGAGGACGGTCTGCGCCGACTGTTGGGTCTCGTCGGTGGCGCCGGCCACTTCGCTCAACACGACAACCACATGTTTGGCGCCCTCGGCGGCGCTCGTCACGTTTTGCGAGATCTCTCCCGTGGCGGCGGTCTGCTCTTCCACCGACGCCGCGGCTGCGGACGTATAGTCGTTGATCTCGCCCATGCGGTGCGCGATCCGGCCGATTGCCGCCACGGCCTTGCCGGTCGAGTTCTGCACTTCCAGGATCTGGCTGGAAATGTCTTCCGTCGCCTTGGCGGTCGCGACCGCAAGCGATTTCACCTCGGAGGCGACCACCGCAAAGCCGCGGCCGACCTCGCCCGCGCGCGCCGCCTCGATCGTGGCGTTGAGCGCGAGCAGGTTGGTTTGCTCGGCGATGCCGCGGATCAGCTTGACCACGTCGCCGATCTTCTGCGCGGCCTGCGCCAGGGCGTCGATGTCCCGGTTGGTCGTGCGCGCTTCCTCGACGGCGAGCCGGACCACCTGGGCCGCCTTGTTGAGCTGCTGTCCGATGTCCACGATCGAACTCGACAGCTCGACGGTGGCGGAGGCGGCGGTCTCGACGTTCGCCGAGGCTTCATTGGAGGTGCGCACCGCGCTGTCCGTGCGTTGCGAGGTGTGCCCGGACGCATCGAACAGCCTGGTCGCGGTCGAGCGCATCTTGCCGGCGCTCTCCGCCACGATCTGCAGCAGGTTCTCGGCACGCGTGCGGAACGCGGAAATCGCCTCCTCGACGAACAGCCGGCGCTCCTCCTGCTGGCGTACGGCGGTGCGCTGTTCCTGCGCCTCCCGGCGCTCGGTGATGTCCTCGTGCGTGCCGATCCAGCCGCCGCCTTGCATCGGATGATTTTTGACGAGCAGGAGCCGCCCGGCCTTGGACTTGACCTCATGCTCGATGGTGCGCCCCTGCCTGACCGCGGCCACGAAGTCCTTGCGATATTGATGGGGATCGCGATTGAACGTGCCCTTGGCGACCCGCCGTTCCAACACCTCGGAAAGGGTCGATCCCGGTCTTACGTCGGCCGCGGTGAGGTCGTACATTTTGTGATATTGCGTGTTGCAGACGACCAAGCGCTCCGCGGCGTCGAACATGCACAGCCCTTGCGCCATGCTGTCGATCGCGGTGTGCATCTGCTCGTTTTCCCGGCGCAGATTACGGCTGAGCACGGCGTGCATGAGGCTCATTGCGAGCTGCGCGGCAAGCGCGGCCGCGACCACGGCGAGGGCGGTTGCGGAAACCGCATGAACGACCGCGCTCCAGTCGGGCGCGAGGGCGTAGAGCAGGCCGAAACTTGCGGCAAACGTCGCGAGCCCAACCGGCAGGATCATCCCCCAGCTGCGCTGCGGCATGGGAAAATATGCCTTGAACATGATGCCCTCCGTCGGCGGAGCGACGGCATTCTCCCGCCGATGTTTTAATGCTCGGTGGGCAAATCGTTAATAAATTATGAAAGCGACGGAGCGCCGGCAGCTCTCCTTCCTAAAAAGCCCTCTTCTCAGCGGGAGGGGAGCCGCCACGCCCCTTCCGGGTACCCGTAAGCGCATATAGGCTGCGCCGGATTACCGCACGGAGCGATCACGGATCGACGCGGCCCTGTCGCGCAGCGTATGGCGCGCCCCGCGGTAAGGATGAGGCATGACGGCGGAAGTCCCGACGGCGCAGCGAATCCGCGGATATTGCGGCCTCTGTATCGCCCGCTGCGGCACCATTGCGACAGTGGAAAACGGACGCTTCAGTCGGCTCGACCCCGACCCCAGTCACCCGACCGGTGCGGCCATCTGCGCCAAAGGCCGGGCCGCGCCGGAGCTCGTCTACCATAAGGATCGGCTGACCCGGCCGTTGCGCCGCACGCGTCCAAAGGGCGATCCGGATCCCGGCTGGGAAGAGATTTCCTGGGACGAGGCGCTCGATCAAATTGCCGCCGCCATGCGACGGATCGCCGACCGGTTCGGGCCACAGGCCGTCGCCTTCAGCCAGTCGTCGCCCTCCACCACCGCCATCGGAGACGCTGGGGCCTTCATGCGGCGCCTGATGAACGCATTCGGGACGCCGAACCTGGTCACGGCCCTCGACCTTTGCGGTTGGGGACGCGGCTATGCCACGCGCTACGCATTCGGCGTCGGCAGTGTGGGGACCGGCAGCGGCGGCGGCGCCATGCCGGACATCGAACGTTCCGGCTGTCTGATCCTGTGGGGCTACAACCCGTCTTTCTCACGATTGACCCACGCGACGGCAACAGTCGAGGCGCTCAAGCGCGGCATGAAGCTGATCGTGATCGATCCGCGCAATGTCGGCCTCGCCAACAAGGCGGACGTCTGGCTGCGCGTGCGTCCGGGGACCGACGGGGCGCTGGCGCTGGGTCTCGCCAATATCATGATCGAGCGCGGGTGGTACGATCGCGACTTCATCCGCGCGTGGAGCAACGGGCCCCTGCTGGTGCGCGCCGACACCGGCCGGCTGCTGCGCGAGAGCGATCTGACGCCGGGGAGAGAAAAGCGACGCTACGTCGCCTGGGATGCGCACGCCGGTCGTACCGTTGCTTACGATCCGGCGGCGGGCCGCTACGACGAACCAAGCAAACATCTCGCGCTCGAGGGCGAATACAGCGTAACCGCCGCCGACGGCGTGATCAGCTGCCGTCCGGTATTCGATCATTACGCCGCGCTGTGCCGCAGATATTCGCCGGACGTGGTGGAAGCGACGTGCTGGATTCCGCGCGCGCAGCTCGAGGAAGCGGCGCGCCTGATCTGGCACCACCGCCCGACCTCCTACTATGCCTGGAGCGGGCACGAGCATCACGCCAACACGACCGAGACGGCGCGCAGCATGGCGCTGCTCTACGCGCTGACCGGCTGTTTCGATGCTCCCGGCGGCAATGTGCTGCTCCCCGCCGTACCCGCCGCGCCGATCACCGGGGAAGAGCTGCCGGCCGCAAAGCAGATGGTACCCGCGGTCGGGATGGCCGAACGCCCGCTCGGGCCGGCGCGCTGGAACGGCGTTTCGGCTCATGATTTCTACCGGGCGGTCCTTACGGATACGCCCTACCCGGTGCGCGGATTGATCGGATTCGGTTCCAACCTGCTGCTTGCGCACGCCGATCCGGGGCGCGGCCGCGCGGCGCTTGCCGCCTTGGATTTTTACGCCCACGCCGATCTGTTCATGACGCCGACGGCGGCGCAGGCCGACGTCGTTGTGCCGATCGCGTCGTGCTTCGAGCGCGAGGCGTTGAGGATCGGATTCGAAATCGACGCGCAGGCGCAGTCGCTCGTCCAATTTCGTCAAGCCATCGTAACGCCACCGGGAGAGGCACGATCCGACACGGATTTCATCTTTGGCCTCGCCATGCGCCTCGGCCTCGCTGAATATTTCTGGAACGGCGATGTGGACGCCGCTTATCGCCAGCAGCTCGCCCCCAGCGGCGTGACGTTGCAGCAGCTCCGTGCCGAGCCGGCCGGAACGCGGGTCGCGTTGACGATGCGTCACGCCAAACACGCCGACATCGACGCGCAGGGCAACGCGCGCGGCTTCGCCACGCCGTCGCGGAAGATAGAGTTCTGGTCGGAAACCTTCCGCGAGCACGGCTATGCCGCCCTGCCGGACTTCGTCGAGCCGGCGGTGGGGCCGGCCGCCACCCCCGAACTGCTCGCCCGCTTCCCCCTGGTCCTGACGTGCGCGAAGCCGAGCCTATTCTGCCAAACGCAACATCGGGCTTTGCCGAGCCTGCGTAAGCGTGCGCGCGATCCGGCAATCGACCTGCATCCGGACACGGCCGCGGCGCGTGGCGTCACTGCCGGAAGCTGGGTGGCCGTGGAAACGCCCGTTGGAGGCATGAGGGCGCGGGCCCGGCTCAACGATCGGCTCGATCCTCGCATTGTCGTGGGCGAGCACGGCTGGTGGCAGGCCTGTGATGAATTGGGCGCCGCCGGCTACGACCCGTTTGGTCCGCACGGTGCGAATTTCAATTTGACCGTCGACGCGACGATACGCGATCCCGTCAGCGGCACGCCCACGCACCGGGCAAATCTGTGCGAGATCCGGCTGGCGCCCGCGGCTCCCGCCCCTCCGGCATCTTAGTTCTGGCGCACGATCTCATCGTCAGTCGGGAAGACGCGTCGACTGCCACACGACCATTTGCCATCGCCCGTTGCGCTTGGCGTAGGCGTCGGTGAACCTGACGCCAAAGTCGAGGTCCTTGCCTTTGGAGACGACCTTTACCCAGGCAACCCCGGTGAGCACGACGGCATCGCCGAGATCCTGCGCCCGCACGTCGGAAGGTTCGATGGAAGAATAGACCGTCGCGCCGGATTGCATGTTGGCGATCAGGCTCTGTTTCGTATCGACCCGGGCGGAGGAATGCGTGTAGATCAGGTCGTCGGCAAGCAGCGATTCCAAGGTCGCGATGTCTTTCTCTCCCATCGCCTGCATGCGCTTTCTGTCGAGTTCGATGATCGTCTCTGCGTTGGTTGGCATTTCACGCCTCCTGCCTTTTGCGTACGAAATGTGCGGCCGTGGGTCGTGGGGCGGGCACCCTGCGGGACGAAGTGCCCGCGGGTTTGCCCACCTTACGCTTTGACCGAGCCGGCGGTCAGCCCCGCCACGTAGTGCTCGACGAAGAACGAGTAGATCAGGGCCACCGGGATCGAGCCGAGCAACGCTGCCGCCATCAGCTGACCCCAGTAGAAGACGTCGCCGCGGATCAGCTCGGAGATGACGCCGACCGGCACGGTGCGCACGGTGGTCTTGGTCAGAAAGATCAGTGCGTAGAGAAATTCGTTCTGCGACAAGGTGAAGGCGAAGATGCCGGCGGAAATGAAGCCGGGTGTGCACAACGGCAGGAAGATGCGCCGCATCGTCTGCAGGCGGCTCGCGCCGTCGATCCGCGCCGCCTCTTCCAGCTCCTTGGGGACGGTCTTGAAATAGCCCAGCAGAAGCCAGGCGCAGAACGGAACCAGCATCGTCGGATAGGTCAGGATGACCGCCGTGAGCGTGTTGCCGAGGCGGAGCCGATTGATCACGTCGGCGAGCGGGATGAACAGCAGCGGCTGGGGCACCAGGTAGATCGCCGCCACCGTCATCGCGATCAGCCCCGCGCCCGCAAAACGCATGCGCGCCAGCGGGTAGGCGAGCATGGCGCCGAGCACCAGCGAGATCGCCGTCGCCACGACCGCAACCAGCATCGTGTTCCAGGTCCACAGCAGGAAACTGGTCTTGGTCAGCAGATCGACGTAATGCTTGAGCGTCGGAGCATACACGATAAGCGGCATCACGTTTCTGTTGTAGAGCTCGGCATTCGGCTTAATCGAGGTGATCGCCATCCAGTAAAACGGGAAAAGTGCCAGCACAAGAAAGAAGGCGACCGGCAGCCACACCCGAATGACGCTCTCGAGCCGCCCGTGCCCGGTGACCATCACTTCCTCCCCATGTAGATGGTCAGCGCGACGATCAGCAGCGCGAGCGCCGGCAGCATCGCCAGCGCTATCGAAGCCCCGAGCCCCAGCTGGCCGGCGCCCATCGCAATGTCGAACGCATAGGTCGCGAACAGGTTGGTGGCGTTCTGCGGCCCGCCGTGGGTGAGCACGTAGACGAGCTGAAAATCGGCGAAGGTGAAGATGACCGAGAACAGCGTCACGATCAGGATGATCGGGCGCAGCAGCGGCAGGGTCACGAAGCGGAAGCGCTGCCATCCGCCGGCGCCGTCGATGGTGGCTGCCTCGTAGAGTTCGGGAGGAACCGTCTGCAGCCCGGCGAGCAGGCTGATGCCGTAGAACGGCAGCCCGCGCCACGTGTTGATCACGATGATCGAGACCATCGCCAGCGCCGGATTGCCCAGCCACGACGGGCCCGGCTTGGGCCAGCCCAGCGCCACCAGTAGCCGGTTGACCACGCTGAACGCGGGATCGAGCATCCACATCCAGGCGACGGTGCTCAGCACGGTCGGCACGATGAAGGGCAGCAGCAGCAGCGCGCGCACCAGATTCTTCATGCGGAACTGCTGGTTCATGGCCAATGCCAAACCGAGCCCGCCGACCATTTTGAGCAGCGTCGCGACGCCGGTGTAGATGAAAGTATTGATCGCCACCTGCCAGAAGATCGGGTCGTGCAGGTTGGTGACAAAATTCCTCAATCCGACGAAGGTGCCGACCCGCGCAACCGGCCGGTCTTGCAGGCTCAGCAGGATGCCGTAGAAGAACGGATAGCCGACCAGCGCCGCGAGAAAGATCAGCGGCAGCGCCATCATCAGCCAACTGAACACGCTTTCGCGGTCGAGCAGGACGCTCAGCGGCGCGTGCCGGCGTGCCGCTCGAGCAAGAGCGGGGAGGCGCTCGGAGGCGACCGTCATGTCAAGCCGAGCGATAGATCTCTTTGAGCTGCGCCTCGGCGCTCTTGATGACGTCCTTGGTGGCCGTGCCGGCGCACGCCTTGGCGAACATGTCGACCACGATGTATTTGGCAACGCTTTCCGCCAATTGCCGGCTGGCGCGCGCGGGCCAGCCCGGCAGATGGGCGCTCGCCAGCGCGTCGCGGTAGGGCACGTTGCGCGGCTCCACGCTCCACATCGGCGCGTTGTCATAGCCGTGCAGCAGCGGCTGATAGTAGGAGTCGGCGACCGCGTACCAGCCGCCCAGCTGCTTCGGGTCCATCAGCCAGCGCATGAAGGCGCGCGCCTCCTCCCGCACCGGGGAGAAGCTGAAGATCGAATGGCTGATCGAGTCGAGCAGATGGAACCGTCCCTTCGGCCCCGCCGGGTTCATCGCCTGGTCGGTGACCTTGCCGATCTCGGGGAACTCGCGCTTGGCGAACCAAAGGATGCTTTCGGCGTTGTTGGTGCAGGAAATCTGCTCCGCCATCCACGCCTTGTTGTTGCTCACGTCGGTCCAGCCGAGCACGTCGTCGAGCATCGTGTCCCGGAAGAACTTGCGACAGAAATCGACGGCGCGCGCGGTCTCGTCGGAATCGATCACCACCGTCTTGCCGTCGGCGGCGACTTCGGCGCCGCCGTAGGACCACAGCAACGGATAGAGCCAGCCGTGGTTGTCGCCGAACCCATGCCCGAGCTCGAAGCCGAACGGGTGATCCTTGGCTTTGAGCTTCTTGCCGACCTCGTAAAGCTCTTCCCAGGTGTCGGGGAACTTCTTGACCCCAACCTCGGCGAACCAGTCGGTGCGCCAGTTCATCAGCTGGCCGATGTTGCTGAACGGGATCGCCTTCCACGTGCCGTTGAGCCGCACGGCTTCCCGGCCCGCGTCGTACCAGCCGCCCTGGGCCTTGCCGAGGTCCTCGGCAAGGTCGCCGACGTCCAGATACTTGTCGCCGAACTGGATGACCGAGAGCAGAATATTCATCGCGATGTCCGCGCCCGAGCCGGTCTCGGCGACGGTGCTGATGCGGGTCGGCAGGCTGCCGACGCTGGTCACCTCGTAGTTGATCTTGATCCCGGTCTCTTTCTCGTAGGCCGGCGCGAGCGTGTTCGACACGTACTCGTCGAACGGCTTGATGAACGAGCTTTCGTGCAGGACGGTGATCGTCTTCTGATCGGCGGCCGCCGGCCGGGGCCGGCCGATCGCGACCGTTGCCCCGGCCGCCGCGAGCTTGAGAAATTTTCGCCGGGATGGCGCAGTCGAACGTGTCGGCTTGGGCATGTTGTTCTCCCTCGATCGCGTCGCCGCTCGATCCTTATAGAGACGAGCCCCGATGCCTGTTCGCGTCAGGTGCCGAGGCCGCGGGCGGCGTTCGCGGTCCATAAGCCTGAACGCCGCACCGTCAAAACGCAAGAACCTCCCGCGGGCGCGCGCGCGACGGCACGGCGCCGCTGGCATTCGGGTCTGCCGATGTCCGGGTGGGAACCGCTACCCGCGAAGCGGAGCGCCGCTCGGCGGGTTGGCGGACGCGGCCGCGAGGAGGCGTTGCGCGTGCAGAACTTCCGGCACCTCGAGCGGATCGTCGAAGCCGCGAAGCGCCGGAACGAGCACATCCCGCGCCTCCTGGCAGCGGCCCATGCCGTGATAAAGCTGCGCCAAAGAAACGGTCGCCCGCAGGCCGAAGGTCACGGTCCGTTGCTGTTTGGCAATGTCGATCGCGCGCCTGAAGGCGGACTCGGCCGCCGCGCTGCCGCCGGCGCCGTTGCGCAGCAGAAGCTCGCCGCGCATCCGATACAGCTCGACGTCGAAGGCGTGGTGCGCGGTCCGCTCGATTTCCGCCAACTGGTCGTCGAGGATTTGCAGGCCCGTTTCAACGCGGCCCTCTCCCGCCTCCACCTCGGCCAGGAGCGTATGCATGACCGGCCAGAACAAGGCGTACTTCTGCTCTGCCAGTACGGTGAGGCACCGGCTCATGACCGGAGACGCGGTCGCGGGATCGCCGGCGTGCCAGCGCGCCCAGCTGAGCAGAAACGAGGCGCCGATCTCGAATAATTGCAGCCCATATTTCTGGCTCAGCCCGAAGAAATCCTGCAGGTGCGGCATCGCCCGCGCGGGATCGCGGCGTATCGTTTCAAATATGCCTTTGTAGCCGTAGCCATAGGCAAGCGTGTAGCCCTGGCCCTGCTCGACCGAGAGGCGAAGGCCCTCCTCGATGAGTTTGCGCGCGCGCGCGACTTCGCCGAGCGGCCATAACACCAGCGCGAGATAGACCATGGCCGCAACGCCCACATCCTGACCGAAGCGATAGGCGAGATCGCGACCGCGCTCCGGATCATAATTGGCGAGCGCCTCCTCGAGGTGGCTCCGCGCAGTGATGAAGTCACCCTGAAACCACTTGGTCATGCCGTAGACGCGGTGAGCGACGCAAAGCTCCGGACTTCCCTTGCGACGCGACGCGTCGTCCAGGAACACGCCGGCCAGTTCGCGCATCGGAGCGATCTCGCCGCGCACGTAATGGCCGACCCACAGTCCGTAGTAGGCCGAGAAGCGCTCGATCGCCTCGTCCAGGCCGGCGGAAAGCTCCCTTGCCCGCGTGAATGCCGCAGCCGTCTCGGCAGCGTGGGTGCCGCGCGAGGCGATCAGCGCATTCCCGCAGGCGATCTGCAGTCGCAATCGCACATGCCGAATCGCCGGCACGTCCGGCAAACTTTCGGCGCAATCGCCGGCGCGCCGGAAATGGCCGATCGCTTCGACATAGGCGGAGCGGCGAAGCGACCGCTCGCCCGCTTTGCCCCACCACTCCATGGCGTCCTGCGGCGCGCCGGCGCGGCTGAAGTGATGGGCGATGACTTCCGGCTGGGTCTCCGCCAGGATCGGAAACGAATCGCGCATGGTTTCCGCGATCCGGCGATGCAGCACTTGTCTGCGGCTTTTGAGCAGACTTTCGTAAGCGGCGTCCTGGAGCAAAGCGTGCCGGAAGCTGTAGAGCGGCTCCGCGGGATCGCCGTGCCGCAGCACCAGTTCGGCGTCCTCCAGCTGTTCAAGCGCCGACCGCAGCTCGCCGTCATCCCGCCCGGATATCATCTTGAGCAGTGAATACGGGAACTCTCGCCCGATCACGGCGGCGACCTGCGCAGTATCCTTGAGGGGCGCCAAACGGTCGAGGCGCGCGGTCAACGAATCCTGCAGGCTCTCGGGAACGGGGAAAAGAAGTGGCGGACCTTCGAGGCCCCCGGCCGCGGCTCCTTCGACAAGCGCGCCGGAGTCGATGACCCATTTGCTCAGTTCCTCGATGAAGAGCGGAATGCCGTCGGTCTTCGCGATGATCTGATCGACGATGACGGGCGACAATTCCCGCCCGCCGGTCACCTCGTCGATCATTGCCTTGGAGTCGCGCCGATTGAAGCGGTCGAGCGCCAGCACCGTGAGTTTTGGGCGGATTGTCCACGGCACCTTGAACTCGGGCCGGAACGTCACCACGGCCAGAATCGGCAGCGCGCCCATCCGGTCGAGCGCGCGACCGAGCAGCTCGATCGAGGTCGGGTCGGCCCAATGGGCGTCTTCGAACACGAGCAATACCGGACGCCGGCGGGCGAGCCCTTCAAGCTGCTCGATGAGCGCGAGCAAAGTCCGGCGCCGCTGCTCGACCGGATTAAGAGCAAGCGGCGGGTAGCGCGCTCCCGTCGGAATGGTGAGCAGACTCGCGATAAGGGGTGCAACGGCTTGCACCTGCGACGTGCTCAAGGCGAGCAGAGCTTCGAGATTATCGAGACGCTGGTCTGGCGTGTCGTCGGAGCGGATATCAGCCGCGCGCTCGATCTGCGCGATGAACGGATAGAGTGCACTGTCGGTATGATAAGGCGAGCACTGATAGCGCAAGCGGATGTGCGATTGCGAAGCGGCCTCCTGGTCGAGCCAGGCTGCCAGGCGTGACTTGCCGATGCCCGCTTCGCCGCAAATCAGCACCGCTTGACCTTCGCCGCGCCAGGCGAGTTCCAGCCGCTCCGTCAGCAATGCGGTTTCCATTGCGCGGCCGACGAACGCGCCCAAATGCGTTGCCCGCACCGTCTCGAAACGGGCTTCGGAGATCGCCACGCCCGCGACCGCCCAGATATGCTGCCGATCCAGCCCCTTGACCTCGACCTCGCCGAGATCGCGCAGGGTGAAGACCCGGCCCACCAGCCGTTTGGTCGTGTCGGCGATGACGACAGTTCCGGGCTCGGCAAGCGCCTGAAGCCGCGCCGCGAGATTGGGGGTATCGCCGGTCGCCTCCTGCTCGCTCGCCGCGGCATCGCCGATGAGTTCGCCGATCACCACGAATCCGGTCGCGATTCCGATACGCGCGGAAAGCGACCCGGCGGGGGCGATGTTTTTGTCCCTGAGCGCAGCGAGGATGTCGAGGGAGGCCCGGATGGCGCGTTCGGCATCGTCCTCATGGGCGCGCGGATAGCCGAAATAAGCCAACACGCCGTCGGCAATGAATCTGGCGATAAACCCGCCGTAGGCCCTGATCGCGCTCGCGCACGTCGTCCGATAAGCGGCAATCACCTCGCGCATGTCTTCAGGATCGGCCTGCGCCGACAAAGCGGTGAATCCCACCAGGTCGCAGAACATCACCGTCAAATGCCGGCGCTCGGCGTCGGATTCCGCGGCCTCGATGGTTTTCGCGGGACCCTCGATTGGGGTGCCAGCATCGGTTTGGGCGATCGCGCGCAACATCTTGCGGCGATGTCCCAGCAAGACACCGAGTTTTTCCAGGTCCTGATCGGTGAGATCGGAAAGGACCTCGGCATCTATTCCATTTCTAACGAACAGATCGGCGTACTGCTCAAGGCCGAGCTCGCACAGCCAATCGGCGACGCTTTGCATAATGCACCGCTAAAATTGGCGGCATCCGCTAGAAAGACACCGGGATGCAACGCGACTTAGAAATAAAGACAAGCCAGCCTTTACTGACCGCTTCGATAACACATTTAGATGGTGCGAACAACCAGACCAGGAGGTTGCAATCGTCAGGATGACGCCGCACTGGCTATTACTCCCGCATCAGCTTGTCGATCGTGATGGGAAGATCGCGCACGCGCCTGCCGGTGGCGTGGTAGATCGCGTTGGCGATCGCCGCCGCGGTGCCGACGATACCGATCTCGCCCACGCCCTTGATGCCGAGCGGGTTGATCTCGTCATCCTTCTCTTCCACGAAGAACACGTCGATCCCGTGCACGTCGGCGTTAACCGGCACGTGATAATCGGCGAGGTTATGCACCATGAAGCGGCCGAAGCGGTGGTCGGTCGCGGTCTCCTCGTGGAGCGCCATGCCGATGCCGCCCACCACGGCGCCGAGTATTTGGCTGCCGGCGATTTTCGGATTGAGAATGCGGCCGGCCGCGACCGCATTCACCACGCGGGTGACGCGCACCATGCGGATGTCTTCGTCGACCTTGACCTCGGCGAAAATCGCCGAATGGGTGTAGTGGGAGTATTTGCTCTTCGCGTTCGGCGCCGCGCTCGCCTCCCTCTCGATCCGGTCGACCTTGCCGGCCCGCATGGCGTCGACGAGCGAGAGTTCCGCGCCGCCGTCGTTGCGGCGGATCTTGCCGTCGACAAACGCCACATCGTTGAGTTTCGCGCCCTTGAGCGGAGAGCCGGCCGCCTTCTGGGCGAGGCGCAGCAGCTCCTTCTGCAGCGCGAGGCAGGCGGCATGGACGGCGCTGCCGACCGACGCGGTTGTGAAGGATCCGCCTTCGACCGGCGCCTCGGGCAGGTCGGAATCGCCGAGCTTTACCGTCACGTTCTCGAGCGGCAGACCCATGGCGTCGGCGGCGAGCTGGGCCATCATGGTGTAGGTCCCGGGCCCGATGTCCGCGGTGGCGCTCGCGACTTCGAGATCGCCGTTGGCGCTGAGCACCGCGCGGGCGCTCGCCGGCAGCTGCATCGCTTCCCAGATGCCGGTCGCCATGCCCCAGCCGACGAAGTCGTTGCCGTCGCGCATCGAGCGCGGCTGCGGGTTGCGCCGCGACCAGCCGAAACGCTCGGACGCCTGGACGTAGCAATCGCGCAATTGTTTGCTGCTGTAGGGCTTGTCCTCGATCTGGTCGCGATCGGAATAGTTGGTCAGGCGCAGCGCGAGCGGATCGACGTTCGCCGCATAGGCCAGCTCGTCCATGGCGCATTCGATCGCATAAAGGCCTTCGGCGCCGCCCGGCGCGCGCATGTCGCACGGCGTGTTCTGGTCCACCCTGACGAGCTTTTGCACGAGAGCGGTGTTCGCGCATTTATAAAGCAGGCTCGACCAGGCGACGTAGGTGCGCGCGAACTCCTCGAATTGCGAGGTCATGCCGATGAACTCGTGCCGGAACGAGACGAGCCGCCCGTCCCGCTCGGCGCCGAGCCTGAGCGACTGGACGTTGCCGGCCCGATAGCCGAGGCCGAACATCTGCTGGCGCGTCAAGGTCACCCGCACCGAGCGCTTGAGCGCGCGCGCGGCGAGCACCGCGAGCGGCAGCTCGTATTGCGGCCGCAGGCCGGAGCCGAAGGCGCCGCCGACGTAGGGATTGAGCACGCGCACCTTGTCGTGCTTGAGCCCGAACACGTTGGCGACGTAGTTGCGGGCGTTCACCGGGCCTTGCGTCTTGTCGTAGACCGTGATCCCACCGTCGCCGTCCCACACCGCCGTGGCGCCGTATATCTCCATCGGGTTGTGATGTTCGACCGCCATGCGGTATTCGGCCTCGATCTTGACCGCGGCGTCGGCGAAAGCCTGCGCTGCATCGCCGCGGTGATGCGCGGGGACTTCCTCCTCCTGGTCAGGGACGAACGCGCGGTCGCGGCGATTCTCGAAGTCGGTGTCGTGCGGCTCCTGCTCATAATCGATGCGCACGCGCGAGGCGGCGAAGCGCGCGGCCTCGGGCTCTTCCGCCACCACGAGCGCGATCGGCTGAAAGCTGAAGTGGATGCGGTCGTCATAGAGCGGCCGGAACGGCTTGCCGGCCGGCGCGATGTCGTCGCTGTATTTTTTGTGGGAGGCCGCCATTTTCGGGCGGTTGGCGTGGGTGAACACGGCGATCACGCCCTCGACCGCCATCGCGTCGGCAAAGTCGATGCGCGCGATCCGGCCCTTGGCGATCGCGGAGGTGATGACGAACCCGTGCGCGAGGCCGGGCACGTTGTATTCGGCGGCGTATTTCGCCGCGCCCGTGACCTTGGCGCGCCCGTCGATACGCGAGGTCGGCTTGCCGAGCGTGCTCACGGTCACGGCGCTCACCTGATGCGTTTGTCCGATTGCGACTGCGGCGTTCCGGCCGCGGCCTGGGTCAACGCGCGCACGATGGCGCGGCGCGCGAGCGCGATCTTGAAGTCGTTGTGGCCGAAGCCGCGCGCTTCGCGCAGGAGAATGTCGGCGGTACGCGCGAAGCTCTCGGGTGTTGCCGGCGCATCCGTCAGCTCGGCTTCCGCGGCGCGGTCGCGCCACGGCTTGTGGGCGACGCCGCCGAGCGCGAGCCGTGCCTCGGTGACGGTGCCGCCTTCGATTTCGAGCGCAGCGGCGACCGAAACCAGGGCGAAGGCGTAGGACAGCCGGTCGCGCACTTTGAGGTACGTGTAGTTCGCGGCGAAACCGTTGGCCGGCAGCTCGACCGCCGTGATGATCTCGTCGGCCCGCAGCGTGGTGTCGAGTTCCGGCCGGTCGCCGGGCAGGCGATGGAAATCGGCAAACGCGATGCTGCGCTCGCCGTTTGAGCCGGTCGTCAGCACGCGCGCGTCGAGCACGGCAAGCGCAACGCACATGTCGGAAGGATGCACGGCGATGCAATGCTCGCTCGCGCCCAGGATCGCGTGCATGCGGTTGACGCCGTCGAGGGCCGAGCAGCCGCTGCCCGGCTCGCGTTTGTTGCAGGGCGTGGTCGTGTCGTAGAAATAGAAGCAGCGCGTGCGTTGCAGCAGGTTGCCGCCGGTCGTCGCCATGTTGCGCAGTTGCGGCGAGGCGCCGGCGAGCAGCGCGCTGGCGAGCAGCGGATAGCGAGCCTCGATCTGCGGGTGCCAGGCGAGATCGCTGTTGCGCACGAGCGCGCCGATGCGCAGCCCGCCGTCCGCGCTCTCCTCGACCCGGTCGAGCGGCAGATGCGTGATGTCGATCAGCCGCGACGGTCGCGCGACGCCCTCTTTGATCAGGTCGATCAGATTGGTCCCGCCCGCCACGAACCGCGCGCCGTCATCGGCCGCGACCTGGCGCACCGCGTCGGCGACGTCGCTCGCGCGCGCATAGCCGAAATTGTTCATCGTCCGTCCCCGGCGCGCGCACCCTTCGACATTGCTTCCTCGATCGCCGCCAGAATTGCCGTATAGGCGCCGCAGCGGCAGATGTTGCCGCTCATCAGCTCGCGAATGTCGTCGGCCGAGCGTGCGTTGCCTTCGTTGATCAGCCCGACGGCGGAACAAATCTGCCCCGGCGTGCAGTAGCCGCACTGGAAGGCGTCATGGTCGATGAAGGCCTGTTGCAACGGATGCAGCTTGCCGTCTTGCGCCAGGCCTTCAATCGTCGTGACCTCGGCGCCCTCGGTCATGATCGCGAGCGTGAGGCAGGAAAGCACGCGCCGGCCATCGATCAGCACCGTGCAGGCGCCGCACTGACCGTGGTCGCAGCCCTTCTTGGTTCCGGTGAGGTCGAGATGGACGCGCAGCCCATCGAGGAGCGTGGTCCAGGGGGCGACGTCGAGCGTGCGCGCGGCGCCGTTCACGCGCAGCGCCACCGTGGTCTTGGCCGGTGCGGCTATTTTTTCGCCGCGGGGGTGGCGCGCTGCAGCTCGTTGAGCCATCGGATTCACGCTGGTGACGACCGGCAGGGGCGGGGCAGGGCACGCCGCCCCTAGTGTCCCGATTCCGAAGTTCGCCCCAGTTTGCCGCACACTCCGTAGCGAACTTCGGAATCGAAGGACACTGGCAACTCTATGATTCTAGTGCCGCTTTGAACCCGAAGTTCGCGACCGGACTCGCGGCAATTGTGACGCGAACTTCGGGTTCGCGGCACTAGGCCAGTATCCTCGATTACCGATAAAGCGCCCGGGGCCGCGTTGGTTCCGGCGCGCCGGCCGTTATCGGCGCTTGAGGCGCCGGACGCCCGGGGCCGGCACGGGCATATCGACGGATCGCGGCAGCGCGATGAGCTCGGCCGATTGCATGTGGAAGGCACGGGCGAGCTTCTCGAGCTGGGACGGGGTGGCGTTTTCGCGTCCGGCCTCCATGCGGCCCATCCAGGCGCGGTCCAATCCCGTCTGGGCGGCGAGCTTTTCCATCGACATGCCATGCTGCAGGCGCAGCTGCCTGATGTTGCGGGCCAGCATGTTGTTGGGTGCCATCCTGGTTGGCGACATGCGCTCCGCCGATACATCCTGATAGAGGTCAAGGAACTCGTCGGCCAATTCGTAGCAGATATACAGCTTGTGGGCCTGCAGGTCCCAATGCGCCTCCGACTGACCGCAGCTTTGCATCTCGATCGTGAACGGTTTGCGCCACACGAAATTATCGGCGTTGTAGTCGGCCACGACGTCGATGAGGCCGACCGAGCGAAACGCCCGCGCAAACATATCGAGCCTGCCCTTGCCCTCGCCATAGACAACGTCGATTTTCGTCTTCGGCTGATCGTCGCTGCGACGATGGGACTTGAGCACGGTGTCCCAGGACCAGGACGCGTTGCTGTAGTCTCCCTGACATGTCCCCTGACGGTCCTCCGGCATCTGTACCCAATCGGCAACCTGTTTGAACTGATCGGGATCGGAGCCGACCATCAGGCAGACGATCTGATAGGCGCGTTGCCAGTCGAGGCCATGCTCGTCGTAAAAGGCAAGCATGTTGCCGCGCCGATCGTTGCGCTCGGCGCTGAGAAACCAGCCTTCGCCGCTTCGACCAGAACGCGATTGGAAAAGCTGGTCCCCAGCTTGAGCATCGTCACGGTGGCATAGGCGTCGGCGGCATCCTCCTCGCGGCCGAGCACCGGCAGGCCCATTTCGCTGACCAGCGCATGGGCGGTTTCGTGCAGCAGCACGAACAGCATGTTCCCGGCGACGAAGTTGACCGTATCCAGTATTTTCTGATGCGTTGCGGACCGATGGTTCGTCAGTATTCGTTACTTCTGGTGCTTCTGCTTGTAGCCCGCGCTGCACGGCCGGAAGCGGCCGTAGCCGTCGTCGGTCATGCATTCGTCGCGCGCGCGCCAATTCGGATGCTCCCGTTTGTACAGGGCGCTGCACGGCCGGAAGCGGCCATAGCCGTCGTCGGTCATGCATTGGACGGGCTGCCGCGGGGCAGCGACCGACGGGGTGACGGTCAAGGCCGTGACGGTCAGCGCCGTCGCGAGCCCGGCAAGAGCAACCAAACGAGTGATCATGGAGTCCTCCTTCACACGTTGAATAGGCCGGACCTTGGCCCAGGCGGGAGGCGCGGGCTATTGTCCTGGGGTGCAGTACGCCGATACTGACTAGTGCCGCGAACCCGAAGTTCGCTTCACAATTGCCGCGAGTCCGATCGCGAACTTCGGGTTCAAAGCGGCACTAGAATCATAGAGTTGCTAGTGTCCTTCGATTCCGAAGTTCGCTCCGGAGCGTGCGGTAAGTGAAGGCGAACTTCGGAATCGGGACACTAGTGCCGCGAACCCGAAGTTCGCACCACAATTGCCGCGAGTCCGATTGCGAACTTCGGGTTCAAAGCGGCACTAGAATCATA
>Ga0153928_1000148_pt1 | contig 37398 bp, 33 predicted proteins | sample TSNJ012MetaG_FD_106656 | JGI IMG/M metagenome (GOLD analysis project Ga0153928, IMG submission 106656) | Attine ant fungus gardens microbial communities from New Jersey, USA - TSNJ012 MetaG | ecosystem: Host-associated > Fungi > Mycelium > Unclassified | place: USA: New Jersey, Wharton State...
AAATCTCCTCCTTGTAGATGCGCATCGACGGCGTGACTTCGTCGAACAAACAACCGCCCATGAAGTAGCCGTTCTCATATCCCTGCAGCTTGAAGCCGCGGCCGTCGACCGCGAGCTTGGCGCCTTCCTTGACCCCGAGGTCGACGTAGTCTCTGACCTTCTCCATCTGCGTGCGCGTGACCATCGGGCCGTAGTCGGCCTGTGGGTCGGTCGACGGCCCGATCTTGAGGCTCTCGACGCGGGGAATGAGCTTGTCGACCAGAAGGTCGCCGGTCTTCCTGCCGACCGGCACCGCGACCGAGACCGCCATGCAGCGCTCGCCCGCCGAGCCGTAGCCGGCGCCGATGAGCGCATCGACCGCCTGGTCCATGTCGGCGTCGGGCATCACGATCATGTGGTTCTTGGCGCCGCCGAAGCACTGCACGCGCTTTCCATGCGCGCAGCCGGTGGCATAGATGTATTCGGCAATGGCCGAGGAGCCGACGAAGCCGACCGCGCGCACGCGCGGATCGGTCAGCAGCGTGTCGACCGCCTCCTTGTCGCCGTTGACGACGTTGAGGACGCCCGCCGGCAACCCCGCCTCGATCAGCAATTGGGCAAGCCGCATCGGCACCGACGGGTCGCGCTCGGACGGCTTGAGCACGAAGGAATTGCCGCAGGCGATGGCGGGCGCGAACTTCCACATCGGAATCATGGCCGGGAAGTTGAACGGGGTAATCCCGGCGCAGGCGCCGAGCGGCTGGCGCATGGAATAAAGGTCGATGCCGGGCCCGGCGCCTTCGGAATACTCGCCCTTGAGCAGATGCGGAATCCCGCAGGCGAACTCGACCACTTCGAGGCCGCGCTGGATGTCGCCCCGGGAATCAGCGACGGTCTTGCCATGCTCGGACGACAAAAGGGCCGCGAGCGAATCGAACTCGCGCTGCACTAGGTCGAGAAACTTGATCATGACGCGGGCACGGCGCTGCGGATTGGTCGCCGCCCAAGCGGGCTGCGCCGCCTCGGCCGACGCGATCGCATTTTCCACTTCGGCGCGGCTCGCGAACGCGACCTTGGACTGGACCTCGCCGGTGTTCGGGTTGAACACATCGCCCGAGCGCCCGGCGGTGCCCTTCACCTCTTTCCCGCCGATGAAGTGGCCGATATCGCGCATCACTTTCCTCCCTTGGCCCGGTCGCCGCATCAAAGCCGGGCGCCGGGATTCTCTCTCGTTAGATAGCGCTTCAGGCCGGCGTCGGAAAGGCGGGGCGGAGCGCGGCCTTTACGCTCCCTTAAGCACGCCGGCGCTAGGGTTCCGGCGGGGCCGTGCCGTCGGGACGGCGCGCCGGTTGGTACGCGTCGGAGTGCGTCCATGGACATTTCAACCGGTCTCGGCCTGCTTGCCGGAGCGGTGGTGCTGTGCACGCTCATCCTGATGGGCGGCGACCTGCGGATGTTCGTGGACACCCATGCAGCCATCGTCATCTTCGGCGGCTCGTTCGCGGCGACCCTGATCCGCTTTCCGCTCGGCTCGATTTTTCATGGGCTTCCGCTCGGCGCCCGCTTCGCCTTCACCATGCGGCGCATGAGCCAGCGCGAGCTGGTCGACGAAATCGCCGGGCTTGCCGAGATCGCCCGCAAGCAGGGGCCGATCGGGCTCGAGAAAGTCGAGATCGAGGACCCGTTCCTGGCGAAGGGGATCAGGTTCGTGGCCGACGGCTACGACAGCAACTTCATCCGCGACAACCTCGAGCGCGACCGGGACAATTTTCTCACCCACCTCGACGAGGGGCAGAAGATCTATCGCGCGGTCGGCGACTGCGCTCCGGCCTTCGGGATGGTCGGAACCCTGATCGGCATGGTGCAGATGTTCGCCAACATGACCGATCCCTCGAAGCTCGGCCCCTACATGGCGGTCGCCTTGCTCGCGACCTTCTACGGCGCGGCGCTCGCGAACCTGATCTGCCTGCCGATCGCCGACAAGCTGCACCTCAAGCTGGTCGACGAGGAGGTCAATCGCACGCTGATCATCGACGGCATCCTCATGATCCGCGACTCGAAAAGCCCGACCCTCGTGCGGGAAATGCTGCTCGCCTATCTGCCCGAGAAGCATCGCCACGAGGACGCCGAGACGGTCCCGGCCTGACACGCCGCGGGAGTTGACATGGCGCGGCGCAAGGATGGTGGACACGGGGGCGGCCACGGCTGGTTCGTCACCTTCGCCGACCTGATGGGGCTGCTGGTCGCCTTCTTCGTCATGCTGGTCGCGTTCTCGACCCAGGATCAGCAAAAGCTGCAGATCGTCGCCGGCTCCATGCGAGACGCCTTCGGCGTGCAGGAAGTGCGCTACGCCGGCCTGATCGAAACCGACGGCCTGCCGACCCGTCCGAAGCTCAAGAACGCCGAGCACATCCGCCCGGAGGACGCCTCGAATACGCCGGCCCCCGACCAGCGCGGGCAGGATCGCGAGTTCGGCGCGCGGCTCAAGGAGGATCGCGGCTTTGCGCTCGCCGCCGCCTCGCTGCGCCAAGCGCTCGACGACTTGCCCGACATCGCCGACCTCTCGAAGCACATCATGATCGAGGAGACGCGCCAGGGCCTCAATATCGAGATCGTCGACCAGGACGGCCGCTCGATGTTTCCGGAAGGCTCGAAGGTGCCCTACGAGCGCACCGCCCGTCTGGTCCGCAAGCTCGCCGGCCCGCTCAAGGCGCTGCCCAATCGCGTGTCGATTGCCGGCCACACCTCTGCGAGCCGGGCGCCGCCGCAGCCCGGATATGGCGCGTGGGAACTCTCGGCCGACCGCGCCAACATGGTCCGGCACCTGCTGGAAGAAGAAGGCCTGCCCACCTCCCATGTGTTCATGGTGGCCGGTCGCGCCGACACCCAGCCGCTCTTCCCCGACGACCCCTATCTCGCGGCGAACCGCCGGGTCACGATCACGCTGATGCGCGAAGAACCACCCCTGCCGGCGGGCTTCAAGCCGTAGCCCGGGCGGTGTACGCTCGCGCCGACTTCGGCCGGCGCTGGAATGCCGGTACTGAGGGGGGACTCTTCGCATCAATCCTCGGCATTTCGACGCACACGGCTGCGCGCGGGTGCGGTGTATGGCCTCGCCACCATGACCATTGCAACCAACGCCGGCGAGGGCGGGCACCGGCCCGTGCGGTCAGGCTTCTGGGGCCTCGCCCTCGGAAGCGTCGGTGTCGTCTATGGCGACATCGGCACGAGCCCGCTCTACGCATTCCGCGAAGCGGCGGTCGCGGCTGCCGGTTCCGGCCCGATCACCCATGAGCTCGTGCTCGGTGTGCTCTCGCTCATCCTGTGGGCGCTGGTGATCGTCGTCACCTTGAAATACGTGCTGATCCTGCTGCGCGCGGACAACAATGGGGAAGGGGGAACGTTGTCCCTGACTGCGCTTGCGTCGCGGGCGATCGGGCGGCGCACGGTGCCGGTGATGATGCTCGGCATCGTCGGCGCCGCCATGTTCTATGGCGACTCCGTCATTACCCCGGCGATCTCCGTTCTCTCCGCGGTCGAAGGTCTCAAGCTCGCCCGGCCCGGCCTCGAGCATTACGTCATGCCGCTCGCCGTCCTCATCCTGATCGCTCTGTTTGCGGTGCAGTCGCGCGGGACGGCGAGAGTCGCCGCCCTGTTCGGACCGGTCATGACGCTGTGGTTTCTTGCGATCGCGGCCGGGGGCCTCATGCACGTGCGCGACAATCCCGGGGTGCTGGCGGCGCTCGACCCAACGCATGGCGTCCGGTTCCTGCTCGAGCACGGTCATATCGGATTGGTCACGCTCGGCCTGGTGTTTCTGGCGGTTACCGGCGGCGAGGCGCTCTATGCCGACCTCGGCCATTTCGGCCGGCGTCCGATCCAGGCCGCGTGGCTTGCGCTCGTGCTGCCGGCGTTGGCGGTCAATTATTTCGGTCAGGCGGCGTTGGTGCTCTCCGACCCGAGCGCCATCGAGAACCCGTTCTACCGGCTGGTGCCGGAGCCGCTGCTGCCGGCGATGATCGTGCTGGCGACTGCCGCCACGGTGATCGCCAGCCAGGCGGTGATCACCGGCGCCTATTCGCTCACGCGCCAAGCCATTCAGCTCGGCCTGCTGCCGCGCTTGGCCATCCGTCACACCTCGGAGGCGCATTCCGGGCAAATCTATCTGCCGCGCGTCAACGCCGCCCTTCTGATCGGCGTATTGCTGCTGGTCGGTTTGTTCCGGACATCGAGCGCGCTCGCGTCCGCCTACGGGATCGCGGTCGCAACCACCATGGTGGTCGACGGCGTCCTCGGCTTCGTCGTTGTTTGGAAGCTGTGGCGGTGGCAGTGGTGGAGCGCGGCGCTGCTGGTCGTTCCGCTCGTGATCGTCGACGGCATGTTCTTGTCTGCCAATCTGTTCAAGCTCCTGGAAGGCGCCTGGGTCCCGCTGCTGTTCGGCTCGACCATCGTACTGATGATTCTCTCCTGGCGGCGCGGCTCGCGCATCCTCACCCAGAAGACCCGCCGCATCGAGGTCCCCCTCGCCGATCTGCTGCGCATGCTGGAAAAGCGGCCGCCGCACACCGTGCCGGGCACGGCCGTGTTCCTGACCAGCGATCCGGACTATGCGCCGACCGCGTTGCTGCACAACCTCAAGCACAACAAGGTGCTGCACGAACATAATGTCATTCTCACCATCAAGACGGCCGACACTCCCCGCGTGCGCGAAGAGGACCGCGTGCAACTGTCGCAAGTGACGTCGCGCTTCACCCGCGTCACGCTTCGTTTTGGCTTCATGGAAACGCCGAATGTCCCAAGGGCCCTTGCGCTCGCGCGCAAGCGCGGTCTGAACTTCGACATCATGTCGACGTCGTTTTTTCTGTCGCGGCGCGCGCTTCGTCCCCAGGCCCATGCGGGGCTACCGCGCTGGCAGGACAGGCTGTTCATCGCGCTCGCCCGCTCGGCCAGCGATGCCACCGACTTCTTCCAAATACCGACCGGTCGGGTCGTAGAGGTGGGAACGCAGGTAACGGTTTAATTCTAACTCCAGAAGATCAGACCTTACCTATTGATAGTCCAAGGTTTTTAGGTAAGCTGGCGCGAGCAAATCCATGCATTTAATCATGTCTAACATGCAATTATTGCATGGCTATCGCACTGATAGCCCGGAGCGCCAATGTTATAAGCGCCGGCCCCGTGACATGTTGCATCGCAACGTAACGAAACGGGCCCTCCTGGCATTGGAATGGCCCAAGGCGTAGCTGATCCCCGCGCGAGCGATATCGCAGGCAACGGAAACGGCGAAACCCACGCCGGCTTCTGGGCGCTGACCGTCGGCAGTATCGGTGTCGTCTACGGCGACATCGGCACGAGCCCGTTGTACGCGCTGCGCGAGGCGGTGGTGGCGGCCGGCGGTCCGGGCGGGCTCGTCACGCGCGGCTCCGTCTTCGGCGTCCTCTCGCTCATCCTGTGGGCGCTTATCCTCATCGTCACCATCAAATACGTCCTCATCCTTCTGCGCGCCGACAACAACGGGGAGGGCGGCACCCTGACGCTCATGGCGCTGGCGCAGCGCGCGCTCGGCAAGAGCGGCTCCATGGTGGTATTGCTCGGCATCGTCAGCGGGGCGCTGTTCTACGGCGACGCCCTGATCACCCCGGCGCTCTCCGTGCTCTCCGCCATCGAAGGCCTCAAGGTCGCGACCCCCGCGTTCGATTCTTACGTGGTGCCGCTGACCGTCGTTATTCTGCTCGCCCTGTTCGCGGTGCAATCGCGCGGCACCGGCCGGGTCGGAGCCTTCTTCGGCCCGATCATGACGGTCTGGTTCATCGCGATTGCGATTCCTGGAATCGGCCACATTGCCGCCGATCCCGAAGTGCTGTGGGCGTTCAACCCGCTTTACGGTCTCGCCTTCCTCACCGAGCACGGCAAGATCGGCTTGCTCACGCTGGGCGCCGTGTTCCTCGCGGTCACCGGCGCCGAAGCGCTCTACGCCGACCTCGGCCACTTCGGCCGCCGGCCGATCCAGGCCGCCTGGCTCGTCATCGTGCTGCCGGCACTGGTCGTGAACTATCTCGGCCAGGGTGCCCTGGTGCTCGCGAATCCCAAGGCGACCGAGAACCCGTTCTTTCTGCTCTATCCCGACTGGGCGCGACTGCCGATGGTGGTCCTGGCCACCGCCGCGACGGTGATCGCCAGCCAAGCGGTGATCACCGGCGCCTATTCGCTCACGCGCCAGGCTATTCAGCTCGGGCTCCTTCCCCGCCTCGAGATCCGCCACACCTCGGAAACGCGCTTCGGTCAGATCTACATGCCGCGGGTGAATGCGCTTCTGCTCATCGGCGTGCTGGTGCTGGTCGCGGTGTTCAAATCGTCGAGTGCGCTGGCGTCGGCCTACGGCATCGCCGTCACCGGCACCATGGTGGTGACTGCGATGATGGCATTCGTCGTCGTCTGGAAGGGATGGCGCTGGTCGGCGCCGGCGGCGGCGGCCCTCATCGTGCCGTTCCTGATCATCGATCTGACGTTCCTCGGGGCGAACCTGCTCAAGGTGGTCGAGGGTGGCTGGGTGCCGCTCGCGTTCGGCGGCGTCCTGATGATCGTCATGTACACGTGGCGGCGCGGCACGCGGCTGTTGTTCGACAAGACGCGGCGTCAAGAGACGCCGCTCAAGGATCTCGTCAGGATGCTCGAGCGCAAGCCGCCGCAGCGGGTCCCGGGCACGGCCGTTTTCTTTACCAGCGACCCCGAGAGCGCGCCGACCGCGCTGATGCACAGCCTCAAGCACTATAAGGTCCTGCACGAGCAGAATGTGATTTTGACGGTCGAGACGGCCGATCTGCCGCACGTCGCGCCGGCCGCGCGGGTGCGCATCGAGCAGATCAGCCCGACATTCTCGCGCGTGCGGCTGCGCTTCGGCTACATGGAGACGCCGAATGTGCCCAAGGCGCTGGCGATCGCCCGCAAGGTCGGCTGGCATTTCGACATCATGGCGACCTCGTTCTTCCTCTCGCGCCGCGCGCTCAAGCCGGCGGTGCATTCCGGCATGCCGCGCTGGCAGGACCGGCTGTTCATCAGGCTCGCCGGCGCGGCCAACGACGCCACCGACTATTTCCAAATTCCGACCGGCCGCGTGGTCGAAGTCGGCACCCAGGTCACGATTTAGCTCACCGCGCCAGCGCGGCCGGCATCGACAAATTCCGCCGGCTCCGAAAAAATGGGGTGCATGTTCGAACGGCATTACCGGCTTCGCCTCGATGCCGACCTCCTGCGCTGGCAGGCGGAGGGAACGATTTCGGCTGCGGCCGGCGAGGCGATCCGTCGCTCGCTGGGGCCGACGCCGGTCACGGTCGGTGTCGCAACCGTGGTCGGCATCGCCGGCGGTTTGCTGATTGCGGCCGCGTTCCTTGCGTTTGTTGCCGCGAACTGGTCGGCCATTCCGCGCGTCGCCCGGCTCGGCATGCTGCTCGCCGGCATCGCCGGCGCCCATGGGTTCGGCGCATGGTTCGCGCGCCGGGAACGGCCCCATCTCGCCGATGCAGCCGTCGCCGTCGGTGCCATCGTGTTCGGCGCCTCGATCGCGCTCGTCGGCCAGATGTATCACCTCGCCGGGGATTTCGCGGCCGCGATGCTGTTCTGGTCGCTCGGCGCGCTCGCCGCGGCCGTGCTGACCGGTTCGCGCGGAGCGCTGGCGGTAGCGCTGGCCGTTGGGTGCATCTGGAGCGGGACGCGCGCGCTCGAGTTCGATGACGCACCGCATCTGCCCTTTGTCGCCGTCTGGCTCGTTGCGGCCGCGCTGGCGCTGTCGTGGAAATCCGCGCCCGCGCGCCATCTCGTCGCGCTCGCCGCGCTCGCGTGGTGGGGCGTGAACGGCGGGGACGTGCACAATCCGGCGTGCGTCTGGGCGGCCGGGACGGCGCTGCTGCTCGGCGGCGGCTTGCTGGCGCAGGCGAGCGGACCGGCGCCCGTGCGCGCGCTGGGAGAGACCGTCGCTGCCTATGCGTCCTTTGCCACGGTCCCGGTGCTCGCCTTCGCGGTCATTGATTTGTCGGGCACGCTCGACCTTTCCGCTTGGCTGATCGTCTGCGGCATCCTTGGTGTTGCGTTTGCCGCCGTCGCGAGCATGCTGATGGGGCGGCCGAGTCTCCTTTTGGCGAGCGCGGGGATCGCCCTGATGCTCCTTGCGGTCGGCTTGAGTCGGCAAAACGTCGAGGGGCATGAATGGCTCACCAACGCCGCGGCGATTGCGGCCGCGCTGTGCCTCATCATCTCAGGCATGCTCGACCACACGCGCGCGCGCGTCGTTGGCGGATGGATCGGTCTTGCGGTCGTGATCGCCGCGATCACCTGGACGGTGCAAGGCTCCCTGCTCACCCGCTCGTTCTTCCTCGCGATTGCCGGGGGCGCGGCAATCGTGCTGGCGTTCGCGCTCGCACGCTTGCTGCCGCGGGAAGCCGAGCGATGAACCGGCTGCACGTCGCGCTTGGGCGGGTGCCGCGCCCGGCGCTCTTTGCCGTGGCCGGCCTCATCCAAATCGCGGTCATCGGCGCCATCGTGATCGACCGCGCCAGCATCCTGCGGCGCGGAACGGAGGTCACCTTGGACACGCGCCCGGTCGATCCGCGCGACCTCCTGCGCGGCGACTACGTGCAACTGCGCTATCGCATCTCCAACGTGCGCCTCGACGGGCTCGCCGGCACGCCGAGTAAGGGGCGGGATACGCCGATCTTCGTCAAGCTCGCACCGAACGCCGACGGATTTTATGAGGCCGTGTCGGCGCACCTGGCGCCGGTTCCGCTCGCGGATCGCGAAGTGCTGATCAAAGGCCGGGTCGCCAGCGGGTTCAACTGCGGCGGCAATGTCAGCACCTTTTGCGCCACGGCCGACGTCGCCTACGGCATCGAGCGCTATTTCGTCCCGGAAGGGGAGGGGCGCGCGATTGAGGCCGCGCGCAACGAGGGCAAAGTCTCGGTCGTTGCCGCCGTCACCCCCGACGGCCGTGCCGCCATCAAGCGGCTGCTGATCGACGGCAAGCCGGTCTACGACGAGCCGCTGTTCTAAATCGCGACGCCGCGCCCTCTTGCTTTTGCCGCCCGGAAACGCAAACACTCCCGTGTCTCGATGAGGATCGTTTGATGCAACCGCTCGGCCGCAACAGCGTGCGTGATCTTGAGCCCACGGACGTCGCTCGCGGGTTGGTCGAGGGCCGCGTCATGCTGGTCGACGTGCGCGAGCCGAGCGAGACCGACCTCGAGCGATACCCCGAGGCTTTCCTGTTGCCGATGTCCGTCTTCGATCCGTTTGCTATCCCCGATCCCGGCGGCCGTGAGGTCGTGTTCGCCTGCCGCTCCGGCAACCGTTCCGTCACCGCTTCGCTTGCCGCGCAAGCGGCTGGCCTGCCGTATGACGCCCATCTCGCCGGTGGGATCAAGGCCTGGAAGGCGGCGGGCCTGCCGATCGAGCCGTGAGGCTGCGTCTTTTCCGGTCGCATTGCCCGGCAGGACTGGCGGTGGGCGTCGCCCTGCTTGCAGCCGTTCTGAGCGTCGTGAGCGGCGCACCCGCGGCCGAGCGCGTCGTCAACTTCTTCAATTGGTCGGACTATATCGATCCGTCGGTGCTGACGGATTTCACGGCGGCGACGGGCATCCGCGTCCAGTACGACACCTTCGATTCCAACGACATCCTCGAGACCAAGCTGCTCGCCGGCAAATCCGGTTATGACGTGGTCGTCCCCACCGCCTATTTCCTCCAGCGCCAGATCAAGGCGGGGGTGTTCCAGAAGCTCGACAAATCGAAGCTGCCCAACTTGGTCAATGCGTGGGACGAGATTTCGCGCCGGCTCGCCGTTTACGACCCGGGCAATGAATATGCCGTCAACTACATGTGGGGGACGGTCGGCATCGGCTATAACGTCGAGAAGGCCAAGGCGGCGCTCGGCGGGCAGCCGATCGACAGCTGGGACGTGCTGTTCAAGCCGGAACTGATCGCCAAGTTCAAGGACTGCGGCGTCTATATGCTCGATTCCTCCGACGATGTGCTGCCTGCCGCGCTGCATTATCTCCACCTCGACCCCAACAGCACCAATCAAGCGGACCTCGAGAAGGCCGCCGATCTCGTCGCCAAGGTGCGGCCCTACGTGCGCAAGTTCCACTCTTCCGAATATCTCAACGCGCTCGCGACCGGCGACATCTGCCTCGTGCTCGGCTTCTCGGGCGACGTGAAGCAGGCGCAGAAGCGCGCGGCGGAGGCCAAGAACGGGGTCGAGATCCGCTACGTGATTCCGCGCGACGGCACGCAGCTGTGGTTCGACAATCTGGCAATCCCGAAAGAGGCCGAGCATCCCGACGAGGCCCACGCGCTGATAAATTATCTCCTCAAGCCCGAAGTGGCGGCGAAGAACACCAACTTCATCGCCTATGCCAACGGGAACGCCGCGAGCCGCGCGTTCATCGACCCCGCGATCCTCAGCGACCGCGGCATCTATCCCGATGCGGACATGATGGCGCGCCTCTACGTCATCTCGGCACACGACCAGAAGACGCAGCGGCTCATGAACCGTCTGTGGACGCGCGTGAAGACGGGGCTGTGAGGGCGGGGCGATCAGTAACCCCGGCCTGCCGGAATGCCCGGAGACGGTGTCCCGGCTTTTTTGTTCGTGCCTTTGCGGTCGCTCGTGTTCGATTTGCTGGATTTGACTGTCGTTCCCGCATGAGCGGAACCGGACAATGCCGGCGCGTTCGATACATTCGCCGGCAGCGTGTCGAACGCGAGAAGCCATGAGGCGGCCAAAGCTATTGTCAGAATCGTCCGAGCCATCGTTCCCTCCGTCGTGATCTTTTTTATTTACGCCGCCATCGTAACCGATTTCACAAATCGCCGCAATTTCACGGACGGCGGCACCTTCGCGGCCGAGAATCCTTAACGGCTCCGGCATCTATCCCGATACGGACATAACGGCGCGCCTCGCCCGCCTGTGGATGCGGGTGAAGACGGGGCTTCATATCGCCTGCAGCCCGCGTAATCGTTACGGACCTGCGGGCGGCTCTGCCGCTGACCTGAGTTGCGCAATCTGCCGCTCGCTCGCCGCCAGCTTGTTCTTGAACTCCTCGTTGTCAGCGCTCAGTCGGTGCACTTCTCTCTCGAGTTTCGTAATCGTATCGCGCAAGCGCCCCAGCTCGATCCTGTGATATGCCCGCGTGCCTGCGTGTGCCAGGTCCACCAGGAGTTCGCGCTCGCTTTTGTCGATATCGTCGCCGCCGGTGTGAAATCCGTAAAATAGAATCCAAGATAGCCGACCGTCGACAGTGATAGGAATGGCAAGCGACGGAAGGTCGACGCCGTCCGCTGCTGGCTCGATCATATCGGGGAGATCCGCAATTCTCTTCGAAGTGGAGTGTTCGGCGAGGTACTTGACCAGTAATTCGCTCGGGCTGGTAAATTCGGCGACCTCGGAGTCCTCCTCTTTTTGGTGGTATGCGTGCTCACGCCGCAATGTTCCATCAGGATGGATTCGGAAGATGGCCGCCCACATAAGACTGAGTTGTTCGGCTGCAGTGTGAACCAACTGCTGATGAACCCAGGTTTCGCCGCCGAGATTCTTTTCGAAGCATTCGATCAGATCGCGCAGCCTCTTTTGGGCCTTGTGCCGTTCGCGAAACACCAAAGCGTCGAGTTTCTCATTGGCCCTCTCGATGCCCCAGTCCATGATGATCTTCAAAGCGACAAGGCTCGCCACATAAACGGCATATCGTGTGATCTTGATTACGGTGTCGGAAGTTCCTTCGTCCCTCAAGTAATGCTCAAGAATAGCTTCCAGTGGAACCGCGATGGCGACGACTAACACGGCCGAGATCAGGATCCACGTCGATATCAAAATAAGCCGCCGGCCGAGGATGTACTTCACGTCAATGACATGTTTGCGCCAAACGGCGGTAAACACGGCATAGAGCAGCAATCCGTTGGCGAGATAGAGCACGGATATCAGTTCATCGGGCGGCTCCCACCAGCGAGCAAGGACCGAGGTGGATGCGCTCATGTCCGCCAATATGTAGGCGGGCAGGCCGATGAGGCTGCCAGCAAACACCCACTTTAGCTTTGCTTTTTCCTGGCCGGATGAAGCGAGGAATTTTCGCGCAAGTATCACGATCACCAGGATTTCGATGCCATAGCCGACGAGAAACGAAATCCGCGTCGGAAGTTCCGTGCCGAATCCGAAAGCGGTAGCGAAGCTCCAAAGCTGAAGTGCCAGCTGCAGGACAGCGGCGATGCCGCCCAGTTGATAGGCGCGACGCTCGAAGCCGCGCCTCCTCTGCTCCGGCGCGTCTTTGGGAAATGTGAGGGCAAAAATGACAAGCCCGAAATATCCCGCCGCTTGCAGAACCGCCTGAATGACCTCTTGAGCGAGCAAAGCGGCAGGCCAGCGTTGCAGCTCCGCATAAAGCACGAAGTTCTGTCCGGGATTGAACCAGATGCTGAAGAGAAAAAAGCCCCAACTGGCCGCACTGCGGCGACGCAACACCAGAAGCGTGCCGATCAATATAAACAAAACACCGATGACTTGCTGTAACAACAATAGCAATCGGTTATGAAGCGGCGTCTTCTCTATTTCCGGAGTAAGCGATATCGACTTCAATTTCGGTTGCGGGGTATTCGGATCCCGACACCACGCAGAGAGACTAACCTCGACCCCCTCGCGGACATATTGCATCCCCGCCATTCCGCCGAATAGCGCGAGGCGATTCGGAAAATCGGTTTGTTCGAGGTCGATGGTCGTGCAGCCTTTAAGCTGCTCTTTGGCGCGCCCGCTGGCACGAATGATGTTGCCGTCGTTATCTGCTACGACGCCCAATTTGGGCAGATCGCCGAAGACGAGCGCAAAATCCGGTGCAATGGCTGCAAACGCCCACAGCGCTAGAAGGAGAATGAGCGGTTCGTGCCACCAGCGAGATCGCATGACGCCCCTGCCTTGGTCCCGACCTGCCTCGGCAAGTGTACATGTTATTCAGGCAAGGACAATCGAAGATAGTCAGTAGTTCTGCGCTCACCGCCAGCGCCGGTGCAGCCAGAGCCATTGCTCCGGGTACTCGCGTACCCAGCCCTCGACGATCGACGTGATTGTTTGCATCGCTCCTACGACGTTGATCCGGCCGTCGGGGTCGCGCGGCACCGCGACCGGGCCGATCAGGTCGACCCGCATGCGTCCGTCCGGCAGGCGCACCGCCCGCGTGCCGTAGATCGGACAATCGACGTGGCGCGCGAGGCGCGCCAGCATGGGATTGACCCGGCATGGGCGGCCGAAGAACGTCACCTCGGGCCCGTTGCCGTAATGCTGATCGACCAGCATGGCGACGTGCAGGCCGCCCTGAAGCTCGCGAATGAGGCGGAACGGCGCGTCGGGGCCGCCGGCGATCATCGTGCCCATGCTGCCGGCGCGCAGTTCGGCGACCGCGTCCGCCACCGCCGGCAGGTCGGGTCGCCGGTAGAGCACCGCCGAGTTGAGGCCGTGACCGCGCGCGGCAAGTGCCGGCAGTTCCCAGTTGGCGAGGTGCGCGGCAAACACCAGGGCGGGTTTGCCGTCGGCGCGCATCTCGTCGATGCGCGCGTCGCCTTCCGGCGAGGAGAGGATGCGGCCCGCGTCGGGATGTTTGCGGTCGTAGTCCCACAGCCGATCGAGGCGGGCGAACTCGCCCGCGACGCGCCCGAGGTTGTCCCACACGCCGACCAGAATCCGTTCGATCTCGGCGGGCGATTTCTCGGGAAACGCGGCCGCAAGCTGCGCGCGGCCGAGGCGATGCTCCGGCAGCCACGGCCCGAACGTGCGCAGGACGAAGGCCGCAAATCCCGCGAGGAGATCGGGGTCGACGAGACGGAGCGCCCTGAGCAGCCAGACGGTGACGCGGCCGACCACCGCATCGCCGATGCGCTTGAGGCGAACGGCGGACTGCCGCGCGTAGGTCATTTTTGCTGCAGCATGATCTTTCTCCGAAAATCGGTTCCAACTTTTCGGGATCATGCTCTAGAACCGCACGATGATCTTGCCGAACACCTGGCGGCTCTCCAGCCGGGCAAGCCCGCGCTCGAAATCAGCCAGCGCAACCTCGGTGTCGATCACCGGCTTCATGCCGCCAGCCATCTTGGCGAGACCCGCGCGCACGTTGCGCATCGAAGCGCCGAACGACCCGAAGATGCGATACTGCTGCTGGAACAGCTGCATCAGGTTGAGCGTGACGGTCGGCCCGGAGGTGGCCCCGCAGGTCACGAGCCGGCCGCCGCGCTTGAGCGAGAGCAGCGAGCCCGGAAAGGTGTCCGCGCCCACGTGCTCGAACACCACGTCGACCCCTTTTTTGTTGGTGATCTTGCGTACCGCGCCCTCGAACCGGTCGCGGCGGTAGTTGATCACGTGGTCAGCGCCGAGCGCGCACGCCTGCTCCGCCTTGGCGTCGTCGCCAACCGTGGTGATGACCATGCAGCCGACCGCCTTCGCCATCTGGATCGCGACCGTGCCGATGCCCGAGCCGCCCGCATGCACCAGGATGGTCTCGCCCGGCTCGAGCTTGGCATTGTCGAACAGCATGTGCTCGACGGTCGAAAAGGCGATCGGCGCGCAGGCGGCGTCGCGCAAATCCACGCCCGCCGGCACTGGAATGACGAGCCGCGCCGGCAGGTTGACCAGCTCGCGCGCGAAGCCATCGACGTGAAAGCCCATCAGCCCCTTCACGTCCTCACAAAGATTGTCGCGCCCCTCGCGGCACGCGCGGCAAATCCCGCAGGTGAGCGCGCCGTACATGACCACCGGATCGCCTGGCCTGAGGCCGGCGACGTCCGGGCCGACCGCGGCAATCTCGCCCGCCGCTTCCGCGCCGACCACCAGCGGCAGCTTGCGCTTGGCGAACGCCATGCCGCGCCAGCCCCATACGTCGATGTGGTTGAGGGCGACCGCGCGCACGCGAATCTGGACCTCTCCCGACGCGGGCGCGGGCGGGGCCGCACTATTTGTTAGCTCGATCTTCCGATCCGTGATGAGCGTGAGCGCGCGCATGATCTAAATATTTGAAGACGCGTCGGCGCGACGCCCTACGCCGCCTCGCGGCTCATCACCACCGACACGTTCTGGCCGCCGAAGCCGAACGAGTTCGAGAGCGCGTGCGCGAGCTTGGCGTCGCGCGCCTCGTTCGGCACCACGTCGAGCGCGATCGCCGGATCGGGCACGTGATAATTGATCGTCGGCGGAATACGTTGATGCGCAAGCGTGAGCAGGGTGAACACCGCCTCGACCGTGCCGGCGGCGGAGAGGGTATGGCCGATCATCGATTTGTTTGATGAAACCGGCACGTCCTTGGTGCGCTCGCCCAGCACGCTCGCGACGCCGAGATACTCCATCTTGTCGTTTTCCGGCGTGCCGGTGCCGTGGGCGTTGATATAGCCGATGTCGTCGGGCGCGAGCCCGGCGTCGGCGATGGCGTTGCGCACGCTGGCGATGATCGGCTTGCCGTCCGGGCTCGAGCGCGTGCGGTGGAATGAATCCGCCGCCTCGCCGCAGCCGGCGATCACGCCGAGGATTTTCGCCCCGCGCGCCTTGGCGGCCGCGAGACTCTCCAGCACCAGGGCGGCCGCACCCTCGGCCATCACGAAGCCGTCGCGGTTCTTGGAGAATGGCTTCGCGGCCGCCTGCGCCGGATCGTTCTGAGTCGAGAGCGCCGAGAGCAACGAGAACCGGATCAGGGTTTCCGGATTCACCGTTCCGTCGGTGCCGACGCACAACGCAGCGTCGCTCTCGCCGCGGCGGATCGCCTCGACGCCGAGCTGGATCGCGCTCGCGCCCGATGCGCAGGCGGTGGTGACCGAAATCGGCGAACCTTGCGTGCCGAAGGTCTCGGCCAAACGGTCGGCAATCGAAGCAAACAAAAATCGCGGCCCATATTTTTTAAACGCGCCGGTGCTCGCGGTGCGCAGAATATCGTCGTAGTCGAAGGCGTCGTTGGCGCGGACGAGCGCGGCGAGTTCCTGGCGCTGCGGCCATTCGACTTCGTTGGGCGGGACGGCAACGAACAGCGGTCCGGGAAAGCGGCCGCGGGTGCCGATGCCGGACTCGCTCACCGCTTCCTGCGCCGCCATCTCGCCGATGCGCTCGCACAGCGACGGCCCGCAGAACGGCTCGACGTTGACGAAATCGACGGTGCCGGCGATGCGCGTCTTGAGCCCATCGGTCGCAAAGCGGCTGATCGGGCGGATACCCGATTCGCCGGCGGTGAGCTTGCGCCAATTGTCCTCGCGCCCGACGCCGAGCGACGTGACGATTCCCATTCCGGTGACGACCACGATCGGCCGCCCGGCCTTGTCGTGCGTGCCAGTCATCCCGTCATCCCCTTCATATTGGGAGCCTCGACCAGCGCGAGCCCTTCGCCGCGCCAATGGCCCACGCCGGTGACCACCACCTGCCGCAGCGTCGAGCCCATGTTTTTCTCGATGCCGCCGTCGCCCGGATAGAGCGCGCCGTGCGAAAGCGCGAGCGTTGCGAGCGCGATGTTTATCACGAATTGCGGCTCGGGCGCGTGCCCCACATAACTGCCGGGCGCACGCACGGCAACCCTAAGCTCGGCAAGGAACGCGCGCTCTTCCCCGGTTGCGGGCTCGGCGCCGCTCGCGCCCGAGAACACGGCGTGGTGGCCCGGCGCAAGCGAAGGCGCGATCTTTTCCCACAGGCCGCGCAGCGTCTGCCTCACCGCGCCCGGCTTGCGGTCGCACCGGTCGGAGAGCGCGGCCGTGAGCCGCGCGAGCGGCTTGGCCCCGCGCTGCTCGGCGTGCGCGCGTTCTTCGACGACAAGGAACGCGCCGAGCGAAGCCGCCGCGAAGCCGCCGCCCGGCGCCCGTTCCCATACCGGCCGATATGCGCCCTTGAGCAGGTAGCCGTTGAAGTCATATTGCGCCAGCAGGTCCTTGCGCTCGCCATTGTGGCCGCCGCCGACGAGCGCAAGCTCGCCCTGCCCGGCGAGGATGCGCGCGAGCGCGATGCGCACCGCGTCCACCCCGGCCGCCTCCTCGCCCATGAAGGTGCGCGAGGAGCCGGTGACGCCGTGCACGATCGAAATGTTGCCGGCGAGCAGGTTGGAGAGCTGCGCCAGGAACAGCGTCGGGCGCAGGTCGTTCATCAGCCGTTCGTTGAGAAACGCGGCGGGGTTTTCCGCCTTGGGCAAGCCGGTGAGGATTGCCGCATCGACGGCGAGGTCGCGCTCGCCGCTGCCCGCCGCCACGATCATGTCGGTCTTGGCGAGCAGATCGGCGTTGCCCTTGACGCCGGCGCTCTCGAGCGCAAGCCCCGCCGCATAGGTGCCGATGCGCTGCCACAGCTCCATCTGGCGCTGGTCGCCGCGCTTGGGGATTTGTTTGTCGAAATCGACCGGGCCGGTGAGGTGGACGACGTAGGGGCCGATCGTCTTGGCGTGCGCGGCCGGATTTCCTTCCATCAGCCGTTGCCAATGGGCCGCGGGGCCTTCGCCGAGGCACGAGAGAATGCCGATGCCGGTGATCCATGCTTCGCGGCTCGGCTCAGCCATGGGCCGGGACCTCGAGCGGGAAGGCGAGCTGACGCGCCCAGGCTTCCACATGCGCGCGGAACTCGGCGTTCGGGAACGGCGCGGTGCGGAACCTGATTTCGGCCTCGCACACCGCCTTGCCCCCGCCGGTGAGCCGCGCCTTGGTGACCGCGAAGCCCGAGCCCTCGTGCACCAGGCTCGCCTCGCCGGCGAGCGTTTCGCCCGGCGAAACGAAGCGGCGCAGCTTGAGCCCGTTCGCGCCGATGAAGAAGGGCATGCGTTCGAAACGGGTGAGGCCGATGACGAGCCAGCCGGCGGTCTGCGCCATCGCTTCGAGCAGCAGCACGCCCGGCATCAGCGGCATGCCGGGGAAATGGCCCTCGAAGATGGTGCTCGCGGCGGGGACCTTCGCCTCGGTGCGGATCGTGCGGTCCTCAACGGAGAGGGCGAGGATGCGGTCGATCAGCTGAAAATATTCGAGGCGCATCAGAGCATGATCCCGAAAAGTGGAAACCGGTTTTCGGAAAAGATCATGCTCGAACAATAAGCTGGAGTGGGATGACGATTCGAAAGAAAAGTCATTCCACTCCAACCTGCGGTCACGCGCTCCTGGCGGCGACCATGTCGTCGATGCGGGAGCACAGATTCTTGAGCACGAAATATTGCTCGGTGGTCGCCTTGCCGTCGTTGACTTCCTGGGTCCAGCGCTCGATCGGCAGCTTGATGCCGAACGCCTTGTCGATGGCAAAGGCGATGTCGAGGAAGTCCAGGCTGTCGATGCCGAGGTCGTTGATCGCGTGGCTCTCCGGCTTGATGCTGTCGCGCGGGACGTCGTCGCAGGTCTCGGCGATGATGTTGGCGACGGTGTCGAAAGTCGAGGACATCGGCAACCCTTGAGTGGTTCTGGAGCCCGCGCCCGGCCGCCCGCACGCCTCTCGGGAATGCCGCCCGGGCCGGTTGAGAGAGCCGCGCCCGTATAGCCAAGGGCGGCGGCAAGTTCAATGGCGCGCGGCCCGCCGGGCCCGCGTTCCCTTGCTGGCGCTAGTGCCGCGAACCCGAAGTTCGCATTACACTTGCCGCGAGTCCGGTTTGCGAACTTCGGGTTCAAGGCGGCACTAGAATCGTGGATTTGCTAGTGTCCTTCGATTCCGAAGTTCGCATCGGGTCGTGCTGCAAACTCGGGCGAACTTCGGAATCGGGACACTAGCCGTGAAATGATGCGGTCTTGAGGCACGTGCGTGCTGAACGGAAGGGGAGGCGGACATGATTCTTCGCAAGGCATTTGTCGCGCTCGTTGCGATCGCGGGGCTCGCATGGGCGCTGCCCGCGCAGGCGCAGCCGGTGCTCAAGGTCGGCTCGACGCCGACCGGCATCCCGTTCACCTTCCTCGACACCAAGACCAACACGATCAAGGGCGTGATGGTCGATCTCGTCACCGCGGTCGGCATGGACGCGGGCTTTGCGGTCACGATCGAGCCGATGCAGTTCTCCACCCTGATCGCCGCGCTCACCTCGGGCAAAATCGATCTCATCTCGGCCGCCATGTACATCACGCCGGCGCGCAAGGAGGTGATCGACTTTTCCGACGCTGTTTATTCCTATGGCGAAGGGCTGGTGGTGCCGAAGAGCGACACCCGGGACTACGCGGGATTTGCCGATCTCAAGGGCGAAACCGTCGGCGCGCAGGTCGGCACCGTTTACGTCGAGCCGCTCAAGAAGAGCGGCCTGTTCGCCGACGTGAAAATCTACGATGCGATCCCCGACATCCTGCGCGACGTGAACACCGGGCGGCTCAAGGCCGGCTTCGCCGATTATCCCATCCTCGCCTACAACCTGCAGCAGGGATTGTTCCCGGAGGTACGGCTGGTGAAAAGCTACAAGGCGACGATTCTCGGCTCGATCGGCATCGGCGTGCGCAAGAACGACGGCGATCTGCTCAAGAAGGTCGACGCCTCGCTCGCCAAGCTCAAGGCCGACGGCACGCTGAAACAAATACTCGCCAACTGGGGATTGGAGTAGCTTTCTTATCCCTCCCCGCAGGGGGAGGGTGGCGACGCCCGCGAAGCGGGCGACGCCGGGTGGGGGAAACAGATGACAGATGACGGACGACAGATGACAGATTGCTGAGGCGACTTTCTGTCCTCCGTTGTCTGTCTTCTGATTGCCCCCACTCCTGACCCCCCCCGCCATTCGCGGCGCGAATGGAGGAGGGGAACCGAAAGGCTTGCGCGTGAATCGCTTCCTCACCGAGAGCGTCGAGTTCATGCCCATCCTGCTGCTGGGCGTGAAGAACACGATCCTGGTGACGATCGGCTCGCTCGTGCTCTCGACCGTGCTCGGGATGGTATGGGCGCTCATGCGCGTGTCGGGCGTGCGCGTGCTGTCAGCCGTCGCCGTCGTCGTCGTCAACATCATCCGCGGCATCCCGATCATCGTGCAGTTGTTCTATATCTATTTCGTGCTGCCCGATTTCGGCATCACGCTCACGGCGCTCGAGGCTGCGATCGTCGGGCTCGGCATCGCCTATTCGGCCTATCAGTCGGAGAACTTCCGGGCCGGCATCGAGGCGATCGACCGCGGGCAGATCGAGGCGGCCTACTCGCTCGGCCTCGGCTGGGCGCTGACGATGCGCAAGGTGGTGCTGCCGCAAGCCATCCGGATCGTGCTGCCGCCCTACGGCAACATCATGATCATGATGCTCAAGGATTCCTCGCAGGCCTCGACCATCACGGTCGCCGAGCTTGCTTTGCAGGGCAAGCTGATCGCCTCGTCGACCTTCAAGAACACGACGGTGTTCACGCTCGTCGCCGCGCTTTATCTCGTCATGAGCCTTCCGCTCATCGCTTTCGCCGGCTGGCTGGAACGGCGCTTCGGGAGGAAATAAATGGCCGAACCGTTCCCGCTCGCGCCCTCGCTGTGGGCCGCGACCGCCCCGTCCGCTGCGGCCACGCCAGCGCTCGAATCTTCCGCGCGCGCCGACGTGTGCGTGATCGGCGCGGGCTACGCCGGCCTTTCCACCGCGCTCGCGCTCGCCGAGCGCGGGATCAAAACAATCGTGCTCGAAGCGCGCGAGCCGGGTTGGGGCGGGTCCGGGCGCAACGGCGGGCAGGTGATCCCCGGGCTCAAATACGATCCCGACGAACTCGAGGCGATGTTCGGGCCCGAGCGCGGGCCGCGTCTCGTCGATTTCGCCGCCCGCGCCGCCGACGCGGTGTTCGATCTGATCGCCCGTCATCGCATGGACGTGCCGCACGCGCGGAGCGGCTGGATCCAGGGCGCCCATTCGGCCGCCGGCGTCGAATTGGTGAAGCGCCGCGCGGGCGAATGGGCGCGGCGCGGCGCCGACGTCGCGTTCCTCGACAAGGCCGAGACCGACCGCCACCTCGGCACGACGCAATATCTCGCGAGCTGGATCGACCGGCGCGGCGGGGCGGTGCAGCCGCTCGCCTATGCGCGCGGCCTCGTGCGGGCCGCGCTCGCGGCCGGCGCCGCCATCCACGGCGAAAGCCCCGCCGTTCGCCTCGACCGACGCGGCGGCAACTGGATCGTGACGACCCGCGGCGGTGCCAGTGTCACCGCCGACAAGGTCGTCATGTGCACCAACGCCTACGGCGGGGACCTGTGGCCGCGGCTCAAACAAACGGTGATCGCGCCCAATTCCTATCAGATCGCCACCGCCCCGCTTTCCGACAACGTGCGAAAGTCGATCCTGCCGTTCGGTCAGGTCTCCTCGGACGCGCGGCGGCTCCTCGTTTACTTCCGTCTCGACGATCGGGGCCGCCTGCTGGTGGGCGGGCGCGGGCCGCTGCGGGAGCCACAGAGCGCGGCCGACTGGGCCCATCTCGACGCCCTGTTGCCGCGCCTCTTCCCGCAGGTGCAGGGCGCACCGATCGCGTTCCGCTGGTGCGGCCGCGTTGCCATCACCCGCGATTTCCTGCCGCATCTGCATGCGCCTGCGCCCGGCCTCCTGATCGACATCGGCTGCATGGGGCGCGGCATCGCGCTGCAGACCGCGATCGGCCAGGCGATCGCCGCCTATGTTGCGACCGGAAACGAGGACGCCCTGCCGCTGCCGCTCACCCCGGTGCGGCCGCTGCCGTTTTATGGACTGCACAATGCGGTCGCGGCGGCGTTCATCGCCTGGTACCGCTTCCTCGATCGGCACGGCCTGGCGTGAGGCCGGTTTGGCGCGGTTATCCGCGGAATCAGCAACGATCTGCAACGATTAACAATGGAGTTTCCATTGTTTCCTCGGCGCTTGGGCTGGTGCGCCCGTACGTCGCCTGTATTTTCGCCGATATTTTCAGCCGCTTCCGCCTGCCCTGAACCTCGATACTCATGGGTTAGATTGTGTAAAATATTGGTTTTAATCGACTTTCCGTTTTGACCGACGCTCGGCCCCTCCAGCCCGGCCTTCCGCGGCTCCGCTCGCGCAGCGAAATTTACAGGAAACAACAGGAACGCCGCGACCTTGCGAGGTGCCCCGAAGGCGGCGAAGCATTCCAACCTGGGTTCCATAGGGACTTCTCCGCCTTGTTCGCAAAGGCACAACGTGGAGAATATAAGCCAACTACGTGAATTGTCGATAGGGATTTAACGATGCGCGCTCACGATTTTGTGAGCCCACCCTGCGGATGGTCTATCGGTGGCTATTTGCCCGAAAGGATGTAGCGGCACGCGCGCCCGACGATCCAGATGGCAAAGCCGGCAACGACGGCAACAGAAAATACGTAGGGGCCGTCCGCGTCGTGCCCGCCGAATTCGCTCCGCGCCCCCCAGAAGATGACGAAGAGCGCCAGCGCGCAGCAGACCCAATATAAGACATCGCCAAATCGTGCCAGCAACTTCCCCTCCGGCATGTCTCCGGGGTGCCAAAGACAGAAAAACCGGCGCAGCTCGAGCCCGAGCTCGAGCTGCACCGGTTGCTTGACGCCAGGGAACGCCCAGCAGTTCACTGCCGCCCCGCGCTCCCGAATTCCAAGACGCAACATCTGCCCCTACGTCACACAAGCCGGCGCCGGCCGTCGGGGCAGCTTTTTTCTCGACCGTCCATGCGAACGCGCCGAAGAGGCGGTTCAAATAATCGTCCCGCCGCGCAGGTCGATCTGTCAGATTGACGCACACGTTGGTACAAGTAACTTACGGTAACGGTGGTGGCGCGATTCGTAGGGTGGGCTAACCTAAAGGCCGCGTAGCGCAAGCGAAGCGGCCGTGCCCACCGCAGCCTTTCGTATCAAACATAAATTCTGGGGGCACGCGGGGCTGCGCTGCGCTCCGCCCGCTTAGCCCACCCTACGGATTGCGCAATCAGTGCTGCTCTTCCACGCGGAAATTGCCGACTGCGCGCAAGCTGCAATCGCGCTCGGCCGCACGGCAGGCCCGCAGCGCATCCTCGGCCGCGGCGGTTTCCGAGCGCCTGTCGCCGACGGCGTACCAGTGTCCCGCGCCGCCGCGGACGAGCGCGCGCCAATCCCGCCCGGCATAGATTGGCTCGATGGCGCTCCGGTCGGCGTCGCTCATCTCCTTTTCGCCGGCCAAGGTGTACGGCCGCACCGCGCGGTAAGCGCGCGGGATCTGCACGGTGAGGAAACCGTCCACCGACACCAGCAGGCAGGCGGCGCGCGAGAAATCCGAGCAGCGCTCGACGGCGAGCCGCACCGCTTCCGCGCGGTCGGCGCGGTTGGCGATCGAGGAGAATCCGGCTTCGCTGATCGCCAGCGCCTTGTGGTCGCGCTCGTTGAGGAAGGCCTCGAGGCCTGCAGCCGACGGCATGCCTCGGATGCCCGCGGCGTCGGCCGGATTGAGCGCTGTGTCCAGCGGCTCGACGCGCAGATCGGCGCCCGAGGGAAGCGGCAGCGGCGGCCACACCACTTTGCCGCCGACCGCGTAGATGCGGCAATCGCCTTTTTGGTCGCGTTTCTTGCACCGGTCGATTGCTTCCCGTTCGGCGCTCACCGCGTCGGCCGCGCCGCTCGCGACGCCCCATCCGGAATGCGAAATCGCGATCGCCTTGAAGTCCGGCTGCCGGTCGAAGTCGGCCATTGCGGCGCGCACCCGATCGGTGACCAAGGGAACGAGGTTCGCATCGAACGGCCGCGCTGCGCTCGCGCCGCTGCCCCAACCTTGCACCGTGAATTGCGGAACGAACCATTGCGGGCGCGTGGCCACCGCGAGCGCGACGATCGCCGCCACGGCCAATCCGCACACCGCCCACAGGCGCGGCGATCGCCAGCCAAACCAAATGCGCCGCTCGCTCGGTGCCGGCGTGCCGTGTGCGGTCGGCAGCTTGAACGCGCGGACCGCGCGCGGAATGTTGTGCAGCTTCTGCTCGCCGAGATCGACCAGGGGAAGGCGCAGCTTGTCGGCCACGTGGCTGCGCACGTCCTCGCTGATGCAGATACCGCCCGGCTCGGCGATCCTCTCGAGGCGCGCGGCGACGTTCACCGAATCCCCGAGCAGGTCGCCGTTTTCGCCGAGCACGACGTCGCCGAGAGCGATGCCGATGCGAAAGCGCATCTGCCGTGCCGGCGGGAGCGGATTCTGTTCGGCGTTATTCGCGTCCTGAAACGCGAGCGCGGAACGGGTTGCGTCGAGCGCACTGGGAAATTCCGCCAGGATCGCGTCGCCCGCGGTGTTGAACACCCGCCCATGGTGTTTGCTCACGAGCGCGGAGAATGCGGCAGCCGCCCGGGCGAATCTTTGCAGCGTGTCGTCCTCGTCGTCCGCGACGAGGCGGCTGTAGCCGGCGACGTCGGCGGCGAGGATAACGGTCAGGCGGCGGCGCATGGCCTGGCCGGCCGCCTGCGGAGTTTGCGCGGGTTCCATCATCTCCGCTCTGGCGCGGGCGAAGCGGTCACGGCGCCGCTTCGCGCTCCAGTATCTGCGGATTTTCCAGGCAGTAATAGCCGGCCAGCCGGGTCACCACGGTGCGGCGCTTCCACTCGTTGAGGATGCGGCTCACGTTTTCCCGCGCGATGCCGGCCATGGCGGCGAGGTCGCTCTGGGTGATCTTCTGGCGCACGAGCACGCGTCCGTTCCCCACGTCCTGGCCGAAGGCTTGGGCCAGATCGAGCAGCGCCCGCGCGACCCGCCCCTGCAAAGTGAGAAAGCTGCCGGCCGCGAGCGCGGCGTTGGCGTTGCGCAGCCGCTGCGCCAGGATTCGCACGAGGTGCTGATAAACCGCGGGATGCGCCTCGGCGAAGGAGCGAAACTGAGCAAAGGTGACAAAGCTGAGTTCCGAATCCTTGACCGCCGCGACGCTCGCCGAGCGCGGACCTTCGTCGAGGAGCGCGAGTTCGCCGACGATCGTGCCCGGCCCGATGATCGCCAGGATGCGCTCGCCCCCCGACCCGGAGAGCGTGCTCACCTTCAAGAGCCCCTGGTCGACCCGGTAGCAGCCGTTGCCGGGATCGCCGGCCGCGAACAGCGCGCGCCCGGCCGCGAGCCGCACCGGCCGGGCGTTGGCGAACAGGGCCGCGGCGAAATCGGCCGGCAGGGCGGAAAAGAGGTTGCTGGGGCTGGAGTCCGGCGTCGGCATGGAGCCCTCGGAGTGAAGACGGCAAGATTAAGCGATCGGCGATCTGGGTTCGAGCGCTTGGGCGCAAACGAAACGGGGCTGCCGTTCGGGCAGCCCCGCTGTCGCCGGGTTCATTGTCGCGGGCCCTTACCGAGCATCGGCGACCGGAGGAGTGACCGCACTGCAGGTAACCGCGCCGCCGGGAGCCGCCGTGCAGGTAACCGCTGCCGCGGGGGCCGGAGCCGGAGCGGGAGCCTCCACCGGGGCGTCCGCGACCGGAGCGGGCGCGAGGACGGCGGGGGTGGCGAGCGGCGCGACCGGGGTGGCGGCCACCGGCTCGACCGCCGGAAGGGCGCTGTAGATCACCGGACGCGGCCAGTAGTACCAGCGGTTCCACTCGCGGCCGAAGTAGCCGTAGCGCCAGGGCTTGCCGTAGCCGTACCGCCAGTAGTTGCCATAGTCGCGGTGGTGGTAGCCGTAGCCCCAGCCGTGGTTCCCATAGCCCCAGCCGTGGTTGCCGTAGTTCCAGCCGGGATTGCGGTAGCCGCCCTGTCCGCCGCGCGGCAGGTTGCAGGCGAAGCACGAGATCCGGTGCGACCCGAACTGCTTGCTGATGACCGGGCCGTGGCCGCGGAACCCAGAGCCGCCGCGGGTCATGGCTTCGCTCGATCCGACCGCCGTCGCGAGAGCCGACACTGCGATCGCGAGAACGGTCAACGTTTTCATCGTGTTCATGGCACTTTCTCCTGTTTCAGGAAGAGCGGGGATCGCTTCTTCACCGAGTTGGTCGAGTGCCGTGGGCGAGGGGATTGTGCTCGCCGTCACAATCCGGTCGATTGCGGGAGGAGGGTTCCCAGGTGGCGCAGGTTCGGCTGAGCGGAGTGAGCAAGCGCTGGGCTTCTGAGCCCGCGGTCGACAGCGTCAGCTTCACGGCCGAGGCGGGGACGCTGGTGGTGCTGCTCGGGCCTTCGGGCTGCGGCAAGTCGACGACCTTGCGGCTGATCGCCGGGTTGGAGGCGGCCGACGAGGGCACGATCGAGATCGCCGGGCGTGACGTGACCAACGCGCCGCCGGCGCGGCGCGGCACCGCCATGGTGTTTCAGTCCTACGCGCTCTTTCCCCACCTCTCGGTCGCCGAGAATATCGTGTTCGGCCTCAAGGTTCGCCGGGTGCCGCGCGCCGAACGCGCGGCTCGGCTCAAGCGCGCGGCCGAGGTGCTCGGGCTCGAGCGGCTGCTCGACCGCAAGCCGGCGCAGCTTTCCGGCGGCCAGCAGCAGCGGGTCGCGCTCGGCCGGGCCATCGTGGCGCAGACGCCGGTATGCCTGATGGACGAGCCGCTCTCCAATCTCGACGCGCAATTGCGCGGCGACATGCGGCGGGAAATCCGCGCGCTCCAGCGCCGCCTCGGCATCACCATGCTCTATGTCACCCACGACCAGGTCGAGGCGATGACCATGGCCGACCGGGTAATCCTCATGCGCGCAGGCCGCATCGAGCAGAACGGCGCGCCCGCCGAGCTTTACGAGCGGCCGCAGAGCGTGTTCGCCGCGCGCTTCATCGGCGCGCCGCCGATGAACGTGTTTGCGGCGAACGCGCTCGCCGCGAGCCCGGAGCTTGCAGTGGGCGCTCCAGCCGGGCGCGATCCCGCGACCTTGATCGTCGGCGTGCGGCCGGAGTCCCTGCGGCTTGCCGCGACAGGCTTGCCGGCCAAGGTCGCGGCGGCGGAATATCTCGGCGCCGACACCCAGGTCGAGACGCGCCTTGGGGCGGACACCGTGATGGTGCGCATGCCGGGGCGGTGCGCGGCCGCGCCAGGCGACACCGTGCATCTGACGTGGGCGCCGGCCGAGGCGCACTGGTTCGACGCGTCATCGCAGCGTCGCGTCGGGTGAGGAAGATCGACAAACAAAAAGGAGGGGAGCACATGCGGCCGACCAACACACTCAACCGTTATCCTGAGGAGCGCGCCGGAGGCGCGCGTCTCGAAGGATGGCCAAAGGCACGGTGTCTGCTTCCATCCTTCGAGACGGTCGCGCGCAAGCGCGCGCGCCCTCCTCAGGATGACGGCGGGTTTGGGGCCCGGATGGATCGACGTAAATTCCTGGCTGGCAGCGCGGCGCTCGCCGCGGCCACCGTCGCACGGCCGGCGGTGGTGCGCGCGGCAACGGAAATCTCGTTCTTCTTCCCGGTCGCCGTGGGCGGGCCGATCACGAAAATCATCGACGGCTTTGCCGCCGATTTCGAGAAAGACAACCCGGGCATCGCCGTCAAGCCGATCTACGCCGGCACCTATCAGGAAACGATCGCGAAGGCGCTCACCGCCCACAAGGCGGGCGCGCCGCCGGTCGTGGCGGTGCTGCTCTCGACCGACATGTTCACCCTGATCGACGAAGAAGCGGTGGTGCCGTTCGACGATTTCGCCAAGGGCGACGCCGAGCAGAAATGGATCAAGAGCTTCTTTCCCGCCTTCATGGAGAACAGCCAGAGCGGCGGCAAAACCTGGGGCATTCCGTTCCAGCGCTCGACCGTCGTGCTCTACTGGAACAAGGAGGCGTTCAAGGAGGCGGGCCTCGACCCCGAGAAGGCGCCGGACACCTGGGCCGAGGAGCTGGCGTTCGCCGAGAAGCTCACCAAGCGCGACGGCGCCGGCAATGTGTCGCAATGGGGCATGCAGATCCCCTCGTCCGGTTTCCCCTATTGGCTGTTCCAGGCGCTCACCACCCAAAACGACGTCATCCTGATGAATCAGGAAGGCGACCGCACGTTCTTCGACAAGCCGGCGGTCGCCGAGGCGCTGGCGCGGTGGGTCGACCTCGGGCGCAAATACAAGGTGATGGCGCCGGGCGTCGTCGAGTGGGGCACGACGCCGAAAGATTTCTTCGAGCGCAAGACCGCGATGATGTGGACCACCACCGGCAATCTCACCAACGTGCGCGCCAACGCCAAGTTCGCCTTCGGGGTCGCGATGCTGCCGGCCAACAAGCGGCGCGGTTCGCCCACCGGCGGCGGCAACTTCTACATTTTCAAGAAGACCAGCCAAGCCCAGCAGGAAGCGGGCGTGAAGTTCGCCCAGTGGATGACGGCGCCCGAGCGCGCGGCGCGCTGGAGCATCGACACCGGCTACGTGGCGGTGCGGCCGGACGCGTGGGAGACGCCGGCGATGAAGGACTACGTCGCGGGCTTCCCGGCGGCGACGGTCGCGCGCGACCAGCTCAAATACGCGGTCGCGGAACTCTCGACCCACGACAACCAGCGCGTCACCAAGGCGCTCAACGACGGCCTGCAGGCGGCGCTCACCGCGACGAAGTCGCCGGAGCCGGCGATGAAGGACGCGCAGGCGGAAGCCGAGCGCCTGCTCAAGCCGTACCGGTGACCACCCCCTCCCTAACCCTCCCCCGCTTGCGGGGGAGGGAACAGGCCGTGCCGGTTGCGCCGCTTCTGCCTTGCCTTCTCGCGGTGCACCGACCGAAGAGATACGACGAGCCGGGCAGCAAGTTGCTCCCTCCCCCGCTTGCGGGGGAGGGATGGGGAGGGGGCGATGCGCCGGGGATTTGACGCCATCTACGGCTGGCTCTTGCTGCTGCCGGCGATGGCGCTGCTCGCGCTGTTCACCCATTGGCCGGCGCTCGCGACCTTGCTCGACAGTTTCTACTCGACGCCGCGGCCGCGCCGGCCGGCGGCCTTCGTCGGCCTCGACAATTATCAGGCGATGCTCGCCGATCCGGTGTTCTGGCGCGCGCTCGTCAATAACCTGTGGTTCGCGCTCGGCACCATTCCGGCCTCGATCGCGCTCGCGCTCGTCATGGCGCTCATGGTCAACGACCGCATCGCCGGCCGTGCCGCCGTGCGCATGGCCTACTTCACGCCGACCGTGCTGCCGATGATCGCGGTCGCCAACATCTGGCTGTTCTTCTACACGCCGCAATACGGCCTGTTCGAGCAGGTGCTCGCGGCCTTCGGCCTGCCGGCCCACAACTGGCTCGGCACGCCCTCGACCGCGCTCGCCTGCGTCACCGCGGTCGCGGTGTGGAAGGAGGCGGGCTTCTTCATGATCTTCTATCTCGCGGCGCTGCAGCAGATCCCGCCGGTGCTGGGCGAAGCGGCCGCGCTCGAAGGCGCCTCGCGCCTGACCTATTTCCGCCGCGTGCAGTTTCCGCTGCTGATGCCGACGACGCTGTTCGTGCTGATCAACGCGGTGATCAACGCGTTCCGCACCGTCGACCACATCATCGTCATGACACGCGGCGGCCCGGACAACGCCACCACTTTGCTGCTTTATTACATCTATCAGGTGGGCTTCGCCTTCTGGGATACGACCTACGCGGCCACGCTCACGGTGGTGCTGCTCGCCGGGCTCGCCGCCGCCGCGCTCGGCCAATACGCCTTCCTCGAACGGCGGGTGCACTACCGGTGAGCGGGGCTTACGCGCCGCGCGGGGGAGGGCTGGCGCTCGAAACCGCCGGCGCCTGGCTGCTCGCGGTGCTGTGGCTGCTGCCGCTCGCTTATGCGGTGTGGACCGCGTTCCATCCGGCCGAGTTCTCGGCGCGCTTCGATCCGCTCGCGCCGCTCACGCTCGACAATTTCCGCATCGCCTGGCGCGCGGCGCCGTTCGCCCGCTACTTCGTCAACACGTTCATGTTGGTCACGCTCGTGCTCGCCTGCCAGCTCGTGCTGTGCACGCTCGCGGCCTACGCCTTCGCGCGCTTCAGCTTCGCCGGGCGCGAGATCGCGTTTGCGCTGGTGCTGCTCCAGCTCATGATCATGCCGGACGTGCTGATCGTCGAGAACTACCGCACCATGGGCCGCATCGGCATCCTCGACTCGATCCCGGCGATCGCGCTGCCCTACGTCGCCTCGGCGTTCGGCATTTTTCTGTTGCGCCAGGCGTTCAAGACCGTGCCGCGCGAACTCGACGAGGCGGCGCGGGTCGAAGGCGCGGGGCCGCTCGGCGTGCTCCTCAAGGTGTACGTGCCGCTCGCGCGCCCGGTCTACGTCGCCTACGCCCTCGTGTCGGTGAGCTACCACTGGAACAATTTCCTCTGGCCGCTCATCGTCACCAACTCGGTCGAGGCGCGGCCGGTCACGGTCGGCCTGCAGGTGTTCGCCTCGACCGACCAGGGTATCGAATGGTCGGTGATCTGCGCCGCCACCCTGATGACCGCGGCGCCGCTGCTCGTCGCCTTCCTCTTGTTCCAGCGCCAGTTCGTGCAGAGCTTCATGCGCGCCGGGATACGGTAATCGGAGCGGGCAAGAGGCCCTTTGCCGGGGAGCGTCGGCCCGATAGAATCCACCCGGGATTCGCCCCAAGAGGCCTCAACGGAGCCCGACCCATGCCGCCTTACAGCGTCCCGCGCCGCTTCGTCGGGAAAAACGAGGAGACGGTTCCGCTCAACTGGCGGCGCGGCATGCTGCGCATATGGCTCGTGCTTTCCGCCGCCTGGATCATGGGCTGGATCATCGAGTTCCTCGTCTACGGCATCCAGGGCGGGTTCCGGATCGCCAGCGACTACCTCGCCATCCCGGTGCTGCTGTTCGGGCCGCCGGTCGCGCTGCTGATCTTCGGCATCGCCGTCGGTTGGGCGTTCCGCGGCTTCGTCGCGGATCAAGAATCAGCGGTCAGGAATCAGGGATCGGGAACAGATTCCTGATGCCGGATCCTTGATGCCCGATGCCAGGAATCGGGTGGTTTCACCGCGCCCGCATCCGCATGTTTCCTCCGACCGACAAATGGAGGAACAAATGAGCTTCCGCATCACCGGCCTGCCGGCAGAGCATTTCGCGCCGCTGTTCGCTCTCTCCGACGCGGAGCTCGCCGCGCGCGGCGCCGTGCGCCGCATCGCCGAGAAACGCGCGCCGGGCGCGCCGTGCCGCATCAGCCTCACCGACGCGCAGGAGGGAGAGGAGTTGTTGCTGGTCAACTACGAGCACCATCCGGTCGCATCGCCTTACCGCATGCGCTTTGCCGTGTTCGTGCGCAAGGGCGAGGAGCGCTACGACGAAGTCGATCGCGTTCCCGAGCAACTGCGCCTGCGCACGCTCGCGGTGCGTTCGTTCGACGCCGACGCCATGATGGTCGACCGCGAGCTTGTCGACGGGCGCGAGCTGGAAGGTGCCATCGCGCGGCTGTTTGCCGACGACCGCGCCGCCTATCTGCACGTCCATTTCGCCGCACCCGGTTGCTACGCGGCAAGGGTGGATCGGGTGTAGAGCGTAGCCCGCATGAGCCCGCGCAGCGGGCGATATGCGGGGTCCCGGATGTCGCGGCTAACGCCGCTCATCCGGGCTACAAGAGCGCCTCGACCAAAAACCGCATATTTGCTTGCGCGTGCTCACCGGCAAAGGTGAGCGCCAGTTCAGTGACGCCGGCGTGCGCATAGGCGGCCGCCTGGCGGCGGCAGTCCGCAGCCGTGCCCGCGAGGGTGAAGGCCGCCGTAAAACGCGGGTCGAGCGCGACCTCCGCCTGCTCGCCGGCAGTAAGGCGTGCAACCGCGGCGGCGAACTCGGCTTCGGAAATGCCGCTGCCGGCCAGCAGCGCCTTTCTTGCCGCCGGCAGTCGCTGGCCGAGCCGCCAGTACGCCGGCAGCATGTCGGCGACCGCCTGCGCGGCGAGGCGCCGCGCCTCGTCGCGCTCGGGGCGCGCAAAGCACGGCACGTATTGCACCACCTCGGGAAGCTTGGCGCGGCCGGCCGCGCGCGCGGCGGCGTGCAGCGTCTTAACCGCCGCCGCGGCGAAGGCGGCGGTGGACATGTTGGAAACGATCAGGCCGTCGGCGAGTTCGCCGCACGCGCGCAGGCTGCGCGCGCCGCGCGCGGCCATGAAGATCGGGACGTCCGCGCGCGCGCGATAATCGAGCTTGACCTGGTCGAGGCGGAACGCCGCGCCGGCGTGGCTCACTTCCTCACCGCGCAGCAGCGCGCGCACGATGACGACGGCCTCGCGCAAGGTCGTGAGCGGCCGGTCCCAGGCAAACCCCATCCGTTCGACCGCGACGCCGATGCCGGACCCGATGCCGAGCCGCACGCGCCCGTGCGCCAATTCGTCGAGCGCGCCGGCTTCCATGGCGATCAGCGTCGGGTGGCGGTTATAGGGATTGAACACGCCGATGCCGATGGCGAGGCGGCGCGTTGCGAGCGCGCAGGCGGCGGCTGCCGGCAGAACGCCGCGGGCGAACGGATTCTCGGCGAACCAGACGCCGGCAAACCCGGCCGCTTCCGCCGCTTGCGCCTGCGCCACGCATTGTTGCGGGGTGAGGCCGCCGTGCAGCCGCAGCGAGAGACGCGGAAACATTGCGGACTCGATAGATGAGATCACACCCCGCCCGGCCGCGGGCCGGAATCCGCGGGCGAGAAATGGGCGTGGACGACGCGCCACTGCCCGTCCTCTTTGCGGAAGACCATGGTCGAGCGCGAAACAAATTTCTCATCGTCGTAGTTGAGGCGGCGCGGCGGCGGCTCCTTGCCGGTCCACCGGCGCCGCGTCTTGCGGTGGCACCAGACCACGGCGAGATCGCCGGTCACGGCGCCGCCGACGTCGTAGGGGGCCCAGTAGGAGGACGCAACGTTCGCACCGTAGAACTTCCACAGGCGCGTCCAGTGCTCGCGGCCGTTATAGGTGTGACCGTTGAGATTGAAGTAGGCCGCCTCGGGCGCCGCGCTGAACAGCGGCTGAAGATTCTCCCAATCGAAACGCGCGTTCACGTCGAGATAGGCCTCGTGCAGCCGCAGGATTTCCGCGCGGTCCTCTTCGCTGCCGCCAATCAGATTGTCAGACGACGGAGGACCGACGACGGATCGCTCCGGCACGGCTTCCGCCGTCTTCTGTCGTCCGTCGTCTGTCATCTGTCGTCTACTTCGGTACTTCGCCCTGGAGCATCAGGCGGTAGAGGTAGCGCCGTTCGTTCATGTCGTAATCCGGGTTGGCTTGGTGCATGACGCTGCGGTTGTCCCAGATCACCCAGTCGCCGTGGCGCCATTGGTGGCGGTATTCGTATTTCTTCTGGGTCGAATGGCGCATCAGGTCGCCGACCAGCTTGAGCGCGTCCTCGTCCTCCATGCCGACGATCGATTCGATGCGCACGGGATTGAGGTAGAGCGCCTTGCGGCCGTTGTCCGGATGGGTGCGCACGAGCGGGTGCACGCCGGGCGGCGGCACATCGCGCAGGCTGTCCGCGCTGATGGCGCCGAGTGGGCGCGGGCTGTATTTGCTCAGATAGACGTGCACCGCCTTGAGGTCATCGATGCGCGCCTTGGTCTCGGCCGGCAGGTCGTCGTAGGCGTGGTGCATGTTGACGTATTGCGTGTCGCCGCCCTTCGATGGCAGCTCGACCGCGTAGAGCATGGTCGCCTTGGGCGGGCGCGGGTGGTTCGAGTGGTCGGTGTGAAAGGTCTCGCCCGGGATGATGCGCCGGCCGTTCACGAACTCGTCGTTCGACACGTAATAGACGTCTGGGTGGCCGGGGACGTGATGCTCCTTCTTGTCGTGCTGCTGCAAGTCGCCGAACACCTGGGCAGCGGTCTTGAACTCGTCCGGCGCGAACTGCTGGTCGCGCATGACGAGCACGTGGTGCTCGGCGAACGCCTCATTGAGCGTGGCGCGGGTCTGGGCGTCGAGCGGGTCTCTGAAGTCGAGGCCGACCACCTCGGCGCCGGTGTGGCCGGTGAGCGGCGTGATGGTGAAAGACGGCATGGATAACTTTCCTCCGATTTTTTGATTCGCCGCCCGCGCGCGTGCCGCTTGGTCTGTAATGCACGCGCGCGCGGCCGATGTGGCTCGTTCGGCCTGACATTCGGTGGGCATGCGGCGCTTCGCGCCGCTTAGCCCACCTACGAGGCAACCGCTTCCACCTCCACCGCGGTGTCGTTGAAGCAGGCGCCCTGCGCGAGATCGGTGCGCGCGTCGGCGGAGACGAGGACGCTGATGGTGTTGCCGGTCGGGCTGGTGGCGAGCCACGCGCCTTTTTCCGAGGCGACCACGCCGGGCGCGACCGCGTCGGTGATCTTGAGCGGCAGGATCACGGCGCCGCGCTCGTTGAACACGCGCACGCGCTTTGCGCCCTTGAGCCCGCGTTTTTCGGCGTCGCGCGGATTCATAAAGAGCGGCGGAGCCTCGCCGGGCACGCCGCCGGCCCCGAGCAGGGTCGAGGAGATACGCTTGTCGGAGGCGGGCGAAATCAGCGCCAGCGGGAATTGGCCGTGGTCGCGCGGACGGTAGGTCGGCAGCCGCGCCGCCTCGCCCCAGCGCTGCGCCAGCGTCTCGGAGGAAAGCTCGACCTTGCCGGACGGCGTGGCCGGCAACGCGTTGTCGAAGAGCGCGAGCGGCCGGCCGTCGGGCCCCGCCATGCGCAACGCGGCGCGCGGAGAAATTTCGCTCGCCTTGATCCCCTGCATGCGCGGGTCGGCGTTGTCGATCGCGTCGTCCATCAGCTCGCGGTCGCTCGCCCTGAAGCAGGGATCGGTAAAGCCGAAGCGCGCGGCAAGGCGCCGGAAGATTTCCGTGTTGGGGAGCGCTTCGCCCACCGGAGGGATCGCCGCCTCGGCGCGCTGAAGCCAGTGGTGGCCGTAGGCGGCGTAAAGATCGTCGCATTCGAAATGGGTCGCCGCCGGCAGCACCACGTCGCAGTGACGCATGCTCTCGGTCATGGCGATCTCGATGCCGACGAGGAAAATCTCCTCGCGCTGGAGCGCGCGCTGCATGCGCGCCTGGTCCGGGTGCACCACGATCGGATTGTGATTGTAGATGAACACCGCGCGCAGGGGCGGATCGAGGTCGTCGCGCTCGAGATGGCGGCCGACGTCGAGAATGTTCAAGGTGCGCGTGCCGGGCGGGATCAGGTCGGGACGTGTGAGTCTGGCGGGTGTCTTCGGGAAGGCGTTGCGCGCGCCCAGCACGATGCCGCTTTTGCCGTCGAGCTTGCCCATGAGCGCGGGGAGCGCAATCGCCACGCGGATGGCGCCGCCGCCGTTCATGCCGCGCTCGAGCCCGTTGCCGGGGGCGATCACCAGCGGCTCGGCCTCGGCCATCCAGCGCGCGAGCTTGGCGATGTCGTCCGCCGGCACGCTGCAGACCTCGGCCGCCGTCGCCAACGGCCACCGGCGCACCGCCGCCATATACTCCTCGTAGCCAAGCACGTGCTGCGCGATGAACGCGCGGTCGTGCGCGCCGAGCCGCTCCAGTTCGAGCGCGAGCGCGAAGCCGAGCACCACGTCGGTGCCGGGCACCGGCGCGACATGCAGGTCCGCCTGGGCGGCGATTTTCGTGCGCAGCGGGTCGATCACCGCGAGCCGGCCGCCCTTGCGCTTGGCGGCGCGCGCCTGGCGCACGAGATGGAGGTTCGAGACGGTGGCGTTGTTGCCCCAAACGACATTGAGCGCGGCGTTGCCCGCGGCGTCGGGCCCGATGCCGGGCGCGTTGCCGTAGGTGCCGGCCCAGGCCTCGCTGCGCACGGCCCCGCACAGCGCGCCGCGGAAGAGTTGCGTCGCGCCGAGCTTATGGAAGAAGCGCAGCGACATGGAATCGTAGGACAGCATCCCGTGCGGGCCGGCGTAGTTGAGCGGCATCACCGCCTGCGGCCCGAAGCGCTCGACGACCGCGGCGACGCGCGCATGAACAAGGTCGAGCGCCTCGTCCCACGAGATGCGCGCGAATTCGCCCGCGCCGCGGTCGCCGGTGCGGCGCATCGGATAAAGCAGGCGCCCGGGACCGTGCACGAAGGCGTCGGAATGATGCGCCACCTTGGTGCAGATGACGCCGTCGGTATACGGCAGGGCGTCGGAGCCGCGCACCTTGACGAGGCGCCCGTCCTCCACCGTGACGGTGAGGCTGCAGGTGTCGGGGCAGTCGAGGGTGCAGACGCTGGCGCGCTCGATAAGGCTCATGACGGGCTCCGTGCGAGTCCGGCGGTTATAGCACGCGTTCGTAGGGTGGGCTAAGGCGGCGCGAAGCGCCGCCGTGCCCACCGGAATGTTCGTTCCATGCGAGAGGCTATGGTGGGCACGGCGGCTTCGCCGCCTTAGCCCACCCTACGGCTCGGTGCGTTTGCGCAGCGGCGGCATGTAGTCGGTGATCAGGCGCGCGCCGCGCTGGAACGTCAGATAATCCCAGAACCAGTCAATCGCGACGATCAGCCGGTGGCGCGTGCCGATCAGAAAATAAATGTGGACGATGCTCCAGAACAGCCAGCCGAGGAGCCCGCGCAGGCGGAATTTTCCGATCGACACGATCGCGGCGTGCCGGCCGATGGTGGCGAGGTCGCCGTAGTGACGGTAGCGGAACGGGCCCGGCGCCGGCCGGCCGGCAACGCGCGCCGCAATGGCGCGCCCGACGTAGCGGCCCATCTGCTTGGCGACCGGCGCGATGCCGGGCAGCGGCCGCGCGTAGCCGGTGACATTGGCGATATCGCCGATCGCGAAGACGCCATCGGTCCCGGGCACCGTAAGATCGGGCGCGACCGCGATGCGGCCGGCCCGGTCGTGGTCCGTACCAACCGCGCGCGAGAGCGGCGAGGCCATCACGCCCGCGGCCCACACGATGGTCGCGCCGTCGAAGCGGCGCCCGTCGGTGGTGACGACGCCGCTCGCGTCGCACCCGGCCACCGCCGTCGAGGCGAGCACCTCGACCCCCATGCCTTCGAGCGTGCGCCGCGCATAGGCTGCGAGATCCTCGGGGAACGAGGGCAGGATGCGCGGGCCGGCCTCGAGCAGCAGGATGCGCGAGGTGCGCGGGTCGATGCGCCGAAAGTCGCGCGAGAGCACGTAGCGCGCCACGTCGGCGGTGGCGCCGGCAAGCTCGACGCCGGTCGGTCCGCCGCCGACGACGATGAAGTTCATCAACCGCCGGCGCTCGGCCTCGTCTTCCGACAGCTCCGCGGCCTCGAACGCGCGCAGCAGGCGGCGGCGGATTTCGGTCGCGTCCTCGATGCGCTTCAAGCCCGGCGCGTACGGCGCCCATTCGTCGTGGCCGAAATAGGAGTGCATCGCGCCGGTGGCGAGCACGAGGAAGTCGTAGTGGATCGGGCCCGTGCGGTCGGTGCGCACCTCCTTGGCGGCGGTGTCGATCGCGATGACGTCCGCCATGACGACGAACACGTTCTTCTGGGTGGAGAGGATCGAGCGGATGGGCCAGGCGATGTCGGCGGGCGAGAGCGCGGCGGTTGCGACCTGATAGAGCAGCGGCTGAAAGCAGTGGTGATTGAGGCGGTCGACGAGGGTCACGTCGGCGCTCGCGCCACGCAGCGCCTTGGCGGCCTCGAGCCCGCCGAATCCGCCGCCGAGGATGACGACGTGCGGACGGGTGCCGGCGCGACGCGAGGCCTCGGCGGCCGCGAGGGGAAGCGGGGAGGGTGCATCCATGGCGAAACCCCGCGTGTCATGAGTGCATCAACAAACACTCCG
>Ga0153928_1000149_pt1 | contig 37065 bp, 34 predicted proteins | sample TSNJ012MetaG_FD_106656 | JGI IMG/M metagenome (GOLD analysis project Ga0153928, IMG submission 106656) | Attine ant fungus gardens microbial communities from New Jersey, USA - TSNJ012 MetaG | ecosystem: Host-associated > Fungi > Mycelium > Unclassified | place: USA: New Jersey, Wharton State...
AACTTCTGCATTCTCCGGCCCTGTAGCCACGTCGCCCGGTTCATCGATTCGCCTCCAACCGGAGGCAGAAAACCGGACAACTCGTGGGCTACCTAACCCGGACAACTCATGTGCTTACGACATCCCTCTCCCGTTAGGGTTGGCACCTTCGGTCGCCTGTGCTGGAATAGTCTTTCAGCGGGCGACGTCATCGACCTGCGCGGCATCGGGCCGGCGCGAGGGGGACTTACATGGGGACTACGCTCACGCTGACAAACGTGCCGTCGAGCGCTGCGTACACCCAGAACACGCCGGGGGTGACGCTCGCGCCGTCGCTCTCCGTGAGCGATCCGAACAGCGCCACGTTGGCGAACGCGACGGTGGCGATCACCGGCGGCGCCTTTGCGGGCGACGAGCTGGCGGCCGATACCGGCGGCACCAACATCACCGCGAGCTATGATTCCAAGACCGAGACGCTCACGCTGACCGGGTCGGACACGCTGGCGCATTATCAGCAGGTGCTCGAGAGCGTCACCTTCGACGCCAGCACCAGCCGCAATCCCACCGACTACGGTTCCGATCCCACGCGCGCCGTCACCTGGACGGTGAACGACGGCGGGGCTTCAAACAACATCGGCACCGCCAGCGAGACGATCGACATCACCTCGATAAATCAGCCGCCGGATCTTTTCCCCGTCACCCGCACCGCCAACTACACCCAGGGCGGTGGCTCGGTGACGCTCTCGAGCACTGTCTTGCTCTCCGACCCCGACAGCCTCGATCTTGTCAGCGCCACCGTCTCGATCGCCGGCGGCACCTTTACCGGCGACGGCGACGTGCTCGCCGCCGCGGGGCAAACCAGCGGCACCATCGTCCAGAACGGCAACACCATCACGGTCGCCTATAACTCGACGAGCGAGACGCTGACGTTGACCGGCAGCGATACGCTGGCCGACTACCAGACAGTGCTCGAAGAGGTCACGTTCAACAGTACGAGCGCCAATGCGACCGATGACGGCGCCGATCGGACCCGCACCGTCACCTGGGTGGCCAACGACGGCGGCGGCACCGCCCACGGCGGCACGCAAGTCAGCTCGCCCGCCACCGACACCATCAGCATCGCCGCGGTCTACCAGCCGCCGACGCTTTCCGACGTGGCGACGAGCGTAACCTATTCCACCGGCACCACGATCACGCTTTCGGGCAGCGTCTCGGTCTCCGACCCGAACGACGTGGCCCTAACCGGCGCGACGGTGTCGATCAGCGGTAGCACCTTCGCGGGCGACGGCGACGTGCTGGCTGTGAATGGCCTGACCAGCGGCCGCATCGTCCAGGAAGAGAACGGCAATACCATCACGCTCGCCTACAATGCGGCGAGCGAGACGCTCACGCTCACCGGTTCCGACACGCTGGCGGATTACCAGCAGCTCCTTGAGGCGCTGACCTTCGACTCGACGAGCGCCAACCCCAGCAGCTCCGGTGCCGACCCGACCCGCACCGTCACCTGGGTGCTCAACAACGGCGGCATCTCGAACAATTTAAGCACGCCGCAGACCACGACCATCGACCTCGTGCACGACGCACCGACGCTGGTGAACGTGGCACCGAGCGTGAGCTTCATCGCGGGACAGGGAGCCGTGACCCTGGCGGGCAACGCCTTGGTATCTGACCCCGACAGCCTCGATCTTGTCGGCGCCACCGTCTCGATCACGGGCGGCACCTTTACGGGCGACGGCGACATGCTCGCCGCTGATGGGCAGACCAGCGGCACCATCATTCAGAACGGCAACACCATCACGGTCGCCTACAACGCGACGAGCGAAACGCTGACGCTCACCGGCAGCGATACGCTGGCCGACTACCAGACCGTGCTCGACGAGGTCACGTTCAACAATACGAGCGCCAATCCGACTGATCGCGGCTCCGACCCGACGCGGATCGTCACCTGGACGGTCAACGACGGCAGCGCGACCAATAATATCGACACCGCCACCACGACGATCGGCATCCAGGACGCCGTGCCGTTCGATTTTGACGGCGACGGCATCTCCGACCTCGTGTTCCAGGATGAAGGCTCGGGCGCCGGCCCCAACGCCGGCACGCCGCAGATCTGGTTGTGGAACGGCACCGGGGTTACAAGCGAGACGACGCTGACCGATCCCGGATCGAACTGGCAGGTGGTTGCCGCCGGCGACTTCAACCACGACAACCACGCCGACATCGTCCTCCAGAACACCGACGGCCTGCCGGAAATCTGGTTCATGAACGGCACCAGCGTGACCAGCACGGCCACGCTGCCCGACCCCGGGCCGTCCTGGCACGTGATCGCCACCGGCGACTTCAACGCTGACGGCAACCCCGACATCCTGTTGCAGAACACCGATGGCCTGCCGGCGATGTGGGAGCTGAACGGCACGTCCGTCGTTGCCGCCGCCGTGCTGCCCGATCCGGGCCCGAGCTGGCGCGCAATCGGAACGGGCGACTTCAACGGCGACGGCAAGTCCGACATCCTGTGGCAGAACGCTGACGGCCTGCCGGTGATATGGGAGATGAATGGCACCAGCATCATCGGCAGCGGTGAGTTGCCCGATCCAGGGCCCTCCTGGCACATCATCGGCGCCGGCGACTTCAACGGCGACGGCAGATCGGACATCTTGCTGCAGAACACCGACGGCCTGCCGGCGATCTGGGAAATGAACGGCACGTCCATAGTTGCCGCCGCGCTGCTGCCCAATCCGGGCACGAGCTGGCATGCCATCGGCACCGGCGAATTCCTGGGCAACGGCACGTTCGACATCGTCTGGCAGAACACCGACGGGCTGCCGGCGATCTGGATGATGAACGGCTTTTCGATCACGGCGGGGGACGTGCTTGCCAATCCGGGGCAGAGCTGGCAACTCCAGGACGACGGCCCAATTCCGTCCAATCGGATGGGCGCGGCTGGCTTGACCGTGCCGGCGTCGAACGGCAGCAACGGCAACGCCTCGCTTTATGTCAGCGCGCCCGACACCGCGTCGCCCGTGCTTCACTTGAGCGCGCCCGACACCAAAAACCCCCTCTTCGCCGGATCATGATTGTTGTCGTCGACTCCTGGCGCACAGCCGCGTGCTCCCAGCATCGACCGGTCGGGACTACCGCGTAGCGTGGGTTAATCAGCCCATGCGACGCAATTGCCGGATCATTCCAGCGCCTGCTGGATTGCGCGCGCCAATCCGAACAAACGGCGCTCGATCAGCCCGGGCACCTCGCACACGTAGTTGATGGTCTTGCGCCGGTCCTCGAAGATGCGCGTCGACCAGGCGACCTGATTGGTCAGCTCCTCGACCTTGCTTTGGTCGTGCTCCGCCGCGTCCTGCATGGTTCGCAGCTCGAGCGCGTCGCCGCGGATCTTGCCGGCGAGCGCCTTCTGCTTGCGGGTGATGCGCTCGATCCCGTTCATCACGTCGGAGCGCTGGTGGTTGAGATTCTCGAACAGTCCGGCGAACAGGCGCTTCGCCTTGTCCTCCTTTTCGGCGGCGGTGCCGGTGACGAACTGCGCGATCGCCTTCTCCGCGTCCGCCATCGGGGTGCGGCGCGCGGCGAGGCGGTCCACCAGATCCCGGACCTGCGGATCGTTCTGCCAGGTGTCGCGCACGTCGTCGATCGGCGGGCCGCTCCACACCGCCGCGACGGAAATCTCCGGCACCTTGAGCTGATTGCACGGCCAGTCCGGGTAGCGCGGATCGGCGGCGCGCGCGGGCGCGCTCGCGAGCACGGCGGCGAGCGCAACGACGATGATCAGAGCGCGGCGCACGTCAGCCTCCCTCCCCGCGCCGCGCCAGCAGCCCGCGCGAGGGATCATACGCCATCACGGCGCCGAGCATGAACACGGCGGTGCAGCCGGCCACGACGGCGAGCGAGACCCAGTTGATCTGTAAATAAAGCGCGAAGCGGATCAGCTCGACCGCGTGGGTGAAGGGATTTAATTGGCACACGTAATAGAGAGCAGGACTGGATTCCTGCACGCGCCAGAGCGGATAGAGCGCCGAGGAGGCAAAGAACATCGGGAAGATCACGAAGTTCATCACGCCGGCGAAGTTCTCCAGTTGTTTGATCACCGACGACATCAGCATGCCGAGCGCGCCCAGCATGAGCCCCGAGAGCACCAGCGCGGGCAGCACCGCGAGATAGCCGAGCGACGGCGGCTCGATGCCCCAGAACCAGGCGATCAACAGATAAGCGTAGACCTGCAGCAGCGATACGGCGGTGCCCGCGAGCAGCTTCGAGGCGAGCAAATACAAGCGCGGGAACGGGCTCACCAGGAGCGTGCGCATGTTGCCCATCTCGCGGTCGTAGACCATCGAGAGCGAGGACTGCATGCCGTTGAACAGCTGGATCATCGCCATCAGGCCGGGCGTGATGTAGACCTCGTAGAGCACGTAGACGTCGTAGGGCGGGATGATCGAGACGCCGAGCACTTGGCGGAAGCCGACCGCGAAGATGAAGAGCCACACCAGCGGCCGCACCAGCGCGGAGACGAAGCGCTCGCGCTGATGCAGGAAGCGCAGCGCCTCGCGCCACACGACCCCCTTGAGGCAGGTCGCGTATTGGCCGAGCGAGAAGCCCGGCCGCTCGGCAGCGGCGACGGCGAACGAACTCATGCCGCCTCTCCCGGCTGGAGCTCGGCACGACGCGTCATCTGGGTGAAGGCGGCGCGGATGTCGGGCGCCTCCGTCTCGCGCAGGATGCGCGCGACCGGCCCGTGCGCCAGCACGCGGCCCTCATGCAGGATCACCACGTCGTCGCCGTCGGCGATCTCGTCGACCAGGTGGGTCGCCCACAGCACGGCGACGCCGGTCGGCACGAGGCTGCGCACGTGCGCGAGGATCGAGGCGCGCGCTTTGATGTCGAGACCGACGGTCGGCTCGTCGAGCACCAGCAGGCGCGGCCGGTGCAACAGCGCGCGCGCGATTTCGACGCGCCGCACCTGCCCGCCCGAGAGATCGCGCACCTTGTCCTCGGCGCGATCGGCCATCTCGATCGGCTCCAGCACGGCCTGCGCGCGCGCGCGCGCATCGCGCGTGCCGATCCCGTGCAGCGCCGCATGAAACATCAGGTTCTGCACGACCGAGAGGTCGAGATCGAGGGTGCGCGGCTGAAACACCACGCCGAGCACGCGCAGCGCCTCGCCGGGCGCTTCGCTCACGTCGTGGCCGAAGATGCGGATCGCGCCGTGCCGGGTCGCAAACAGGCGCGTGACGAGCGAGAACAGCGTGGTCTTGCCCGCGCCGTTCAGGCCGAGCAGCACCGTGAAGGTCGAGGGCGCGATCGCAAAGCTCACGTCGTCGAGCGCCTTGCGCCGACCGTAGAAATGGCTCACGCCGGATATCGCCAGCGCCGGCGGCCGTGCCTCGGGTCCGTGCATCATGCGCGCGCGCCACTCGCCATTGGTCACCGGGCCCCGATCACCACGCCCCAGGGAAGCTCGCCGACCTGGATCGTCTTGATCACCTTGAGCGCGGTGACATCGATCACCGAGACGTCGTTGGTGAGCCCGTTGGTGGCGAAAAGATACTTCTCGTCCGGGGTGAACGCCATGTGCCACACGCGCTGGCCGACCAGCAGGTATTTCTCGACGTCATGAGTCGCGCCGTTGATAACGGCGATGCGGTTGGCGGGTCCGAGCGCGACGAAGCCGGTCTTGCCGTCCTTGGTGAGATTGACGCCGACCGGCTGGATCGCCTCGTTGCGCAGGCCGGGCACCGCGAAGGTGATCTTGCCGGTGACCGCATGCTTTGACGGGTCGATCACGCTCACCGTGCCGCCGACTTCCGAGGAGACCCACAGCTCCGAACCGTCGCTCTTGAAGGCGGCAAAGCGCGGGCGCGCGTCGACCAGCACGTTGGCGACGATTTGGCGCGTCCGGGTGTCGATGAAATGCGCCATGTTGGTGGTTTCGGACGTGTTGACGAGGATCTTGCCGTCCGGGCTGATGCCGATGCCTTCCGGCTCGACCCCCACCTGCACGTCGCCGACCTGTGCGCGCTTGTCGATGTCGATGATCGTGACGGTGTTGTCGTTCTCGTTGGCGACGTAAAGAAATTTTCCCGCCGGGTCCTGGGCGAAGAACTCGGGATCGGGCCCGGACGGCAGCGTTCCGGTGATCTCGCCGCTCGCCGTATCGATCATCTGGATGGTGTCGTCGTCGCCGACCGCGACCAGCACGAACTTGCCGTCCTTGGTGAGGTCGATGCCGCGCGGGCGTTGGCCGACCTTGATGGTCTTGACCGGCTCGAACTTCTCGGTGTCGATCACCGTGACCGTGTTGCCCTTCTCGTTCGACACATAGGCGGTGTATGCCTGCGCGCCGGGCGCGCCGGCGAACGCAAACACGATTATCGTACAAATAAATAGGCGGGCTGCTGCGCGCCATGGAACCCAACCATCCTCGTCATCGCCCGCGAAAGCGGGCGATCCAGTAATCACCGGGCTCTCAAGTAAATCCTCAAGTCCAGTGTCTACTGGATGCCCCGCTTTCGCCGGGCATGACGAGCGGGAGTGTGCGACCATTGGCCTCATTTGAGCTTGCACTTGGTTTCCGGCCGATCGACGCCGAGCGTGTCGAGCTCCGACACCTGATGAAGAAATCCTTCCTGCGGCGAGACCGAGACGACGGTGCGTCCGTCGGCGAGCAGGATAGGCTGGCGCAGCTGCTGGTTCCAGTCGCGCAAGGTGAGCTTTTGTCCCTTGAAGGCGGCGAGCGCGAAGGCGGGGCTCTTGAGATAATCGAGAACGGCCTTGCCGTCGGCTTTGCCGGTGCGTGAGACCGCCTCGCCGATCATGCGCCCGGCGGTCCAAGCCTGCATGTCGAGCGCGTCCATGCGGCGCGAGAACGCCTTGATGAAACGGTTCTGCATCTGCACCGCGCCCCACTGGTCGTGCGCCGGGTCCCAGCTCGTGGGCACGAGCCCGGCCGAGCCCGCGACCGGCCGCGCATCCCAGGTGCGATAGGGCAGATAAGCGGCGAACACGTCGCTCTCGTCCGCCGCGACCAGCACGTCGTAGGCCGGCGCCGATTGCGTGAACACCGGCATCTGCCGCTGCACCTGGACGATGCCGCTGTCGGTGCGCCGCGCGCCGCCGGTGTCCGCGAAGGTGCGCTCCTGCACGATTTTCGCGCCGAACCGGGCGGCCGCGCGTCGCAAGGCGTCGGCGAACAGCTTGTCGTTGGCGTGCGAGCCCGAGACGAGCAGCCAGCGGCTCCATCGCTTCCACACGAGATATTGTGCCAGAGCGTCGCCCAGCATGGAGCGGGTCGGCGCCACATGGACGACGTCCGCCCGGCACTCTTCTTCGCGCAGGCGGTCGTCGGTTGCGCCCGCGTTGAAGAAGAGCATGCCGCGCGCGCCGCCCGCGTCGGCGGCCTTGATGAGCGCGTCAGCGCGCAGGTCGGCGATGACGAGCGCAACGCCGCGCTCGGCAAGCGCCGCGACCGCGGCGGCCGGATCGTCGCCGTCGTTGACCTCGACCGGCGCGAGCGTGAAATGCTGGTTGAGGAACTTGCCGGTGGTGTTGTCGTCCTCGATCGCGAGCTCGGCGCCGGCGATCCCGTCGTTCGCCGCCGGGACCTCGATGAGCGAAATCGCCGACTTCGCCTGCGGGTGATGCAGGTAGCCGATCGTGATCTCGCTCGGGCTCTGCGCCCGCGCGAGCATGAGCGACGCCAGCACCATGCCGGCGGCGATGAGGACGCGGATCACCATCGGCCTTGCTCCGTCACCTGTCTCCTCGCGCGTGGTCAGCGGCGCCGGCTTTGCCGCCCTGCTCCCCGCGCTTGCCGCCGATTGAGCAACGATCCGCCAGCTTTAACAATGCGGCCCATGGTCGGATGAGGACCTATGCTGCCGACCGCATGACAGAATCGTGAAGCGCAATACCGCCGCCGACGGCGGACGGCGCAGTGGGAGTCACGGGCCCGGCATCGATGGTCCTGCGGATCGATTGATCGGCAACTGCACCACGGCCGCGCTGATCGCGCGCTGCAACGAGGTGGGCGCCAGTTCGACAAAAGAGAACAGAAGAGAAAAGGGGCCGGCCTACGCGATACATGCCGGCCCCAGCCGTTCAATGTCGGATACATGACGTTCGTTTCTGGCACACGCGTGGCCGCATTGCGGCCTGTTCGCGAAACCGCCCGATATCCACAGCGGGCCGGGCGATTTGGACTGCGCAGTTCGGATCGCGATACCGTGATGCAAGAAGTCAAGAAAATGAGCGGCCCGACCGACGCAACTGGACAGGCAGCCTCTTTCGGTCCGCCGTCTCGACCCTGAGATTTCGCTCCATCGTTCTGAGCACGTCGCGGGTAATTTCCGCGGTTTCGGAATTCCCGCGACCAGCCGTCGCGAGAGCCGCGAGCACGATGCGCTGCTGCTCGATATGGCGCTCCAATTGACCGATCCGGCGTTCCGCGAGATTAAGGCGACGCTCGAGCATTTCATGATCCATACTCGTTCAAAGCGGCGATTGGCGGCAAGTTTCAAAAAATCGACCCGCCAGCGGCCGTGCCGTCCCCAATCTCGGTCAAATAAGGTCGGCGTCCAGACATTGCCGCACCAGAACAGTGATGAGATACGATTCGCCAATCTGCGCCGGGCGTGGTAAATTTGCTCCAAACTCTCACAGCCGCGAACGGCCATGCTCCAACGTCTGACCGCGCACATAGTCGAATGCCTTGTCCACGCGGACGATTGCGAGCGCCGTGCGCAGACGATGACCGATGCCCAAATCAAGGTCGACCTGCTCGACATGGCGCGCAAATGGCGGCGCTTGGCCGAGAGCTATCAGTTCGTGGAGCGGGTCGACGGCTATTTGCAGGAAACCGCGCGCATCGGTTCGTTGGCGAGGCGGCCGAACGCGACTTGAACCCGCCGGCGCTTCCCGCCTGCTCTGATTGCGCCGAACTTCCTCCCGACTTCCCGACCGGAACAGCCCTCGCGAGCGGACGTTGGTCCATTGGTCGGGAAACAGAGAGGATTTGGCCCATGCGTTCACTCATCGTCGCGACCGCGGTCGCGCTCGCATTCTCAAGTCTGGCGGCAGCGCCCGTGCGCGCCTTCGCGCCGGCGCCCGCCGGAGTCAAAACGGCGCCGACGGCCGTCCCGGCTGCCTATTACCACCGGCGGCACTACTATCATGGCCGCGTCCCGCGCTACCTGCGCGGCTTCGAAGATCCCGGCTACGCGTATCACGGCAACATCAATGGCTGCGCGGTAGACCTCGGTTACGGTCGCTGGGAATCGTGCGACGTCGGCCGCTGAGCGCGTGAGTGACGAATAGGGCGTGCGGCAGGATGGCGCCGCCGTCCTCGCGCCCGCCATGCGTTCCGGCGGCCGGAGCGCAATAGGCTTGACTTGTGTTCTCTTTTTGTTCTAGCTTGGCTGTGGCTCGACGAGTGCCCGCGATGGCTTATGCTTTCGACAGCCTCGGATACGCCAAAAGGCTTCGCGGCGGTGGCGTGCCCCGGGATCAAGCCGAGGCTCACGCGGAAGCCGCCGGAGATTTCATTATGGCGGAACTGGCAACCAAAGCCGATTTGTTGGTGCTGAAGCGGGAGCTGCAAAACAGTATTGCCGAGGTTCGTGCCGAGATACATAAACCCCGTAGCAATATTGCCGATCTTGCTGCCGACTTTCGCGACCACATGGATAAAATATGCCTGGAGGTCACCGTGTGGTTTGGTGTCATGTGCGCGGGGTTGGTCTTGACCGTTGCCGTCCTGAGACTCTCCCACGCGCTGCATCCTCGTTAGAAGGCCTACCGCTTTCCGCCCTATCTTATACAAACAGCATCACACAACTACGCGGCATGACGAGCCGGGGTCCCCGAGACGTGCGGATGCCCGAAAGCCCGATGGCTTGACAACCTCCGGCGATCGGCCTCCCCTACCCCCTTCATTGCCAATCCCCGCAGCGCGAGCCCCCCCATGAAACGGCAGATGCACCTCAATCTGTTCATCCACGGCCGCGGGCATCACGAAGCCTCGTGGCGGCATCCGGATTCCTCGCCGCTGGCGCTGACCGACATCCGCTACTACCAGGACTTGGCGCAGCGCGCTGAGGCCGCGCTGTTCGATTCAATATTTTTGGCCGATCAGCTCGCGCTCGGCGGCGACGTCACGCAAGCGCCGCGCACCTGGCTCGAGCCGATCACCGTGCTCGCCGCGCTCGCCGTTGCAACCCGCCGGGTCGGACTGATCGCCACCGCCTCGACCACCTACACCGAGCCCTTCAATCTCGCGCGACAGTTCGCCTCGATCGATCACATCAGCAACGGCCGCGCCGCGTGGAACATCGTGACCTCCTGGCTTGCCACCGCGGCGGAGAATTACGGCGGCGCCGGGCAGGTCAGTCACGCCGATCGTTACGCCCGCGGCGACGAGTTCATGGAGGTCGTCAACGAGTTGTGGGACAGCTGGGCCGCGGATGCCGTGATCGACGAGCGCAAGAGCGGCGCCTATGCGCGCGGCGAGCGCATCAGGCCGATCAATCACCGCGGAGAGTCCTATACGGTGGCCGGGCCGCTCAACATGCCGCGCTGCCCGCAGGGTCGGCCGGTGCTGGTGCAGGCGGGCTCGTCCGACACCGGCCGGCGCTTTGCCGCGCGCTACGCCGACGCGGTGTTCACCGCCCATATGGCGAAGAAAACGGCGCAGGAATTTTACGCCGATCTCAAGAAGCTCGCGGCGGCCGAGGGCCGCAACCCCGCGCAGGTGCTCATCCTGCCGGGCTTAAGTCCGATGATCGGCTCGACCGAAGCCGAGGCGCAGCGCCTGGCGCGCGACGCCAACGAGCTGACCGACCCGGAGGTCGGGCGCAAGCGCTTGTCCGGCCGCTTCGGCGGTCACGATTTCTCCCACCTGCCGCTCGACCGGCCGCTGGTGCCGGAGGATTTTCCCGACCCGAGCTCGGTCGAGGCGGCGCGCAGCCGCACCGAGGTGATCCTCAATCTGGTGCGGCGCGACAAGCCGACCTTGCGCCAACTGCTGGGCTATCTCGCCGGTGCGCGCGGACACTACGTCATGACCGGCACGCCGGAGCAGGTTGCCGATCTTATGGAAGATTGGTTCAGCGACGGCGCCGCGGACGGCTTCAACGTGATGCCGCCCATCCTGCCGGCCCAACTCGACACGTTTGCCGCCGAAGTCGTCCCACTGCTGCAGCGCCGCGGGCTGTTCCGCACGGCATACACGGGAACGATGCTGCGCGAGCATTACGGCCTGCCGTGGCCGGCAAGCTGGTTCGACGATCCCAGCCACAAGGTCGAGCAGCGGACGGCCGTCGCCGGCGTTTGAGCATCACCCTGCTTGCCGCAATTGCCCGATCAGCGCGTCCGGCCACCATTCGCGCCGCGACGTGATCAGCTCGCGCGCCGCGTCCATCAGACCCCACGTGTTCCACATGAGCACACCTTGGACGCGGCGATCCTTCAAATAATAGATCACGCCTTTATGAAACGTCTGGTCCCAGTCGGCGACGGTTTCGGTCGCGCTGTCGATTTCGCCGACCGCCTCGTAGCCGAGGTCGAACAGGTCCGAGTAAAAACAAGGCATGTGGCGGTAGGCTTCGCACGCGCCCGCCATGTTGCGACCCGCCGTACGTCCCATCGCGCGGGCATTGTCCTCGTGCTCGAAGCGCAGGCGTCGGTCGAGCGCCGGGCACGGGAAGTTCGCCACGTCGCCCGCCGCGAATATGCGCGGATCGCTGGTGCGCAGCGTCTCGTCGACCACGATCCCGCCCCGCACCAAGAGCCCGGCGGATCTGGCGAGTTCGACGTTCGGCTCGATGCCCACCCCGGCGATCACGCTGTCGACCGTCAGGTCGCCGTCGGCGCTGGTGCGCACGACGAGCCTCCCCGCCTCGCGGTCGATGCGCTCGACCCGCTCGTTGAAGCGGACGTCCACCCCGTGCTTGCGAAAATACACATTCAAAAAATTCGCGAGCGGCCGCGGATAAAGACGCGCGCCGATGGACGCGCCGGAAAAGATCAGCGACACGCGCCGTCCCTCGCGGGCGAGCGAAGCCGCGATTTCCGGTCCGATGAAGCCGCCGCCGATCACCGCAAATTCGTCGCCCCGGCGCGAACGTTCGCGCGCGCGCCGGAAGTCCGACAAGCGGCGAAAGTGGATGACGGACCGGTCGGCGGTGCGCAGGCGCCGCGGCCTTCCACCGGTGGCGAGGAGGAGCTTCTCATAGGCGAATACGCAGCGATGCGAGTCCATCGCGGTCCTGTGGCCGGGGTCGAGCGCGACGATCGCGGTGCCGAGGCGCAGCTCGGCGCCGGCCGTCTCGGTTCCGCGCCAAATGGCCTCGACCGGCGTTTCTTTCCACAGCGCGCGCGAGAGCAGCGGCCGGTCGTACGGCGGGTCGGGTTCGTCCGACACCACGAGGATCGAGCCGGTCCGGTCGGATTCCCGGATCCCACGCACCGCCGCGTCGGCGGCGAGGCCGCCGCCGACGATGAGATACTTCCAACTCTCCATGGGCCGGGCTCCCGGCGCACCCGCGGATGCGGCGGCGCAAAGTCGCTGTGCCGGCAAAACCTTAGAATTAGGGGAACCGAAGCGAATTAACGGGGTTCGTTAACATAAATCAACCTCGCCGAGCCGCGGCCGCGGCTATGCTGCCGACGCCGCCTGTGGCGAGCCCCACCCCTGGCGCCCAGCCGAAAAGGCCGCGCGCCGCGGCGGCACCAAAAAACGTCCTCACTGGCCGCCTCACCTGCAGCCACAAGCGGACGACCGGATCAGGGAGCAGGCGCGATGCCCAAGACGGCCCAATGCAGCCATGAGCGAAAATTCCCCGCCAAAATCACGGGCGCTGCCGCGCCGTCCTTGAGCGAGCCCGAGCACGCCCCTCTCCTGCTTGAATCGGCCGGCAGTGCGAAGCCAATCCGCGTCCGCCGGAACCAGGACGTCATCGTCGCCGGCCGGACCCACGGCTGCATCTACGTCAATCATGACGGATGGCTGTTCCGTTACAAGATTCTCCACGACGGCTCGCGCCAGATCATCGATTTCATCCTGCCCGGGCAGATCTTCGGCTTGCAATGCTGCCTGTTCAAGCGGCCGCTCTATTCGGTCGCGACCGTTACCGACACGTCCTTGTCGCCGATCCCGCTCGCCGTGATCCGCGACGTGTTCGACCGCAATCCCGCCTTTGCCAAAGCGTTGTTCCGCTCCGCCATATGCGAGAGCGTCATCCTGGCTGAGCATCTCACCGATGCGGCCCGTCGCTCGGCCTACGAACGCGTCAGCCATTTCCTGCTCGAATTGTTCGTGCGATTGGCCGGCGTCGGCCTCACTGACGGCATGACCTTGTTCCTGCCCTTGACCCAGGACCTGATTGCCGATGCGCTCGGGCTGACGACGGTCCACGTGAACCGCACGTTCCGTTCTCTGCGCGACGACAAGCTCATCGCGACGGCGGGACGCTTGGTGACCATCCTGGACTTCGAGGCGCTCTCCCTCGTCTCGGATTTCGAGAATTCATATCTCGGCGAAACCGCCCGCATCGTGCGCGGCGGTGCGCCCGGCGAGGAGGAACGTCGGCCGGCCAAGACCGCCGCGGCCGCTTCGTTCTAGCCTCGCGATCATCCATTCCCGTTGCCAGCCGTCACCGGCCGTGAGCAAGATTACGTCGATGCCACGCGTCGCGGCGGTCACGCACAAGAGGAAAGAGAGCATGGCGGATAACGCCCACAACGAGCGCATCCTCGACCAGTTCACGCGGCAGGCGGTGCCCTTCAGCACGGCCGGAACGATCACCGATGCCGCCGCGCTGCGCCTGCTCGTCGAGACGAGCGGCGCCGGGCTCGGCGACAGGGTGCTCGACGTGGCGTGCGGCGGCGGGGTCGTGGCGTGCGGCTTTGCACCGCACGTTGCGCATGTGACCGGCATCGACATGACGCCGGCGATGCTCGCGCGCGCCGCCGAGCATGCCAAAATGCTGGGACTGACCAACGTCACCTGGCAACAGGGCGACGCGACCAAATTGCCCTTCCCGGACGCGGCATTCTCGATCGTGCTCACGCGGTTTTCGTTCCATCATTTCCTCGAGCCGATCACCGTGCTCAATGAAATGGTGCGCGTGTGCCGGCCGGGCGGCCGGATCGTCGTGTGCGACATGTTTGCCTCGACCGACCCGACCAAGGCGGCGACCTGGAACAGGCTCGAGCGCATGCGCGACCCTTCGCACGTGCGCTGCCTCTCGCTCCCCGAGCTCGAGGGGCTGTTTGCTCGTGTCGGCCTGCCGCAGCCGCGGGAAGCCTTTTATGAATTGCGCGACACGGTCCGCCACCTGCTCGGCCGTTCATTCCCCAATCCGGGCGACGATGTGAAAATAACCGACATGTTCGACCGGCACGTCGATGATGGCAGCCTCGGCATTCCACCGGCCGGTCGCGACGGCACTGAGATTCGCTACGCCTACCCGATCGCCATTCTTGCAGCGAACCGCTGAGCTGCTTGTCACCGCCGCCGCCGACACCGCGGATTGGCGGCGGCCGGTCGTAAACCGGGAAATTCCGTGGAACCAATCAGTTCCAGCCGTACGGGAGTAGGGATCGAATCGCGACCACGCTGGCTGCCGAAAGTCATCGGCAGCAGGAGGAGCGTCTGCTGTGCTCCGATTCGAACCAGGAAAGGTTGCCCTAAGGCAAACCTCGACGGCGAATGCCCACCCAGCTCAAAGAAGTCGTTTCGTCTATGGCTCGTCTAGAGCTCTCGGCTGCGCCCTCCGCTTAGCTGGTCGAGCTCGCTCCATCGCGGTTGAGGACCAACTCATGGGAGAAACGCGGTGACCATGCAGACGACCGCATACGCGCCATTGCCCGAATCCGAACATAGTGCGCAACTGCGCAAGGCCGTGATCGCCTCGACGATCGGCACCACGATAGTTCCGTGCCGGGAAGTAGACAGACCGCGACCTCGGGTTCGCCCATGGCCGCGAACCCGCGCGTGAGGGTGTCCTTGAACTTGCGGGTGATGAGCTTATCGCCGACCTTCGCCGGTCGCGACGCAACTCCATGAAGACTGTAATCGCACATGCACCAACCTCCTTCTTCTATGGGGGATCCCGAGGAGGAACGTGGCCGCACGAACGCTGTTCCGAAATGATGCGCGGTCGCAGTTCGCGCCGCGTGCCGCTCCGCCGCGAACCGGCAGACGGGACCGGCTCGAAGGGCACGGCAACGGACCCGGCTCGCTGCCATGACCCGCCGTCGGTAGCGTCCGCCTTCCGCCCCACGGCACAACTGATGTAGCCTGAGCCCGCTTGCGGACACTCATATTCGGAGCGTGCAGCCATGCTCAGCGCGGAGCAGAACGAGCGCATCACGCGGGTTGCGCCGGGGACGCCGGCGGGAACGCTGTTGCGGCGCTATTGGCAGCCAGCGGCGCTCGTCGACGAGCTTGCCGGCAACCGGCAGATCAAGCCGGTCCGGCTATTGGGCGAAGACCTGGTAATTTTCCGCGACCGCGAGGGCCGCTACGGCCTCGTCGGCCGCGCCTGCCCGCATCGCGGCACCGATCTCGCCTATGGCCGGCTCGAGGGCGGCGGCTTGCGTTGCGCGTTCCACGGCTGGCTGTTCGACGTGAACGGCCATTGCCTGGAGACGCCGGCCGAGCCCGACGACAGCAACCTGTGCCGGCAAATCCGCCACAAGGCTTATCCGGTGGTCGAGCGCAACGGCATTTTGTTTGCCTACATGGGTCCGGGCGAGCCGCCCGAGTTCCCGCACTTCGACTGTTTCGTCGCGCCCGCCTCGCACGCTTTCGCCTTCAAGGGCCTGATCGAATGCAACTGGCTGCAATCGCTCGAAGTCGGCATCGATCCCGCCCACACGTCGTTCCTCCATCGCTTCTTCCACGACGAGGATCCGAAGCAAGGCTACGGCAAGGTGTTCCGCGACACGTCGGAAGATTCGGAAATGCCGCTGACGCGGATCATGCGCGAGTTTCCCCGACCGCAGATCGAGGTCGAACCGACCGATTTTGGCTTCCGCGTGTGCACGCTGCGCCAGATCAGCAAAAAGAACATGCACGTGCGGGTGACCAACCTCGTATTCCCGAATGCCTTCGTGATCCCGATGAGCCGGGAGATGACGATTTCCCAGTGGCACGTGCCGATCGACGACCGCCGGCACTATTGGTACGCGATCTTCACCAGCTTCGGCGCGCCGGTGAACAAGGACGAGATGCGACGCCAGCGGCTCGCGCTTTATGAATTGCCCGACTACCGGCCGCGCAAGAACAAGCACAACGACTACGGTTTCGATCCGCACGAACAGGAGCACGACACCTATACCGGCATGGGCGCCGACATCAACGTGCACGACCAATGGGCATGCGAATCGATGGGCGAGATCGCAGATCGCACCAACGAGCACCTCGGCCGCTCGGACAAGGCGATCAGCGCGTATCGTCGCCTGCTCCGCGCCGCGATCGACACGGTCGAGCAAGGCGGCGCGGCGCCGATGATTTGCGACGCCGGCGCGGCCGCGAAGATGATCGGGCCGCCCGCGGTCGACGGCATCGGCCCGGCGCAGGACTGGCAGGGCTATTGGCAGAAGATCGAGGCCGGCAAGCGCAGTTCGGCGAGCTGGATCAACGGACGCTGACAGCGCCCATGCCGCCGCGCCAGCGCCGACCGTCCGGCGCCAGCTTCGTCGAGCGACACGGGTTGTGGACCGCCGCGCAGGCGCGCGCCGCCGCCTTCGTCGACAGGGCGATCGGCCGCGACAAGCTCGAGCTGGTGCGCTTCTCGTTTCCCGACCAGCACGGCGTGTTGCGGGGCAAGACCCTGCTCGCCGCGGAGGCCGCCGACGCCATGCGCCGCGGCGTCACCATGACCTCGACCTTGCTGGCCAAGGACACCGCGCATTTCACCGTCTTTCCCGTGTTCGAAGCGGGCGCCGGCATGGCCATTCCGGAAATGGGCGGGGCCGGCAATTTTCTCATGGTGGCCGATCCGCAGACGTTTCGCGTTCTCCCTTGGGCGAACAACACCGGCTGGCTGCTGTGCGACTGCTATTTTTCCAACGGTACGCCGGTGCCGCTCGCAACACGCCGGCTCTATCGCGATGCGCTCGCCAAGCTCGCCGGCGCCGGTTTCGATTACTGCGCCGGGCTCGAAGTCGAGTTTCATCTCTTCAAGATCGAGGATTTGCGCCTTGCCCCGGAAACGCTCGCGTGTCCGCCCGAGCCGCCGGCGGTGAGCCACACCACCCACGGCTATCAATACCTCACCGAAGGGCGCTTCGATCAGGTCGCGCCCATCATGGATGTCCTGCGCGACACCATGTTGGCGCTCGGCCTGCCGCTGCAGTCGCTCGAAGTCGAGTTCGGCCCGAGCCAATATGAGCTCACCTTCGCGCCCCAGACCGGCATGGCGGCGGCCGACGCCATGGTGCTCCTGCGCAGCGCGCTCAAACAAACGGCGCGGCGGCACGGGTATTTGGCCAGCCTGATGTGCCGGCCGCGGCTCCCCAACGCGCTCGCCAGCGGGTGGCACCTGCACCAGTCGCTCGTCGAGCGCACATCGCGCGCGAACGCGTTCATGTCGGACGAGGACGCGGCGCTCTCCCCGCTGGGCCGACGGTTCCTCGCCGGCCTATTGGCCAACGCGCGCGCGGGCGCGTGTTTCGCCGCGCCCACGCTCAACGGCTACAAGCGCTATCACGGGGTCAACACCATGGCGCCGATCCAGGCGGTGTGGGCGCAGGACAATCGCGGCGCGATGGTGCGCGTGATGGGCGCGTCCGGCGATCCCTCGACGCATCTCGAAAACCGGATCGGCGAGCCGCTGGCGAACCCTTATCTCTACATGGCCTCGCAGATCTACGCCGGTCTCGACGGCATCGCCCGCGCGCTCGATCCCGGCTCCTCGGCGGATGTGCCCTACCGTCGTTCCGCCGAGCCGTTGCCGGCGACGCTCGCCGAGGCGGTCGCGGCGCTGCGCGAGGGCGCGTGTTTCCGCGCCGGCTTCGGCGAGGCCTTCGTGCGCTACTACGCGCACATCAAGGAGGCCGAGATCGCGCGCAGCCGCAAGGCGTCGGGCAACGATCGCGACGAGGCCGAGGTGACGGATTGGGAGCACCGCGAATATTTCGACATGCTGTAATTACGATTGCTCGGTCGTCATCGTCCGCTCCGAAGATGCCGGTGCGCCGAACCCGCGCATGCCAATATCCCGATAGAAGGCGGACAGATGCGCGGCATCGTTTGCGAACCAGCCGTTGAGCCAGGACTGATATGTCGCGGCGGCGCTCGTGGGAGGCAGCGTCCCGGCTATGACCCCGTCGATGAGATGCGCGGCGGCAATGCCGGACAGCATGGCCTTGAGAACGCCGTGTGAGGACGTGGGGTCGAGCACGGCGGCCGCATCGCCGACCATGAACCAGCCGCTCGATGTCACACGGTCCGCGATTCGCCACGTCACGTCCGCCCCCCGGCTTGGGCCCAGTGGCTCGAGACCGCCCAACTCGTCCGGCAGCCAAGCGGCATCCGGCCGCTCGTCGATCGCGGTCACGCGTATCCACTGATAGAGGGACGGTCCAACCCGCGCGGTCCAGACCCAGCCGTTCCGGTCGCCGACGAGGGCGGGGGCGGCATCGCGCCGCGGGCACGAACCGCGCGCGTAGCCGTACCGAGCGATCAGGCGCGGCGAGCGCGCTGGCTGGTTTATCTGCAGTCTCCGCGCGATCCAATGCGATCGCCCGGTCGCGTCGACCACGAAGCGGGCCGACAGCTCGCCGATCTCGGTCAAAATACCGGTGACGCGCTCGCCCTCGAAGCGTAGCCCCAGCGCGCGGCATGGCTGGACAATCGTTGCCCCGAGCGCCCGTGCCCTGTCCAGCAGCATCGTGTCGAAAGCGGCGCGCGACACCTGAAAACCTCGCCAGGGTCCATTTGCATCGCTCCCGAAAGATTGGAAACGACGAACGCCGCCCCAATCGATCCATATGCCGTCGTGGCGGGCGCCAACCACCGCATCAAGATCGTCGGCCACGCCGAGTTGCGCGAGGACGGGCTCGACCCCGGGGTGCAAGGTCTCGCCCGGCCGGTCGTCCGCGAAGCCCGCGCCTGCGAACGTGGCGTGTTCGAACAGATGGACACGCAAGCCGCGCGCCGCGCACGTGATTGCGGTCGCGCTACCGGCCGGCCCGCCGCCAATGATGGCTACGTCGGTATCGATTCGAGCGTCCACTGATCACCCCGCTTGAGGAGGACGCTCTTGCCGTCGCTGTAAGCAACGGCTTCTTCTTTGATATCGACCAGGATCGTCTTGAAGTCGTCCGGATCCGGACGATGATCACCCCAGCGATAGATGCTGATTAAATATTGGAATGGACCGGCAAGCTTGCCGCCGGTGGCTTGCACCGCGTCGGCCAAGTCGGTTTCGTTTTCCAGCACCCGCCGGAACGACAGCACCGCCCAATTGGCTTTCTCCTTCACTTCGCGAATGCCGAGCGCCCAATAGACCGCCGCCAGCGCCAAGATGCGTGCCTTGTACGCGGCAGCCGTGATCTTCGCGGTCAATGCCGCCGTCATGTTTCCTACCGTCTTCCCGTTCTCCTGTTTGAAAAGATCGATGTAATCGACGTAGGTCTCGTCGACATATGCGACCTTTGTACCGTCGCGGCGGTGCGGTCCGGGCACGCCGTCCCACGACATCATTTTGCCGTCCGGCGTTTTCGTGATCCCGATCTCTTCGTCGGTCAGCGGCGCGATACTAGGCCAGGGATAGGACGAGCCGCTGAGAATCTTGTTCGGCTGGTATTCGCGTGTTGCATCCGGCGCCACACCGGGCCAGTAGCTGCCGAGTGCGGCACAGAGTTTGGCATCTTCGATGAACGGAGATCCCAGGCCGTAGCCGACGAGATAGCGCCGCAAGCTGTGCGAGGCGCCGTCATACTGCGTGCCGAGGCTCGCATCCCAACCCGGATCAAACAGTCCGGGCGAACCGTCCGGCAGCCCGACCTTCGACGTGAGCACCGCGCCGTTCGTCTCTTGCCGCTGCGTGGCGCCATTCGACCCGAACTGGGCGACGATTGCGGCGACTGAGTCGTCCGCGATATCGAACTCCACCTTGGGAAAATTCCAACCGGGCGGCGCGAAAATTTCGACGTTTGCCGCGACGCGTGTCTGCGACAAGGCGAGCGGCGGCACGGCCCACAATGCGGAACGCAGCTTCTCTGGCACCTCGTTCTGTGACCAGTTCATCAAGTCGCGTTGGGTCAGGTTCGGCAGGAAATCCGGAAGGCCGACCATGCAAAACGCCGGCACGGTCGCGGCTACGCCGGCATCGTTGAGCTCTTTGCAGGCTCCCATGACCCAGCCGTCGCCGGCGGAATCGACGTAGTGCAGCGCATCAAAATCGCCGAGCGCCAGCACCTGCAGCAGGTCGGATCGTTTGTTGAGATTTTCGACGTTCTCGCCCGCTTGTTTGCCGGGCAAAATCCGGTGGCGCGCGTTGATGTATTCCGGCGCCGGGCGGCGCAGCTGCTGGTCGGCATCGTCAAGATAGTCCGCTGCAGCACCCGCGCTGCCGTTGGGGAGAACGAGGGGCGACGACATCTGCAGGTTTCCCGGACGGCCGAGATAGTCATGGTCGACCGGCCAAGTAAGCCGCTTGTCTTTGTAGACGGCTTCCTGGATGAGCGGCCCGGCCTTCGGCATCAGCAGGCAAGCGCCGTCCGCCGGCTGCGAGGAGAGCGAGGCGATCCGCTCGTTGCGTATCGTGAACGGGTATTCTTCCAGTACCGGGCCGTAGTAGTTGTTGCGGTAGCCCTGGAATTGCAGGAAGCGGTGGAACTGCGCCAATTCCTCGTTCTGCAGGCCGGACCGCATCTCGAGCGTGAGGCTCATGTCGCGCAGGCACTCGGGGCCGTTGAACAGCTTGTGGATCGGCACCCAGAAGTCGCGCGAGCTGTCGTCGGGCAGCGGATCCTGGGGTCCGAAGCTGCCGTCGCCGGGCTTCATCCTGACCGCGAGAAACGCCGCGAAACGCCGCGGCACGACGCGGAAGGCGTAAGGTTCATCCGGCTTCAGGGCGCTGTAGTAGCGCTTCTCGGCATCATAAAGAGCCTCACGGTCGCCGAGCCGCGCGATCCCGGTGCGCGAAAAGCATAATTGCGCATGCCTGCCGCCGACCGAGTCCGGGGCATTGCGATATTGCAAGGCGAACGTCACGATGCCGAGCGCCGCATTGCCGCCCGCCAGATTCCTGATGTCGTTGAGCGAGGAGCGTCGCGTCCCATAGACATAGTCCTCCACCGCTTCGATTTCGGCCAGGGTCGGAAAGCCTTCGAGCTTTTTGCCGGAGCGGTCCACGGCGACCACTGACGGCGCGGCGAACGCGTGATAGAGCAGGCTCAAGTCGGGCTCTCCGGGCTCGATCGCCCGGCCGCCCTTGAGCGCGTAGTCCCCGAAGCCCGGGAACGTTCGATCGATCGACGACAAGGGTTTGGCCAGCTCCGCCGCCAAATCAGGCGCGGTGATGTCGAGCTGGCCGCCCGTCACATCTGAGAGCATCGTCTGCCAGCCGAGTGGCGCGAGGCGCGCGCACGCCTGCCGGACGCGGTCGATGAGACTTTGGTCGGTCGCGGCTCGCACAAGGTGATTGCCGCCGGCAAGCAGAGCGCCCAAGCCGGTAGCGCCCGCCAGCAATACAAATTCCCGCCTCGTCGCTGTCATCGTTACTCCCCCATGCCCAACGTTCTGGAACTCGTCAGGTGGCGCGGTAATCTTTTGCGAGAAATCCTTAGAGCTGCATCCTAAGGCATGCTGCAGCCCGGGCAAGGCCCCGCTTCGGCGTCCAAGCTACCCGCCCGCATGAACTTTGCGCGCGAGCGGCCGTTATCCCGGCAGCAGATCAACCTGCTTCCGAAGGAGGTCGCATGCCGCAGATACGAACCGACCATCAGCCGGTGACCCAGATCACGATCGTCGAGGCGGAGCCCGGTAAGCAAGACGAAGCCTTGACGCTGATGCGCAAGCGGGCGGAGTTCATGGCGCGCCAACCCGGCTTCGTCTCGATCAGCCTGCACCGCAGCCTCGACGGGCAGCGCATCGTCAACTACGTCCAATGGCGCAGCCGCGATCTGCTCGAGGCCGCGCACCACTCGCGGGAATTTCGCGAGCAGTGGGGCCGCTTCGACCAGTTGGCGGACGAGATCGACCCGCATCTCTACGAAGTCGCCCACGTGGTCGACGGCGAATAGGTGAGACGCGCCGCCCACAATAGAAACCGCAACGGGAGAAAGCCGATGCCAAATAAGAGGACGATCGAAAAGGCCCGCAAGGACCGGCGCGAAGGCAAGGCGCCGAGCACGCAGGCGGGCGAGTTCGTGCGCGAGGAGATCGACAAGATTCGCCGCGGCGACCACGGCGCAAGATCGCCGCAACAGGCAATCGCCATCGGGCTGTCGATGGCGCGGCGCGCCGGCGTGCCGCTGCGTCCGCCGGGAAAAGGCAAGGCGAAAGCGCGCACGCGGCGCAGCGCCGAATACGCCTACGAAGCCGGGCAGCACAAGCGCCGCACTCGGCGCCGGCCGAAGGTCGCACGCGCGGTCAAGAACGCGCTCAAGCGCGAACCGCGCAGTACGGTCTCGCGTGGGCAACTCTCCCGCCAGGCACGGCGGGCAGCGGCGCGCCGGTCCGCGGGCGAGCGCTCCGCGGCGGCCCGGAAGGCGTCACGCACGAAGGGACGCACGGCCCGTTCCACGGCAGCCAAGAAGGCGGCGCGCACCCGCGCGCGCAGACGATAAGTCTCAAATCGGTTTCGCCGGTCAGGTGCTCCCGACCTCGCCGGTGATGATCGGCCCGAACGGCGCCCAATTCTCGCCGGTAAAGCGCTGCATCTGCATTTGTTTGATCGGGGCGAAGTCGGTCGGGCTGGTGTTGACGGTGATGCCCGGCCGCAGCATTCCCAACCGCAGGTTCTTGATGTCGGCAGCTTGCCGCATGACGTTCTCGCGCGTCAGCTCGTCGCCGCACCGCTCGAGCACATGAACGAGCGTCTGCGCGATCGTGTATCCATAGACGACGGTGGCGCTCAATCGGTCGGCGTCGGGGTAGTATTTGTCGAGGAACGCGAGCCATTCCTTCTTGGCAGGATCGTCGTTCCAGGTCGGATCGGTCGGATCCTTGAGGTAGCCCGCCGAGAAAATCCCCTTGGCGTTCTCGAGCCCGGCGGGCTTGAGCACCGAGCCGACGCTGGCCGAAACGCTGTTGATCAGATGAACCGGCTGCCAGCCGATCTCGGCCATCTTGCGGATCGCTTGCGCGGCAAACTTCGGCGCACTGACATTGAAAAACACGTCGGCGCCCGAGGCCTTGAGCGACACGACGTGGGAATCGACGGTGGTGTCCTGGTTTTCGTACGGCAGTTCCGCCGCGATCTTCATCTTCCCGACGAGCCCGTCCTTGAGGCCCTTGACGTAATCTCTTCCATAGTCGTCGTTCTGGAACAGGATGGCGATGGTGCCGTTCGGGTGGTGCTGCAGCAGATAATGCGCATAAATGCGGGCTTCGCTCTGATAATTCGGCTGCCATCCCATCGTCCACGGAAAATGCTTTGGGTCGTTCCATTTGCTGGCGCCAGTAGCGATGAACAGTTGCGGCACTTTTTTCGCATTCATGTATTTTTGAATGGCGGTGTTGGAAGGAGTTCCGAGGCTGCTGAAAATCAGCAGGACCTCGTCGCTCTCGACCAGCTTGCGCGCCTGCTCCACTGTCTTGGGCGGGCTGTAGCCGTCGTCGTAGGAGATGAACCTGATCTTGCGGTTGTTGATCCCGCCCTCGGCATTGATCTTGGCGAAATAGGCCGCCTCGGTCTTGCCGTTGATGCTCCAGGCCGAGGAAGGCCCGCTGTACGGCATGATGTTGCCGATTTTAATTTCGCTGTCGCTTACGCCCGGATCGTACTTCTTTGCGGCGTAGGCCGGCCTTGCCGCCATCGCCCCTAATCCGAACAGCGTGGACGCCAACAACCTGCGGCGATCGATGCCCATGATGTCCTCCCGGCTGATCGAGAGGAGGATGCTCCCGTCCCCGATCGGGCGCAAGTATAGCCCACCCTACATCGCCGAGAGCGCGCGCTGATAATAGGAAAGGTCGAGATATTTTTCCGGCGCAGGCGGCGGGCCGCCCTCGTATTCGGCGCGAAGCCGCAACACGTTGTTGAAGCCTTCCAAGTCGAACCGGCCGTCCTGCGCGAAGCCCTCCTGCTTGTCGGTCACGACGTTGTAGACCGCCGTCGCGATGTCGGGCGAAAGCTCGAGGCGCCGGGCGAGGATCTCGGTCGCGGCGGCCGCGTTGGCCGGATCGAGGGTCCAGCGCACGCCCTCGATATAGGCCTGCAGATAGCGCACGAGCGTGTCGCTGTTCGCCTTCGCCCATGCGCGCAGCGTGTAGCCGGCCGGGCCCTGATAGGGACCCATCATGGAGACGGTCGAGCCCATGTCTTTGAGGCCCGCCTTCACCGCCTCGATCGAAAACGGCGGGTTGAGCACGGCCGCTTTGTTGTTCCTGTCTTTGAGCATGGCCTCGAGCCGCCGCGGCGTCGCCCCGACCGTCTTGAGCGCGTAGTCGCCCTTGGCGAGCCCGTGCCGCCTGAGGATGGCGTAGAGCACATAGGCATAGCCCGACGCCGCCGTGTCGAGCACGATGGTCTTGCCGCGCAGGTCCTCGAGCCGCTCGATGTCCGGCTGGGCGATGATGTGGTTGTGAGCGTTGTCGCCGCCGATGACGAGCGCGACGTCGAGCTTGTCCACGTCGAGGATTTTCACCGCGTTGTCCGCCGTGCTGTGGATGATCTGCACGCGCCCGTCGGCGAGCACGCGCGGCAATTCGTCGGCGCTCGGCGCATAAGTCACCTTCACGTTGAGCCCGCGCTTGGCGAAGAAATCTTTCTCCTGCGCCACGAACAGCGGCAGGTTTTGCCCGCCGCGAAAGACCATGACGGTAAGCTTGGTTTGTTCGGCACGGCCGAGACCCGGCACGGCAAAGCTCAGCACCAGGCCGGCGAGAAAAGTCGCAACGCAACGCGTCGTCATTTCGTGTGCTCCCGGAAAGGAATCCGTGGGTGGGCTAAGTGCGCGCAGCGCGCGTGCCCACCATAATGTTTGCATCAACTATCCGCTAGCGGCCGATCGCCCGCGTGCATTGCAGAACCAAGCGGCACGCGTGCGATCGGCAACGCAAAGAGGCTCCCGCTAGCTCGCGCTGCCGCTTCCCGCGAGCGTCGGGTCGACCTTGGTGAACTCCTGGCCGACGTCGGGCTTGATCGTCTTGGCGCTCGCCATATCCGCGTTGCCGCCCTCGACGTCGCCCTTCTTGGCCTTGCCGTAGCCGCGGCCGTAGAGCGCGCGCGGATCGCGCGGGTAGAGCGCGAGCACCTTGTCGAAATCGGCGATGGCCCGGTCGAACTCGGCGAGCTTGAGGAAGACGTAGCCGCGGTTTGCCAGCGCGTAGGCCTCGGTCGGCTTGAGCCTGAGCGCCTCGTTGCACGAGTCGAGCGCCTGGCGCGCCTCGTTGGCGACCGCTTGCGCGTAGCAGCGCTCGGCCCAGGCAAACGGGTTGTCGCGCTTGAGCCTGATCGCATCCTCGAAGTCAACGAGCGCGCGCGATGCGTCGCCGGCGATGCGATAGGCGCGCCCGCGGCTCAGATAGGCGATCACGAGGGTCGGATCGAGGCGGATCGCCTCGTCATAGTCGCGCACGGCTTCGTCCGCCTTTCCGCTCATGCGGTAGGCATTCCCGCGGTTCACGAGCGCCACCGCGAAGGTGGGCGCGCGGCGAATGGCCTCGTCGAAGTCGGCGATCGCGCGGTCGTAATCGCGCATGGCCTCCCAGGTGAGGCCGCGTCCGTTGTAACCGGCGGCGAAATTGGGGAGGAGCTGGACCGCCTGGTTGAAATCGTCGAGCGCATGCCCGTAGTCGCCCTTGGCCCGGTAAGCATGGCCGCGATTGACGAAGACGACGGCAAGCGACTGCGGCGTCCCCTCGCCCGATTGAATGAGCGTCGTGCAGGCGCGGATGCGCAGATCGGCCGAGGCGTTGTCCGAGCCGGCGCACCAGGCGCGGTCCGAGCCTTGCGGCGGATTGGGCAGCGCCACCGGGATGGCGCCGGCCTGTTTCGCCACCGCTTTGCCCTTCGCAGCCGGCCGCTCGTTATTTGCAACGGCCGGATGAGACGCGGCCGGGATTTTGATCCTCGCGCCGAGATCGGTTGCCACCGCGGAGAGCGCGCGCGCCAGCTCGGGCTCCAGCTCCGGCGCGCACACTTGGCTTGCTACCTTGGAGACGAATTCGCGCCGGACCTTGAGCGTGCGTCCGTCGAGCCGGTACTGCGCACGATAGCTCACCGTGGCGGTCTCGATCTGGCGGCCTTGCGGAACCGCCGGCAGCGCCAGCCCCGGGGCGAACGTCACGTCGAGTTCCTCGATCTGCCGGCCGGCCGCGCACACGAACGGATGCTCGCGCCCTTCGAAGCGCGCGTTGAAGAGGTAGTTGCCGGGGCGCACGCGGGTCATCAGCCCGACCGGGACCGGAATGTCGCGGCCGGCCGCGGTTGCGAGCTTGAACGCGCCGGTGATGGCGAACGGATCGGCGAGGTCGACGCTCGACGGCAGCACGAACCGGCCGGTCCCCTTCCATCCCCAGCTCTTGAGCTGGTTTTCGGCCGACTTCTCGGCGCCGTTATGCTGGATCGTGAAGGTCGTGCTGCGCAGACCGGAGGCGAATATGCCGGTGCCGCTTTCCGTGGTTTCGCCCGTCATGCTGCCGTCGGCGGCGATCGTGATCCGCGTCTCGTTTTTCGACACATGGTCCTGCGCGCGCATGGCGGGGGTGCGGTCGAGGCGCACCCCGGCGGCGGACATGCGCAGCACCGGCTTGTCGTAATCGCCTTGCGCGAGCACGCCGAACGCGGCGGTGCCGACGGTCGGGTCATCGTAGATGCCGAACTCGGGCAGATAGATGATCATGTGATTGAAGTACGCGCGCACGGCGACGTCGGGGAGCGTGTAGACCGTGCCCAAATTGATCACCACCGCTTCACTCGCGATGCCCTTGGCGGCGAGCAGCGCACCCATCAGGGTCGCGTGGTCCTTGCAGTCGCCGTAGCGCACGCGCAGCACCTCGTTGGGCTCGTGCGGGATCCAGCCGGCCGCGGCATCGAGATAGAGCGCGACGTAGCGGATGCTGCGCTTGACCCAGCGGTCGATCGCCTCGGCCTGGGCGCGCCGATCCTCGATCCCTGTGGTGATGTCGTCGGCGAGCGCCTGGATCTCGGGCGTGACGCGCAGGCGCGAGCCGGCCATCGCGACCCAGCTCCGGCCGAGGTCTTCGTAGTCCTTGAAGGTCGTGACGATGACGCGGGGATCGCGGTCGAGCGGCGAGGTTTCGCCCGGCTCGGGATTGATGCGGGCCGGCGGCTCGTAGCTGATCCGGTGCGTGATCGTGTCGTCCGTCTCCGTCGTCTTATGCTTGAGCGCGGCCCCGACGACGGCCACCTTCAGGCCCGCGCTCTTGGGCGCTACGATCTCGAGCGTGCTCGGCGCGAGCGGCACCTGGCGCGGATAGAGAAACACATCGTCCACGTGCCGGCCGAGCACGCCGGCGCGCGTGGTCAGGCGATAGGAAAACACCAGCGCGTCGCCCACCGCAACGTCGGGAAAGATGATGGTGGTGGCCTTGAAATCGCGCTGGAGCATCAGCGCGGCGCCGCTCGCCGCGTCGCGGGTGATGATGCTCGCCGGCTCGACGGCAATCTTTTGCCCGTCCGCTTTTTCGGTATAGGCCTCGAGCACTTCCAGGGTCTGATGGTCGTCCTGAAAGTTGATCGACTGCTGGCCGACGCCGCTGATCGCCGCTTCGCCCAGGACCTTGATGCGCGCCTTGACGACCTTCTCCGACGACAGGTCGGGGCGGATCGTGAGCACGTTGTCGGTCGCGATGGTGAACGAGGTCGCCGTGGCCTCAGCCGAGGCGGCGCCGGGCCAAAACAGCCCGACGGATGCGATCAGTGCGAGGATGAAAGAACAAAATCGAATCCGCGCCGGTTTTTGCTGGCGTGCCATGGCCGTGCCCTGTCCAAAAGCCCCATCCCGAGCGGGCGGGTTAGTGTCGTTGCCGGTTAGTCGAAGGACAGGGGCAACGCGTTCAATTTGATCCCTCCCCCGCAGGGCCCCGCAGGGGGGGGTGGCGACGCCCGCGCAAGCGGGCGGCGCCGGGTGGGGGGCAGTCGGAGGACGGAGGACAGACGACCGATGACGGAAAATGCGCGAGGGTCGCCTCAGCAATCCGTCCTCTGTCGTCTGTCCTCTGTCATCCGTTTCCCAGCGCCTTCATGGTTTGCGCGTATCCCTCCTTCGCCCGCCGCTCGATCGCCTCGGGCGAGAAATCGGCGTCGTCGAACTGATGAAACTCGTCGGTCGTGGTTATGGAAACGATATGCGGGACGTGGAGATAGCGCCGCTTCTTCACATCCTGATACGCCTTGTCGTTCGCGAGTGGATTGCCGCCCGGAAGCTTCTCCAGCGCCTCGACCAGCCGGGCGACTTCATTGAACCGCCGCATGAGTTTGACGTCTTCGCCGGCCTTGTTGACGAACTGCAGGTTCTTCATGCGCGCCATGATCTCGATCAGGTCGCGCGGAAGCGGCGCCCGGTTCGGGAACAGATTGACCACGTAAACGACGCGATCGGCGGCATCGACCAGCAGGTCGAGAACCGCGCCAAGCGGCGTGTTGTCGAACAGCCCGCCGTCCCAATAGGAGGTCTCGCCGATCGTCGTCATGGGAAATGCCGGCGGCAGGCTGCCGCTGGCCATGATGTGATCGAGCGTGAGGGTCTCGCGGTCGCTGCGGAAATACGTGATTTCCCCTTCTTTCACATCGGTCGCGCTCACCAGGAGCTTCGGGGCCGCCTGCCGGTCGGCCAGCGCCTGGACGTCGGCCAATTCCTCCAACGTGCGGCGCAGCGGCGCCGTGTCGTAGAAATAGGTCCAGGTCGGAAGCGCGAGGTAATCGAAGCGCGGCAGAAAGAAATGCGGGTTGCCGAGAAAAGACGCGTGCGGCCGCAGCGGCGGCGGAAACAGCGCGGCCGGAACCGTCACCTTTTTCCAGAAGGCTTCCAGCGCTTCGAGCGGCTTGCGGCCCCCGCCGGGGCGCGCCAGCAGCACGGCAGTGATGGCCCCGATCGAGACGCCGGCGACCACGTCGGGCGCGAACCCCGCGCTTTGGTAAAGCGCCCGGGCCGCGCCGAGTTCATAGGCGCCGAGCGCGCCGCCGCCTTGCAGAACGAGTGCCGATCGTGCCGTAGGCATGCGGTCCTCCGTACGAGAGGTTGCCGGCAGCAACTTATGCTGGCCAATGGCGGGTACGCGCAAGGGTACGCCGTCGCGCAACGCCAGCCAGGGCGGCCGGCGCCCTCGCCTTGTGCCCGTCGGTATGATCAGATCGGGCCATGACATTGCTGCTGGCAAGCGTACGCAACGCCGAAGAGGCGGAGGCGGCGGTCGCGCTCGGCGCCGACATCGTCGACCTCAAGGATGCCACGCGCGGTGCGCTCGGCGCGCTCGAAATGGATGCGGTCGGTGCCGCGGTCGAGACCATCGCCCGCCGCCGCCCGGCAAGTGCCGTGACCGGCGACCTGCCGATGGAGCCCGCGACGCTTGCGGCGGCGGCGGCCGCCATGGCGGCGACCGGCGTCGACTTCGTCAAGGTGGGCCTGTTCCCCGATGCGCGGCGCGAAGCGTGCATCGCCGCGCTCGCCGCGCCCGCACAGCGGACGAAACTGATCGGCGTGCTGTTCGCCGATCTCGAGGACGATGGCGCCCTCGCCGGGCTGCCGGCGCGGCTTGCCGCCGCCGGCTTTGCCGGCGCCATGCTCGACACCGCGCGCAAGGGCGCCGGCCGGTTGCTCGAGCGCATGGACATCGCGGCGCTTGCCGCTTTCGTTGCCGCCTGCCGCAGCCACGGCCTCATCGCCGGCCTTGCCGGCTCGCTCGAGCCGCCCGACATTCCGCGCCTGCTGCCGCTCAATCCCGACGTGCTCGGGTTTCGCGGCGCGCTGTGCGCCGGCGGCGAGCGCACCGCGCCGCTCGATCCCGCGGCGTTCCGCCTGGTGCGCGAACTCATCCCCCCGGCTGTCGCGGCGCAAGCGAGCGAGCCCACGGTCGATTATCGCCTGCTCGCCGCGCGCGGCTATTCGCTCGATCCCGGCAAGGACGAGGCGGCGCGCAACCGCATTTTCGTGCGCGACTTCGTGCTGCCGGTGCGCATCGGCGCCTACGCGCACGAGCGCGACAAGCTCCAGCGCGTGCGCTTCAACGTCGACGTCGAGGTGCTGCGCCCCGCGCGCCCGAGCGCGGACATGCGCGACGTGTTCTCCTACGACGTGGTCACCGACGGCATCCGCATGATCGTCGCGCAGGAGCACATCGCGCTGCTCGAGACGCTCGCCGAGCGTATTGCCGCGCTGGTGCTCGCGCACGCGCGCGTGTCCGGTGTCACGGTGCGGGCCGAGAAGCTCGACATCGGCCCGGGCGCGGTCGGGGTCGAGATAAGGCGCGAGCGGCCGGCCGCGATGGCGGACGTGCGGCACCTTTATCCCGTCGCCGCCGCCAGTCCGGACAAGGCGCGGTGAATGGCCGCTTCAGGCATTTAATCTGGGTCGCATTTTCTGCGGAAAACCGGTGCCCACTTTTCCGGAAAATGCTCCGATGATCGTCAAGCTCGGCGGCAGCCTCGCTTCCTCGCAGCACCTCGGACCGTGGCTCGACGCGCTCGCGCACGGCGCCGGCCGCGTGGTGATCGTTCCCGGCGGCGGGCCGTTCGCGCAAGCCGTGCGTGCGGCGCAGGACCCGATGCGGTTCGACGACCGCGCCGCCCATCGCATGGCGTTGCTCGCCATGGAGCAATACGGCTGCGCGCTCGCGAGCCTGCGCGCGGCGCTCGCCGTCGCGCATTCGGCTGCCGACATCCGCGCGTACCGGCGCGCCGGCAAGCTGCCGGTGTGGGCGCCGAGCCGCATGGTGCTGCGCGCGAAGGACGTGCCGTGGTCGTGGGAGGTGACCTCGGACAGCCTCGCGGCTTGGCTCGCCCGCGTGCTGCGCGCAAGGCTGCTGCTGCTCGTCAAATCGATCGCGCCGCTCGACGCGCCCGCGCGCGCCGCCGATCTTGCCGCGCGCGGCGTGGTCGATGCCGCCTTTCCGCGGTTTCTTGGAGCAAGCGGCGCCCGGGCGTACATTGCCGGGGCGTCGGAACATACGGCATTCGCGGCCGCGCTTGCCGCCGGAACGCTGCCGGGCGCGCGGATCGAGCCGTAGAGCGGGGCCGTTGCCATGGCCAAGGTCAAGACGCCGCGCTGGGGCTGGGCGCTCACGGGATCCGGGCATTTCTTCAAGGAATGCATCGCCATGATCCGCGCGCTCGATCACGTCGATCTGTTCGTGAGCCGGGCGGCCGACGAAGTCGTGCGCATGTACAAGCAGGAACTCGCGCTGCCGAAATCGGCGCGCATTTTTCGCGACACCACGGCGAGCGCCGCGCCCGTGGGATATTTTTATTACGGCGTCTATCACACGCTGGTGCTCGCGCCGGCGACCTCGAACACGGTCGCCAAATGCGTGTTCGGCATTTCCGACACGCTCGCCACCAACGTGTTCGCGCAGGCCGGCAAGTGCCGCGTCGCCGCGATCGTGTTCGCCTGCGACACCGCGCCCGAACTCGAAACCGAGGCGCCCAAGGGCATGGTGAAGGTCTATCCGCGCCGGATCGACCTCGACAACACCGCGCGGCTCAAAGGCTTCGAAGGCACGCTGGTGGTCGAGACGCTCGCCGAACTCGAAGCGGCGCTCGCCCGCCGCAAGCGCGAGCTTGCCGGCGATGCCTGAGCGCATCGTCTTTCTCACCGGCCATCTGGCGCGGCCGCGGCTCGAGAAGGTGCTCGCCGGAATGGACGAGCCCGGCTTCGAATGGTCGGTCGTCGACATGGGCGTGAAGGTCGCCGCGCTGATGACCGAGGCGATCATCCTGCGCCGCCTGCCGCGGCCGGTGGAGGCGAGCCGCGTGCTCCTGCCCGGCCGCTGCCGTGCCGATCTTGCCCGCCTCGCCGCCGAGATCGGCGTGCCGTTCGAGCGCGGCCCCGACGAGCTCAAGGATCTGCCCGCCTATTTCGGCAAGCGCGGCCGCGCGCGCGACTTTTCCCGCCACGACATGCGCATGTTTGCGGAAATCGTCGATGCGCCGACGCTGTCGGTCGAAGCATTGCTCGCGCGGGCGCGCGCGCTCGCCGCGGCGGGCGCCGACGTGATCGACGTGGGATGCCTGCCCGACGTGCCCTTCCCTCGCCTTGAGGACGCGGTGCGCGCGCTCGTTGCGGCCGGCCTCGCGGTGAGCATCGATTCCGGCAACGTCGAGGAACTGCGGCGCGGCGCGCGCGCCGGCGCGCGCTTCATGCTCAGCCTCACCGAGAACACGCTCGACCTTGCGGCGGAGACCGGCGCGACGCCGGTGCTGATCCCGGCGAGCCACGGCGATCTTTCCTCGCTGCTGCGCGCCGCCGAAGCCGCCGAGAAGCGCGGGATTGGCGCGCTGCTCGATCCGGTGCTCGACCCGATCCATTTCGGTTTCATGGCCGCGCTCGAGCGCTACGCCGAATTGCGCCGGCGGCTGCCGCAGGCGGAAATTCTCATGGGCACCGGTAATCTCACCGAACTCACCGATGCGGATTCCGGCGGCGTGACGGCGGCGCTCCTCGGCATCTGCTCGGAACTCACGATCCGCAATTTGCTCGTCGTGCAGGTAAGCCCGCATACCCGGCGCACCGTCGAAGAGCACGACGCCGCACGCAAACTCATGTTTGCGGCGCGCGAGGACGAGAGCACGCCCAAGGGCTACGAGGCCGGCCTGCTCCAGCTCCACGACAAGGTGCCGTTCCCGAACGCGCCGCAGGAGATCGCGGAGATGGCGCGGCATATCACGGACGCCAATTTCCGCATCGAGATCGCGCAGGACGGCATCCATGTCTACAACCGCGCCGGCCATCGGGTGGCGCGGGACGCGTTTTCACTGTTCCCGCAGCTCGGCGTCGGGCAGGACGCCCCGCACGCGTTCTATCTCGGCGCCGAGCTGATGAAGGCCGAAATCGCTTGGCGGCTCGGCAAGCGCTACGCCCAGGACGAGCCGCTCGACTGGGGCTGCGCCGTGGACCGGGAGCCGGAAGACCTCACGCGCCTGCGCCAGGTCGGCCATACGCTGCGCGGCTTTGCGGCGGAAACTTGAGAATGCCGATGATCCGCGAGACGATCGTCACCACCGCCGATGCCGGCGGAGAGGTGCACGTGGCGCCGATCGGGATCATCGCCGACGGCGATCATTGGATCATCGCGCCGTTCCGCCCCTCGACCACCCTCGACAATTTGTTCGCGGTGCCGTTCGCGGTGGCGAATTACACCGACGACGTGCGCGTGTTCGCCGGCTGCCTCACCGGCCGTCACGCGTGGCCCACGGTCGCGGCCGACGTCGTGCCGGTGCCGCGGCTCGCAGCGGCCCTCGCCCATGCGGAACTCACGGTCGAGGCGGTGAGCGAAGACGGGCAGCGCCCGCGCTTTCGCTGCCGCATCGTGCATCGCGCCATGCACGCGCCGTTCGAAGGACTAAACCGCGCCAAGGCAGCGGTGGTCGAAGCCGCGATCCTGGCCAGCCGGCTCGACTTCCTGCCGCGCGACAAGATCGAGGCCGAGCTCGCCTATTTGCAGATCGCGGTCGACAAGACCGCCGGTCCGGCGGAGCTGGAGGCCTGGGGCTGGCTCATGGAGAAAATCCGCGGCCATTACAGTAGGGTGGGCTAACTAAGCGAGCGTGCCCACCAGATGATTTGTTATTGAAAGGTCGCGGTGGGCACGCCCGCCTCGCGCAGCGCGCTCCGGCGGGCTTAGCCTCCCTACGGTGCTATCCGCGATCGGCAGTACAAAAAAGACAAACGCGCCCGACCTCCCCGCAAGGGGAGGCAAGCGCGCCCGCCCAACCGTCTGATGGACGACCTAGCGCCGGTGGCCGAGAGGCAGACCCATGGCATGGGCCTTCTGGCGCAGCGCTCCGGCCGTCCGCTTCATCGCCCGCGCGATGGACGTCACAGCCGTCTTTTTCTTGGAGTGAGCTCTAAGCTCGCGTTCATGACCTTTGGTCCAGGCGACGCGCTTGCGTCCCCTCGTCTTCTTGGCGGCCCGCTTGGCCATCGGCGATCTCCCCTGATTCGTTTCGAGGCCGACACTTTATCACAAACACATTGCTAATCACAAACACATCGTGCGCGCGGGCGGCGCCCGCGCGGACGGCATAAACTGCAACCGTAACCTGCGGTCCGATCGTCAGCGCGGCGCTTCCGCGGCGCCGGGCGAGGCGCCGGCCCCGTTCTGTCCCTCGTTGGCACGACCGACCGCCCGCTGGCGATAGGCGTCCAACACGAACAGACGAAGGGTCGAGGACAGGTTCCCGTTCTCCCGCCCGCGTTCGACCGTTGCCACCAGATCGGATAAGGTCGTTTTGCGGGCGGAAGCAATCTCCTTGAGCCCCGTCCAGAACTCTTCCTCGAGGCTGACGCTGGTTTTATGACCGCCGATGACGACGGAACGTTTCAAAACTGGTGATCCCATAAAATTCTAACGCCGCGCCTGTGTCGGGGTTCCGACGCATAGCAAAGCGGTCCTGCGATTTTTACATGCCTTTCGGGCGCGCTCGGCGTGGTTTTTGCAACGCAGCTTCAAAAAGGCCGGTGCCATGCTGACGACGAACGAATCGAACTGAAAATTGTCGACGTGCGGCAATTCGCGCACGCGCCTTCACTCCCCGGGGTGGTCTGTTTTCTCGATCATGCCGAACTCTTTTGATTTCGTGCGGCTGTCCGCGAGCACGAATCCTTCCGCCGCGAGCCCGCGCTTGATCAGCTCCCGCACGGCGGAAGCGCGGCTGGGCATGCGCCGGCTGAAGCGCCAATCGTCGAGCGCCGCCAACTCGTCTTCGGTCAGCATGATTTGCAACCGTTCCGCGCGGCTGATCTGAGCCATCATGTTCCTCCCGGCTCAAAATAGGTTAGTACACCAAATATGCTTTCTCCGGTTAATATGTCAATAGCGGAAAAGACGTTTTTTACTCATTTCCAGCGAAAGGCAAAAGTTTATTATTTGTCAAATAGTTAGGTCGGAACAACGCTTGCTACGCCGCCGCTCCCGGTATCTAATGGGGGCATGCCCCTGAACCTCGTGTCCGCCCTCATCGACGACACCCCGCCTGTCACGTGGCCTGCCGAGGCCGCGACCGAAGCCGACCATCGCATCGCCAACAACCTCACGATCATCGCCGGCTTGATCCGCAGCCAAGCCGCGCGCCTGCCTGACACGCCGACATTGCCGACCGATGACGTGCGCGCTTCGTTGCAGGAAATGGCGATCCGGATCGATGCGGTGGGCCGCCTGCACGGTTTGCTTCGCCAACGCGACGGCGCGGCGGTCCTCGACCTCGCCGGCTATTTGCGCGAGGTGGCGCAGGCCGCCATGGCCTCACTGACGCAGGCGGATCGAACCGACGTTTCGTTCGACCTTGCTGGCGGCTGCGACATTTCCGCCAAGCAAGGCGCCGCCCTCGGGCTTGTCGTCGCCGAGGCGATGACGAATGCGTTCAAATACTCCCACCCGAGCGGCGTCGCCGGAAAATTGCGCCTCTCGGCGGAGCGCGGCCGTAACGGCGCGCTCATCATCGAAGTTGCCGACGACGGCGTCGGGCTGCCGGAAGGCTTCGACCCTCGCGCCGGCAAATCCAACGGCTTCCGCGTGATGCGCGCCGCCGCCGATCAGTTGCGCGGCCGGCTGACGTTCGCGCAGGGGCCGCTCGGGTTGAGCGTGCGGCTCGAGCTGCCGCCTCGGGCGTGACAAAAAGATGGGATTGAAAAACGTGAGCAAAGACCTGCGCGAATGCTACCGGCAGGTGGAATATTGCGCCCGCATGGCGGAGATCCACAGCGACGAGGCGACGCGTAGGGAATTCCGCGACCTCAAGCAGCGATGGCTGATGCTCGCGCGCAGCTATGAATTTTGTGCGAGCGTCGAGGCGCCTACGCAAGAAGAAGAAATGGTGCACTGAAGGGCGCGCGTACCGGCGCGTTTCGGCGCTGCGCGCCGCTTGGCTACATTACGCACGTACGCGACCGCTGCCCCGGCGTTTCCGCCGGGGCGCGGAGCAAAACAGCCGTGGGTGGGACGGTTTAGAATTCCGCCGGCAGATAGCCGTTGATCTCAAGGCCGATGCAGATTTCGACCAGGGTCGGAGTCGTCCAAGCCATTGCGCATCTCCTCCATTGGCATTCGTTCGGGGGATAGTAGACACGCCGGGGCGTGGGCGCAAGGCACGGTCGCGTGAACATGCCGCGTGCCGCACCCGAAGTTCGGCCGCCGGATGGGCGGTGACCCACTGGGCGGGAGGCGCCCGGCCCGGTTCGGGACGGATCTCGCCCCGAAATTCGGACCTCACGGACGATCGAGCCGGGCCTACGGCGCAACTCGCCCCGTTCGTCGGCCGATGCGGCGCTTTGTCGGCCCCCGGTGGTCGGTCGCGTGATCGTCATTGCCGCCGTTGTTCCAGCGATAGGCGGGTAAGGTCGGCCGTCCGGCCTTGTAGACGCGCGATTGCGGGGGCGCCCTCGGCATGGCTTCGGCCGTCTCCGAGAGCGCGTGGATAGATTTTCCCTTGCCGTTGCGGAAATGTCACAGCGGCGGCGCAATCCATTCCCGACTGCTCGGAAGCGTGTGCAATGGGGGTTTGCGCTGAATCGGCTGTGATATCCGAGCAGTTTGTTTGAAGTCGTATTTCCCGAAAAAAGGGATACCGGGTCTATCATTTCGGATGTCGATGAGGGCAGCGACGCTGTCCGTAGCGCGTGAAGGTGTCCGCGCTTTGTAGCACATCAAATGTCCGCTTCTGCTGTTGCTGCTGCGGCGCCTGTGGAGCTTGTGGGCAGGCACTTTGCCTGTCCACAAATCCACAG
>Ga0153928_1000150_pt1 | contig 36858 bp, 34 predicted proteins | sample TSNJ012MetaG_FD_106656 | JGI IMG/M metagenome (GOLD analysis project Ga0153928, IMG submission 106656) | Attine ant fungus gardens microbial communities from New Jersey, USA - TSNJ012 MetaG | ecosystem: Host-associated > Fungi > Mycelium > Unclassified | place: USA: New Jersey, Wharton State...
AGTTCTCCAAATGAACTGACAAAAACGGCGTGACAGGAGGCCCTCGTGACCCGTGCATGCAAGCAAAAGCCCGTTAGTCTTGGCGCGCGAGCAGCGCGCTTGCGCAATCTGATCGCCGGCTTTTTAGACAATATGATCGGGAAAATTACCGCCGGGGCTTTCAATTTTCGTAGCGACTGGCCGGTATCGTCGCGCCATCGCATTTGTGCGCGCGGCCGGGCGACGGCGATCGAGGCACATCGAACAAACCGAGGGAGAGTTGCAGATGCGCAAGATGATCATCGACTTCGTCAAGGACCAGGCGGGCGCGACCGCGATCGAGTACGGCCTGATTGCCGCCGGCATTTCGGTTGCGATCATCGTCGCCGTCAACGGTCTCGGCACTACCCTCAACGGCACTTTCGGCAACATCAATACTCAGCTGCGCTGACGCCGCCTCCGGCGTACGGCCCCGACCAAAAACACGCTCTCGAACGGCCCGGCAGGGGGCGCGGTTTCCGCGTCGCCCGCCGGGCGTTTCTTCGCCGCACGGCCGTGGCCTGATGACCGCTCGTTGAATCAAATGCGACGCGGCTTTCTCGGTCGCAAAAACGGTCCGGCAAAAATCAGGTCAGTCGCGGGCTTCGCCCGCCGAAACCGCAAAAAGCAACGGCTCCGGCCGTGGGCCGGAGCCGCTGGGTACCGGTTCGCGGAACGGATCGTTCAGCGAAGCTGGGTGTTGATGTTGCCGAAGGTCCCGTTCAACTTCGTGCCAAGGCCGTTCACGACGGCGATGATGGCGACGGAGATGCCGGCGGCGATCAGGCCATATTCGATGGCGGTCGCGCCCGACTCGTCCTTCAGAAACCGGGAAACCAGGGTCTTCATGGGGTAGCTCCTTTAGGGTCCACGTGGCTGTCTGAAACACCGTCCGGCCCGCGTTATGACCCGCCGGATCCGAACATTGCGGAACGTTATAGGGGCCCTGTTGCAATAAAGTTAATGCGACCAATGAATTCGCAAATATACCCGCCTCGCCAGATCGTGGTTAACAATCGATTTAACTAAGGTATACTAAGTATAGTGTGGTATATTCTGAGTTATTATTGTAGATTATCAGTATAGATGCATGCCGCGCGTTCGGTAGTTTGCCAGATGTGACCTGCCGGAGAACGATGAGCGCCGTGCGGGGCCGCGCTCGCGGGAGCGCGTGTTGCCGCGCTCCGGTACGAGAACACGTTCTGCTCCAAGAGTAAGTTAGAGCGCCGATTTCGGCTTTACGGGATCGGCAGCGCGCTCGTCGCCTTGATCTTTTCCATGGCGAAGCGAGACGTGACGTTTTTCAACGGCACGGTCGCGATCAGTCGCTTATAGAAGGCGTCGTAGCCGGGAATGTCCGCCACCACCACGCGCAGCATGTAATCGATGTCGCCCGCCATCCGGTAGAACTCCATGACCTCCGGCATGGCCTGGACCGTCTCGGCGAACCTGGTGAGCCAGGCGTGCGAGTGATCGCCGGTCTCGATCGACACGAACACGGTGACGCCGAGCCCGAGCTTGTCCTGCTCGACGAGCGCAACGCGCTTGAGGATCACCCCGTCCGCTTCCATGCGCTGGATGCGCTTCCAGCAGGGGGTGGAGGAAAGGCCCACCCGGGCGCCGATTTCGGCGACCGAAAGGGAGGCATCTTCTTGAAGAACGGCAAGGATCTTGCGGTCGATCGCATCCATGGGGCTGGCCTTGGGCAGCATGAAACGGGGCGCTGGCGCCGAGAAGCCGAAACCGTCTTTCCTGGGCGGCGCCTTTCGGCGCATTAGAGAGAAATTTTTTCTCTTTTCAAGGGGGTACCTGGCCCTGAAGCGCAATCGGGAGACTACCGGGCCTTGCCGCCGGCAGGAGGCGCGGGCAAACCGGCGGCTTTGAGGTCATCGGCCGGCATCACGAAACGGGGATCGGTCCCGAACACGCTCGAGACAAGGCGCGCCAATCTCACGAAAGCGAGCCCCTGCGGGGTTATTTGAAATCCCGCGGCGGTGGGCGAAACATTGCCGGATATTTCCTGTTCGCTCAGCCGCCGCTCGATTTGACCGTAGCGTTCGACATAGACGTCGACGAACAAGCTTCGCAACTCCGCCGGCGTGAAGGCCCGGTCTGGCCGCGCCGCCATCTGCGTCAGCATGAAGGTCGAAATCGAGCGGTCGATCGTCACCGGAAGCAGGATCAGCAGACATACGGCGGCGCCGGCCGCAAACGCCGACGCGGAGACCACGTCGCGCATCTTCCACATCGGCCACTTGCGGGACGCAAGCGTCAGCACGACGAAACAGAAAAGTTCCGCAATTCCGACGAGTGCCAGGCCACGGTAGAACAGAACCGATATTTCCTGCAGGCAGCCGATCTGGAAGAGTGCGATCAGAGCGCCGACGACCAGCAGGACTGCGCAGGCAAACCAAAGGGTCAGCGCGAGGAATGCTTTCATGGTCAGCGCTCCGGGCCGAGGTCGCTCGTCGCAATCAGGCGAACGTGCGGCAAGGCGAACAGGGCGGGCACCGACCACAGCCAATCGCCATGATCGGACCAGACCGGGTCGGCGGCCGACACAACGAGAACGTCGATGCCTTGGGCGACGGCACGGGCCTTCACGTCGGCGGCGGATAGCCGGCCGGTGAAAATCGGGCCGATCGCGGTCAGTCGCCTGGCGACTTCGGCCTTCGAGGCGCCGTAAAAGTTGGCTTCGCCGTCGGCGACGGCCGCGCGGTGAAGTCCATACAGTCCGAAATCGACGACGCGCTCATCGCTGAGCGGATTGTGCTGCAGGACGGCGTCGAGCGGAACGTGAGCGTTGGCCCAGCGGTAGGCCGCCGCCTGCTCGTTGTCGATCACCGGGTCGTGCGCGATATGCGGCACGAACAGCACGTGAGGTTCCAGGAACGGATACGCGCGTATGCTGCCGAGCTGGTAGAGGGTCCCGGCGTATCCGATTATCAGCAAGACGCCGATGACGACGGGCCATTCGCGGATGCCGCCGATCCGGAAGTTGCCGCTGCGGATCGTGATAACGGCCGCGGTCCACACGAGCAGCGCGAGCTGGGTCAGCAGCATGGCGCGCCAGCCAAGGTCGTTTTTGAGGATGGTCGAGCGCATGAAGGTTGCGGCCAGCAGCCCCGCGGCGGCGGCGCAGGTGAGCATGCGCGCCGTTTCCGTGTTGCTCCACAGGCGATCGCTGCGCCAGAAGACAAGAACGCCGACGGCCAAAATTCCCCAGCCGATGAAATAGTTCAGCGGCAGCAGGACCAGGTAGAGAGCCTCGCGCGTCAGCCCGGGCGGGACCAGCACGTCCACGGCCATGAACAGGCGGACCGAAAGCTCGACCGGGCTGCCGTCGATCGTCCGGTTGCGCAGGAGGTCGAAAATCTGCGGCGCCAGCAGGATGCCGGCGAGGACTCCGGCGGCGAGGAGCGCGAGGGCCCGCTCGCGCTGACGTCGGACGACGAGCGACGCGAGCCAGAACAATGCCGCCAGCGCGGTGCAAAGGCCGACCCACACCGAAGCGCCGACGCACGATGCGAAGGCGATGCCGGCGGCGATGGTTGGCCTCGTCTCGGGCCGTTCCGAGATCAGCAGCAGCCCGAACATGCCGGCGATCAGGGCGAGCACGTGATGCGGCACCCACAGCAGCGACAACGTCCACGGCGCAACCTGTTCGTTCCACCATTCGAGCTCGATCGGCCAGGCATGCGCCGCAAGGCCGATGACGAGATTGGCAACCACATCGAGATTGCCGCACAGCAGAAGCACAACGAGCAGCCATACGACGTTTTTCGTTGCCGGCAGGTTCGGCATCGATTTTCGCCAAATGAGAAACGCGAGCGCCAGCAAGCCCGCGCCGTCGAAAACCGAAAGCGCGCCCACCACGGCACGTGCGTCGATGGCGCCCATCGTCAGCCTGACGGGGACGGCCGCCAGGGTGTAGAAATAATAATAATAGCCCGCGGGCTCGCTTCGGCTCACGAACGGATCGACCAGCGGCAATCCCCACGACACGATCGAGTTCACGGTGGCGGCGTGCTTGACCATGTCGAGCGCCAACGTCGCGTGGTAGAGCTTTCCGCTCCACTGAAAGTCGCTCATCTCCAGCGCGACGACGGCCGTGCAAGCCAGCAATCCGCAAACAACCGAACGGGCGGGCCAGCCGATTTTTCTTGCCGCGCCGATCCCCAGCAGCGCGAGGACGACTTGCACCGCCACGGCGGCGTCGAGGCTCGCCAGACGCGCGGTCAGGCTCAGCAATGCCGGCAGGATCGCGAGGGCGTAGAGGAGGGCCGTGCCCCATGCCCAGGCTCGCTCCGGCTCTTTCTCGTCCAGCGAACCGGCGAAGTTCGCGATGGCAGCGCCCGGCAAAAGGAGAAGCGCCGCGAGCAGCACGGCGGCGAAGAAAAACTCGGCGAAATCGATGACAGTCCCCGACATTCCGGCTCAACCGTCGCTTCTCGTGGGGGCGCGGGCTGACCGTAGCGGCTCGGGGTGAAGGAAAAATTGAGAACGGCCGCGGGATGCCGATATCCGACATCCGACGTCCGACTTCTGGCTACCGCCTCGCCAGATTGGTGACCGCACCGCCGGTCGCCGTGCGCCCGCCGTCGACGACATATTGTCCGCCCGTGGTGTTGCTGGCGAGGTCGGAGCAAAGGAACAGCACCATGTTGGCGATCTCGTCCGCGGTCGTGTAGCGGCCGCTCGGTATCGCGGCTTGGTAACGCTCCCCAACCGCGGCCGGACTGCCGGGCGAGATCTGCTCTTCCAGCGCATGGATCATGCGCGTATCGACCGGCCCTGGGCACACGGCGTTCACCCGGATGCCCTGGCGTGCAACCTCGCCTGCCACTGTCTTCGTGAGCCCGATCACGGCGTGCTTCGATGCCACATAGGCCGGCATGCCCGGGGTCGCCACCAGGCCGGCGACCGAGGCGGTGTTGACCACGGCGCCGCTGCCCTGGCGGATCATTTCCGGCAACACATGGCGCAGACCGAGAAAAACCCCCTTCACGTTGACGCCGATCACGGCGTCGAACACGGCTTCATCATACTCGGCGGTCGGGGCAAGCTTGCCCTCGATACCGGCATTGTTGAAGAAGCAGTCGATCCGGCCGTATGTCTCGATCGCCGCCTTCACATAGGCCTGCACGTCCTCGGCTTTGACGACGTCAGCCGTCACCGCAATGGCTTCCCCGCCGTTCTGGCGGATGATGCCGATGGTCGCTTGCGCCCCGGCGCTGTCGCGGTCGACCACCACCACCTTCGCGCCCTGGCGGGCGAACGCCACGGATGTGGCGCGGCCGATTCCATTGCCGCCGCCGGTGACCAGCGCAACCTTGCCGGTGAAGTCCATTCTGTCGGCCCTCCGCCTGATGACCTACGCAGACTATCACCGGCCCGCTTCCCGCGTCGCGCGGCATCTGCATCTTCCCGCGTCGCGCGGCATCTGCATAATGCGCCCCGGCCGTGACCCGCGAGAACGCCGGTGACGGCGTCGGCTTAGCCTGTTTGGTCGAGACCAGGAGAATAGTGTGGCAACGTTCAAGATCATCACGCCGGCCGGTGCGAGTTTCACGACCAGCACCGGCTATGACCTCGAGATGGAAGCGCTCGAGAGCCTTCAGGCCGAGATCGTGGAAGGACCGCTCGACGAGGACGCCTTCGTCGCGGTCGCTCGCGATGCCGACGCGATGTACGCCAAGGGCATGCGGATCACAAAAAAGATCATCGACGGGCTCGAGCGATGCCGGGTCATCTCGCTCGGCACCGTCGGCGTCGACTCGGTCGATGTCGCGGCGGCGACCGCGCGCGGGATTCCGGTCACCAACTGCCCCGACACTTTCATCGAGGAGGTGGCGGACCACGCGATGGCGCTTCTCCTCGCGGGCTTCCGCCGTGTGGTCGAGCAGGACCGCATCGTGCGCGAGGGCCGCTGGCGGGAGGGCCGTCCGATGCTGGCGAAGATCGAGCGCCTGCGCGGCCAGACGTTGGGCTTTATCGCGTTCGGGCATGTCGCGCGCGCGGTGGCGCAGCGTGCGGCGCCGTTCGGGCTGCGCTTGATGGCCTATGATCCCTATATCGAAGAGATGGCGATGATCGAGCGCGGCGTGCTGCCGGCGACGCTTTCCGAGGTGCTGTCGCAGTCCGACTTCGTCTCGATGCATGCGCCGGCCACGGCCGAAGCGCACGGCATGCTCAAGGAGAAGCATTTCCGCCAGATGAAGCCGAACGCGCTGTTCATCAATACCGGGCGCGGCCCGACCGTGGACGAGGCGGCGCTGATCAAGGCGCTGCAGGAAGGCTGGATCGCCCATGCGGCGCTCGACGTCCTCGAGCAGGAGCCGCCCGGCCACAACAATCCGTTGCTGCGCATGCCCAACGTGACGCTCAGCGCGCACGTCGCCTCCGCGTCGGCCCGCTTCGATCAGGCGCGCAAGCGCCGCGTCGGTCAGGAGCTGGCCCTGGCGCTTACCGGCCGGTGGCCGATGAGTTGCGTCAACCCGGAGGTGCTCGCCAAGTCGAACCTTCGCCGTTGGCAGCCGGTCTCGATGGAGCGCGGCCCGAACAGCTGATCGCGATCGATGACGACCGGACGGGCCAGCATCGGAGCAAAAACGCCCGGGCCTCCAGAGCGGGACACTAGCGGCTCAGCAGGTTCTGCGTTCGCTCGTGGAGTCGCTTGATCAAGCCGTCGGCGCCCCCCGAGGCAATGATCGAGCTGAACTCGTCGCGCCTGGTCGCGAGATCGCTGATGGTGCCGTTGAGATAGAGGTCGATCACTCGCCCGCCGCGGACGAGATAGTTTATGTTCACGACCCGGCCCCCGGGCTGTACAATCTTTGTTTTGACGACCTCGCCGCCGCCGCGCGCTTCCGGACTGGTCTGCGGATCGACGACGAAGCTTTCCCCCGAATAGTCTTTGATCTGACTCGCATAGTCGGCGATGATGAATCGCGTGAAGGCTTCCTGGACGGCGGCCTTTTGCTCCGGCGAGAAGTTCCTCCACGGCGGGCCGACCGCCAGCCGGGTCATGGTCGCGAGATCGAACGCGGCGGTAATGGCGGGGGTAAAGCGCTTGTCGCGTTCGCGCACGCTCAGTCCGTTGGCCTGCTTGATGGTCGACAGCAGCTGCTGATAATAGGTTTCGATGTGTGCGGCGGCGGGGCTCGTGGTCTCCGCCCGCAGCCCGGGTGCGCCGGGGAGAGCCACGGCAATAATGGCCGCGATTGCGGCTGCGGCTCGAAGCGCGACGGGCTTCATTGCCGGGCGGCGGATTTTTGCCATTTTTCGCTAGTGGTTAGGTGCCGTTGCGCGCGAGATCGGGTTCCACGCGCGCTTTTTTGGGCTTGATTGCGGCCACGTCAAGGCGGCAAGCAATGCAAAGGCTGGCGTAGAGAATGCATGAGCGAATTGACGTTCAGGCGCCCGATATAGCCGTTCCCCCGCCCTCGGCGCGGGTAACCGGCGCGTTCACGCCAACGACCGCCATCGCGCGGGTGGTCGGGCTGTCCTCTCGCCATGCGTGGCCGGTGATCCTCGCGTTCCTGCTGGCCGCAATCGTCTGCGGCAACTACTTCGTCCGGCATTTCGTCATCACCAGCGACAGCCGCAAGCTCATGTCGAGCGCGCTGCCCTGGCGGCAGCAGGAGGAGATGCTCAATCTCGCCTTTCCGGATCGGGTCGATGGCCTCGTTGCCGTCATCGACGCAGCGACGCCCGAGGCGGCGGACAACGCGGCCGACGCGCTGGTGCGGGCGCTTTCGTCGCGCTCCGACGTGGTCCGTACTGTCAATCGAATCGATGGCGGCGAGTTTTTTGAGCAGAATGGAATTCTTTTCCGCAGTCTGGACGAGGTGCGCAGGGATACCGCCGACCTGATCTCCGCGCAGCCGTTCCTGGGAACTCTCGCTGCCGACCCGACGCTGCGCGGTATCTTCCACGCGCTGTCACAGTCGCTCGACGGAATCCGCGAGGGCAAAGCAAAGCTTGACGATCTCACGCCGGCCTTCGCGGCGATCGCCGATGCTCTGCAGGCTCAGGCCCAGGGAAAAGACCCCGCCTTCTCGTGGCGCACGCTCATCGGCGGCCGCACCGCGAATCCCTTGGAGCTTCGGCACTTCGTGGCCATTCAGCCGCTCGTCGATTTCAACAATCTGCAAGCCGGGAGCAAGGCGACGGCGGCCATCCGCGAGACCGCGTCGCGGCTCGGCCTCGTGCCGGAAAAAGGCGTGCGGGTGCGCCTCACCGGATCGGTTGCGCTCGCCGATGAGGAATTTGCCAGCGTCGCCGACGGGGCGGCCTTCAATGCGGTCGTGACCGTGCTGCTGGTCGGCCTCGTGCTCTGGCTCGCGCTCAAGAAGGCGCGGATCATTCTCGCAGTGTTTGTCAACCTCGTCGTCGGGCTCATCGTGACGGGCGCCATCGGACTGTGGCTCGTCGAGGCATTCAACCCGATCTCGGTCGCCTTTGCGGTGCTGTTCGTCGGTCTCGGGGTCGATTTCGGCATCCAGTTCAGCGTCCGATTCCGTTCCGAGCGCCATGCGCGCGGCGACCTCGGCCCGGCCCTGACGGCGACGGCACGCGGGGTGGGGGGACCTCTGCTGCTTGCTGCCGCCGCGATCACGACGGCGTTCTACTCGTTCCTGCCGACCGCCTATGTCGGCCTCTCCGAACTCGGATTGATCGCCGGAACCGGCATCATCATCGCGTTCGCGACCACCGTTGCCTTGCTTCCGGCCTTGCTTGCGGTCCTCCAGCCGCCCGGGGAGCCGAAGCCGATCGGGTATGCCGCGCTGGCGCCGGTCGACCGATTTCTCGACAGGTGGAGCAAATGGGTCGTGGGCGTTACCCTCGGCACTGCCATCCTCGGCCTGCCGCTGCTCGGCGGGCTGCGTTTCGACTTCAATCCGCTCGATCTGCGGGACCAGCATTCCGAATCGGTGTCGACTTTGCTCGACTTGATGAAAGATCCGCTCACGACGCCGACCTCCATCGAACTTCTCAGGGCAAATCTCGGCGAGGCTCTGCCCGTCGCCGAACGACTGCGCCGGTTGCCCGAAGTCGGCCAAGTGCTGACGCTGCAAAGTTTCGTCCCCGAAGATCAGGGGGCCAAGCTCGCTCTCATCGAAGACGCCAACTTCTTTTTTCAGAATACGCTCAATCCCGAGCAGGTCGATCCCGCGCCGACGCACGCGCAGACCAGGGCAGCGATCGAAACGCTGGCCCCCGACCTCAATGACATGGTGCACACGGTCGAAAGCCCGGCTGCCGTGCAGGCCCGCCGCCTCGCCGGCTTGCTTGCTGCCTTGGCGCGCGCGCCGGACGCAGCCCTCGACGAGGCGGAAGGCGCGCTGGTCGTGCCGCTGAACACGACGCTGCGGCAAGTGCGTCGTCTCCTGACCGCTGAGCCGGTCAGACTCGAGACGCTTCCCGCCACCCTGAAACGTTACTGGGTATCGGCCGACGGCCGCGCCAGGATCCAGGCGGCGCCGAAGGAAAACGGCAACGACAATGCGGCCTTGGGCCGCTTCGTCGCGGCGGTTCGCGGCGTCGAACCCGACGCCGTGGGAACGCCGATCTTCATCATTGAAGCGGCGCAAACCCTGGTCAAAGCATTTCTTCAGGCCGGCGCCCTGTCCGTCGTGGCGATCGCGCTCATCCTGTTCGTCGCGTTACGGCGATGGATCGACGTCGCGTTGACCCTGGTGCCTTTGCTCGTCGCCATCGTGGTCACGCTCGAGATTTGCGTGCTCATCGGCTTGCAGCTCAATTTTGCCAACGTCATCGCGCTGCCGCTGCTGCTCGGCGTCGGGGTTGCCTTTAAGATCTATTACATCGTCGCCTGGCGCTCGGGCGAAAGGAACTTCCTGCAATCGAGCCTCACGCGCGCCATCTTCTTTAGCGCCTGTACCACGGCCATTGCTTTCGGCAGCCTCTGGCTCTCCCACCACCCGGGAACCTCGAGCATGGGCAAGCTGATGGCCCTGTCGCTGCTGACCACCCTGGCGGCGGCGGTCGTCTTCCAGCCGGCGCTTATGGCCACCCAACGGCCGACCGGCCTGAGCGGGAAATCGCAGTAAGGAGATCGTCACCATTTCTCCGCAAAATTAGAATATGTGACAAAAATGCAACAGCCGTAGTGGCTTGCTAGTGCTAACATGGCCCGCTCACCGCGGCATGGGGGCTGCGGCGCGTGGTGCCTGCGCTGATTGGAAGATCCGCGCTTGCTGCCACGCCTGTTCGGGGAAGAAGACTAAGTATGCGTCGCGCTCGCGGTAGCCTCACACGGGCGATCGCAGGGGTCCTGCCCCTGCTGCTGGGCGCGTGCGCGAGCCTGCCCAGGGACGTGTCACTGCCCGTCAATGATCCCCATGAGGACACCAACCGTTACGTGATGTCGACCAACCAGAAAGTGCTGGGGCCGGCCGCCGAAGTCGTGCAATCGGCGATCCCCGGCCCGGTGCACGACCGCGTGCACGACTTCAATTCGAATTTGAAGGAGCCGCGCATCTTCGTGAATGACGTATTGCAGGGCCGAGGGCAGGCGGCCGTCAATACGACCGTTCGTTTCGCGGTGAATTCGACGCTTGGCATCGGCGGGTTGATCGACGTGGCAAGCCGCGCGGGAATACCGCAGCAGAGCGGGGACTTCGGCCAGACGATGTTTGTTTGGGGCGTTCCCGAGGGCCCCTTCGTGGTGATGCCGTACATGGGCCCGGCGACCGCGCGCGATTCGGTCGGATCGGTCATCGACATGTTCACGAACCCGGTCAGCTTGGCGCTCGGACCGGCAGCGAGCGCGGTGCTCGGACCGTCAACGACCGTCGCCGTCGGGGCCGTAAGCGTCAGTTCCACGCAGGTGACCATGAGCGTCGGATCGGCGGGGTTGGATGCCGCCGACCGGCTGGGCAGTTTGAAAATGGCGGAAGATGCCTCGATCGATTTCTACAGCTTCATCCGCGCGAGCTATTATCAGATGCGGCGGAACGAACTGCGCGACGCCCTCGGTCTGCCACCCGTCGTCGATTCCCCGGCGCTCGACGACCCCGACGCCGAGCCGGTCACGGCCGCCGCGCCGCCGCCCGACAAGACCCGTTCGGCGTCGGCGCCGGCCGCCAAGCGCACCGCCTCGAAGCCCCAGCCTCGCGTTGCCGGCGCCCCCGCGGGCGGCCCGGCATCGGCCTCGCCCGCCTTGGGCTATACCGCCGGCCCCGGATTCTGATAGCGGGCGCCGTAGGGTGGGCTAAGGGCCAAAGGCCCGTGCCCACCATCGGCCGTCAAACAAATGATCATCTCGCACGGGTCGACGGCTCGACCAGGGTGCCGTCGCGCTTCCCGAGTTCGCAATCAAGCGTTCGGCGAGAAACACAGAACAGCTTACGATGCCGCCAAAAAGTCTTGGGACGCGCGCCGTTGGAAGCGAGCGCCAGCAGCCAAAACAATATATTTTCACCAAACTCGTGGACGCGCTTTCCGATCGGAGGCGTGCCGAAGCTGTAAACGGGCTCAAAACCGTGCCGCTCGGCCATACGGTCGATGATCTCGAGATTTATGTTGGCGCGAATGATGTTGACGTCCGCGAGCTCGGCGTTGTTTCTGAGAAACTGCGTCAACAGGGCCAGCGATTTTGTAAAACTTCGGCCGAAACGACGTCCCCACGCAAGGGAATTGGCGCCGGTGCCCTGGACGGGTATCTGCTCGTTCCAAAAATGCAGATCGATGACGCGGTCGCCCGGACGACCGAACGTGCCGTCGGCGAGGAGAACATTTCCCGAGAGTCGGCTGAGTTGAGCCCGGAATATGCAGTCGGACGCGCGGGTGTACTCGAACACCCCCGCCCGCCTTTGCAGCCGGCCATCAAAAGCAAAAACCAGCCTCGCCCAAAGCGGGCGCGTGATGACGGGCAAAGCCCGCATGACGTCGGCCACAGAGATACCCCAAGATGCCTGTCCGCACCAAACGATACCTAAGCCCGCACAAATAGCGAAGCAAGTCAATTCTCCAGCAAGTCAATTCTCCAGAACCTCGACCGGGGCGCCGCTTCGGGGCGCCAAGATTCGCGCCCTCGGCGCCGGCCGCACATATGCCGCAAACGGCGTAAAACGTCCGGCCGGAGCGGATTATTCCGCTCCTTTGACCGGGTCACAAGGATGGCGAAGATGCGCGTACTTGACCAGCTTCTATTGCTGATCGAGCAGAATGACTGGCAGGATGTGGCGCTCTCTGCCGGCAACATTTTCTTCTGTTTCACCGCGATTCCGATGCTCCGGAGTCCCGGTAGGCCTCCGCTTCTGACATGCATACCGACCGCGCTTGCCTTGCTTGCCGGAGGATTTGTGTTCGCCACGCTGCATCTGTGGCTTACGGCGTCAACTCAGACGATAACGGGACTCCAGTGGCTCGCCTTGGCGTTCAAGAAACCTCGTGAGACCGCCGCAGGTTTATCGAGCGGTGAGCGTAGCGATAAAAGGTCGCGCTTCTTCGCGCGCCTTCGCGCCGCGTGAAGGGGCCGGCCGAACTTGTCGTCATTCGACAGCGGCCCTAATGCGCGCTCCGTTCTAATTGATGCACGACCTCTCGTTCGTCATCGCCCGGCTTGACCGGGCGATCCAGTAATCGCCAGCGGTGAGCCCTCTCAGGGCATTACTAATGACCCGTCTGAGACATGGGCAAGCGCTGCCCCGCTTGCTCCTCGCTATGCGGTGACTTGATTTAGCGGCGACCTATCGGTGCCCGCCCTCGACACCCTCAATGATAATCAGATCAACCTCGGCCTTGCCCAGTCGGAGTGCCTTTGCGGCCTGATAAACGGGCGAGCGGTAGCACGAGAGCGCCGCCTCATAGCTCGGAAACTCCAGCACCGCAGTACGCGAACGCTGCTTACCCTCGACCACCTCCTGACGCCCGCCGCGCACCAGAAAGCATCCGCCGAATTGACCGATCGGCACCCCGTTGGCCGCCTGATAGGCCGTGTAGCCCTCGGGATCGGTGATATCGACGTGGGCGATCCAATATCCCTTGCGGACCGCCGCGGCTGGAGGCGTCCCGATCCGTTCCGGCTGCGGGCCCTCGAAGCCCTCCACGATCAGGAAATCGCACTGCGCGTACGGCGCGCGCAGCGGCCGGGCCGCCGCGTATTCCGGCGATCGATAGGCGGCGAGCGCCGCGTCGAACGAACCGAACTGGCGCAGCACGTTGCGCGAGCGCATTTTGCCGTCGACCAACTCGCAGCGCCCTGCCCGCGCCAGCAACATCGAGCCATTGTGCTCGTGCCACGCGTCGGCCTTGCTCCGGTAGGCCTGGAATCCATCCGGATTGCTGATATCGAGGTGAGGAATCCAATAGCCCTTGGGCATGGCGCGGTCTCCGTCGAGAGGTCGCGGTGGGATCCGTCGTGTGGCTTGATGCTTCGGCGGGCGAAGGCAAGTCGGAAAAGATCATGCTCCGGCAAATAACCTAAAGCGGAATGACGGTTCGACGAAAAGTCATCCCGCTTTGACTGGCCCTACGAGCCGCTTCACCGCAGCACGGCGTCGCCCTGTTCCACGAAGGCGCGGATGATGTGATAGGCGATCGCGACCGCCGGCGGCGTGCCGAGCTTGACCGGATGCCGGCGCAGCAGCATCAGCGCCGCTTCCTCGCGATCGAACCAGCGGGCGTCCTCGAGCTCGCTGCGGTCGACCGTGATGTCGGTCGACAGCGCCTGCGCGTGGCAGCCGATCATCAGCGACATCGGGAACGGCCACGGCTGGGTGGCGAAGTAGCGCACCTGCCCGCAGGCGATCCCGGCCTCCTCGCGGGTCTCGCGCCGCACCGCCTCCTCGATCGTTTCGCCCGGCTCGACGAAGCCGGCAAGGCACGACCACATGCCCTTGACGAAGCGCGTCTGGCGGCCGAGCAGGCAGCGGTCGCCGTCGATCGCCAGCATGATCACCACCGGATCGGTGCGCGGGAAGTGCGTCGTCTTGCAGGCCGGGCAGTCGCGCCGCCAGCCCGCTTCGACGAGCGTGCTCGGCGCGCCGCAATTGGAACAGAAGCGGTGGCGCGCGTGCCAGTGCAGCATCGCCTTCGCCTCGGCGAGCGGCGGCAGATGGTCCTGCGGGACCAGGCCCTGCATCGCGATCGAGCGCAGGTCGGTGATGAAATACTTGTTCTTGGCTTTGAGAGGTTCGACGACATTCGGATCGAGGCCCACGCCGAAGCGGCCGGCCCCGTCGATGAGGCCGAGGAACACGGTTTCGGTTTGCGGCCCGAGCGCGGCGACCTCGTCCGGCCGGAACATCGGGTCGTGGATTTCCTCGCCCGCCTTGAGCACCACCATCTCGCCGGCGATCGCGTAGACGCCGGCGCGCTCGTCGGCCATGAGCGCGCGCAGGAACGCGTCGTCGTTGCGCTTCTCGCTCGCGCGGTCGATCAGGCTCGCGGTGTAACCGAGCCGCGGTTGGGGCCCGAGGTCGGGACGGGGCGACATGGGGAAAACTCCGGCGGGAAGCGACGGTGGCACGGCTCAAGGCGAGGCGCAACGCCATAGGGTCGGGCGCCATCGGTTGCTCGGGTGGTGAGCATCACTGCGGCGAGGTCGCCACACGCCTGTTCACGAAGGGCTGCAGGTCAGGCCGGGTTCGCAGCACATCTGCGATCATCTCGGCCCAAATCCAGTTGGCCTGTTCGTTCGGGTGACCCTCCCAGCGAGAAACGCTGAAATCCCGGCCGCTGTAATCCCAATAGAAAGCTTCAGACGGGATGACCTCGGCGCCGGCTTTGACGAAATCATCCTCCGCGATCCGGGCGATCCGGTACCCGCGGCCCTGATAGACCGGAAACTGATCGACCACCATGGCGACGAGCGGCGCCAGGTTGGCCGCGCGCACGGCCTCGTTCATCTGCGCCACGTCGCTGGCGAAGCGGCGCTGATAGCCGGCGAAGTCGGCCAGGATGTCGTCGTAGAAGTCCTTGCGCAGATGAAGGCGGCGCAGAGCCGCGTCATACAGATCGCTCCACAACGCGCCGACGCGCGTGTGCGTGATCATCCAATTCTCGAACGCCTCCGGCAACGGAAACGGATGGGCGGGGTGCGGAGGATAGGGATGCACTCCGGAAGGCAGAAAGTCGTTCAAACAAACCGCATAGAGTACCAGGTTCGGCCGCAGAACGGGCAGGTATTTTTTGATTTCCGCGAGGATGTCCTCGGATTGGAACGACGGATGCCCGATGTTGATGACCTCGATGCGGAAGTCGGCACCTAGCCGCTTCTCGACCAGATCCGAGAAGCGGTCCTCCACGGCGATACCCACCCCATAGGTGAAGCTGTCGCCGACCACCATGACCCGGTAGGTGTCGTCGCGCTTGGGCGGAAACGGTTTCGACCAGCGAAGATGGTCGTCGTTGAAGACGTGGAGGGCGCCGTGCCAATAGTACGCGCGCCAAGCGCCCGGCACCTCGACCTCGCGACGCCGCCACTCCTCCGGCATGCTCAGCAGCCAGTGCCGCGATTCGACGCCTGCCCATTTGTTTTCTGCGCCGCCCGATGGTGCGGTAAGCGCTGCCGAACCTTGGAATCCGGCGTAAACGCGCAGCGCGCCCTCGAGCACAAGCGACGCAAGGGCGACCGACACGACCACGGTCGCCGCATTGGCGGCCACCGACTTCCATCGACCAGCCACTGATCACTCCCCGCTCAGATGGCGGCGAAACCTACCCGACCTTGTCGCTGACCAGCAATATCCGGCGGCAACGGCCCGGCCCGGATGGTGGGCTGCTACCCCCTCAATCCAAGCGCGTGGCGCAGCGCCTCGGCCAGACGCTCGCGCTCGCCTGGTCGATAGGGCCGCACCGGTACCGCGCCCCACACCGGCCCTGCTCCGGCCGCGTCGCCATTGCGCCGCGCGATCACGTGCACGTGGAGCTGCCGCACCGTGTTGCCGAGCGCTGCGACGTTGAGCTTGTCGCACGCGGTGACCTCCTTCAACGCGCGTGCCGCCCGCGCCACCTCCGCCATCAAGGTCATCTGCCCCGCGTCGTCGAGATCGATGAGCTCGACGAGGTCCGGCCGGCGCGGCACCAGGACCAGCCACGGATAATTCGCGTCGTTCGTGAGAAGCACGCGCGAGAGCGGCAGGTCGCCGAGCACGATGCTCTCCTGCGCAAGGCGCGGATCGAGCGCGAAGGATGCGCCAGCTTGGTCAGCCATGCGATCGCCTGTGGAAACGGTGTTTTTCTCGAGGAAAACTAGTGCCGCGAACCCGAAGTTCGCACTAAGCTTGCCGCGAGTCCGTTGGCGAACCTCGGGTTCAAAGCGGCACTGGAATCATCGAGTTGCTGGTGGCCTTCGATTCCGAAGTTCGCTCCGGCGCGTGCGGCAAACTCGGGCGAACTTCGGAATCGGAACACTAGCACGAACGCGCCGGCGCCCGGCTTGCGTTCCCGTCCTGTTCGACCGATATAAGGGCGGGAGGTTGGCGGTGGACGAGCCACTCGCCAACCGGGTCAGGTCCGGAAGGAAGCAGCCCTAACGAGCTCCGGTTCGGGTCGCTCGTCAGCCTCCCACTCGCATTCAACCATCACGGGCTGGGACTCCGGACAGGACGGCACGATGAACGACGCCGAGCGCCCCGATGCATCGAGCCCGGGGCTTGATCTCGGTCCGGTTCCCGCGACGCCGGAGCCCGGTTACCGCGTGCTCGCCCGCAAGTACCGGCCGTGGAGCTTCGATGACCTGATCGGCCAGGACGCGATGGTGCGCACGCTCTCGAACGCGTTCGAGACCGGGCGCATCCCGCAGGCGTGGATCCTCACCGGCGTGCGCGGCGTCGGCAAGACGACGACCGCGCGCATCCTCGCCCGCGCGCTCAATTACGAGCTGCCGGATGGAACCAGCGGCCCGACCATCCGCATGCCGGCGATCGGCGTCCACTGCCGCGAGATCATGGAAAGCCGGCACGTCGACGTGCTGGAGATGGACGCGGCTTCTCACAACGGCGTCGACGACGTGCGCCAGATCAACGAGGCGGTGCGTTACGCGCCGGTGATGGCGCGCTACAAGGTCTACATCCTCGACGAAGTGCACATGCTTTCCGGCGCGGCCTTCAACGCGCTGCTCAAGACGCTGGAAGAGCCGCCGCCGCACGCGAAGTTCGTCTTCGCCACCACGGAAATCCGCAAGGTCCCGGTGACCGTGCTCTCGCGCTGCCAGCGTTTCGACCTGCGCCGGGTCGAGACCTCGCGGCTGATGCAGCATCTCGAAGCAATCGCCGGCAAGGAAGGCGTGGCCGCCGAATCCGATGCGCTCGCGCTCATCGCCCGCGCGGCGGAAGGCTCGGTGCGCGATGCGCTCTCGCTGTTCGATCAGGCGATCGCCCATTCCACCCCCTCCCTTCCCTCCCCCGCGAGCGGGGGAGGGAAGGGAGGGGGCGCGCCCGGCACCGTGCGCGCGGAAGACGTGCGGCAGATGCTCGGCCTTGCCGATCGCGCCCGCATCATCGATCTGTTCGAGGCGCTGATGCGCGGCGATATTGCCGCCGCGCTCAAGGAGCTGCGCGACCAGTACGATTGCGGTGCCGATCCGGCGGTGGCGCTCGCCGACCTCGCCGAGTTCACCCATTTCGTCACCCGCGTGAAGGTGGTGCCGGCGGTCGCCGACGATCCCTCCCTCGCCGAGGTTGAGCGCACGCGCGGACGCGCCTTCGCGACGACGCTCTCCATGCGCGTGCTCTCGCGCACCTGGCAGATGCTGTTCCGCGGCATCCCCGACGTGCAGACCGCGGTCAAGCCGATCGCCGCCGCCGAAATGGTGCTGGTGCGCATCGCCTATGCGGCGGATCTGCCGACGCCCGACGAAGTGATCCGCGCGCTCGGCGAGGGCAACGGCGCGGCCGCGCGCCCGGCCGGCAACGGCGGCGTGGCCGCCGCGCCGGTCGCCGCTGCCCCATCCGCCGCTGCCCCATCCGCCGCTGCAAGCGCGCCCGCTCCGCGGCCCGACGTGCCGCGCGCCAGTCTTGCGCCCCGCGGGGCGGCCGCCACGGCGCCGCTCGCGCTGGCGCTCTCGCCCGAGCCGCAGCCGGCCCCACCGAGCGTCGCGGTCGGGCGGTTCGAAGACCTGATCGAACTCGCCGACGCGCGGCGCGACCTGCCGATGAAATCCGCCCTCGAACGCCACGTGCGCCTGGTGCGTTTCGAGGACGGCAAGCTCGAACTCGCGCTCGAGCCCGGCGCGCCCAAGACGCTGGTCAACGATCTCTCGCGCAAGCTCGCCGAGTGGACCGGCCGCCGCTGGCTCGTCGTGGTCTCGGCCGAAACCGGCGCCCCGACCGTGCGTTCTCAAGTCGAAGCGCGCGAGGCGCAGCTCAAGGCCGGCGTGCGCGCCGATCCGCTGGTGCAGGCGGTGCTCGCCCGCTTTCCGGGTGCCGAAATCGTCGGCGTGCGCCGGCGCGGCGGCGTCGATGAGCCGGCCGGCGCGGCCGCGCCGGCGACCTCGGAACCGGGGGAGGATGAACCGCCTTTCTTCGATAGTGGCGATCCGGTCGACGATGATAACTGATTTGCAAGAGGCCCCAGATGGATTTTCTCAATTTGGCGAAGCAGGCGACGCAGTTGCAGGAAAAGATGCAGGCGCTGCAGGCGGAGCTCGACGCGATCGAGGTCGAGGGCAGCGCGGGCGGCGACCTGGTGAAGGTCAGGCTCACCGCCAAGGGTGAGCTCAAGAGCGTGGCGGTCGACGCGAGCCTGTGGAAGCCGGAGGAGCGCGAGATTGCCGAGGACCTCATCGTCGCGGCCCACGCGGAGGCGCGGCGCAAGGCGGAAGCGCTGCTGCAGGACAAGATGAAACAAATCACCGGCGGCATGTCTCTGCCGCCCGGGCTCAAGTTATTTTGAGCTTTCGCAGTTCATGCCCGCTGCCGCCGGACCGGAAATCGAGCGCCTGATCCAGTTGCTGGCGCGGCTGCCCGGGCTCGGTCCGCGCTCGGCGCGGCGCGCTGCGCTCTTTCTCATCAAGAAGCGCGAGATGCTGATGACGCCGCTCGCCGCCGCGCTGCAGGCGGCGCTCGAGAAAATCGAGGTGTGCCGGATTTGCGGCAACATCGACAGCCAGAACCCGTGCACGGTGTGCACCGACGTCAAGCGCGACCGCGGCGTGATCGTCGTGGTCGCCGACGTCGCCGACCTGTGGGCGCTCGAGCGCGCCGGCGCCATCAACGCGCGCTATCACGTGCTCGGCGGCACGCTCTCGCCGCTCGACGGCGTCGGCCCGCAGGACCTTGCCATCGACGCCCTCGTCAACCGCGTGCACGCGGAAAAGCCCGGCGAATTGATCCTCGCGCTCAACGCCACCGTCGACGGCCAGACCACGGCGCACTACATCACCGACCTCATCCACGACACCGGCGTGAAGGTGACGCGGCTCGCCCACGGCGTGCCGGTCGGCGGCGAACTCGATTATCTCGACGAAGGCACCCTGTCGGCCGCCATCCGGCAGCGCACCGCGTTCTAGCTTAATCCCTCCCCCGCGGGGCCCCGCGGGGGGAGGGTGCGTAGGCGGCCTCCGGCCGCCGTTGATCAAAAACGCCGACGCGCAGCGTCGGCTATGGCGCTTGCGCGCGGCCGGGTGGGGGGTCGTACAACAAACACAGCGTCATCCTTCGAGACGCGCGCGCGACGAGTCGCGCGCGCTCCTCAAGATGACGGTGGTGTTTCACACCGTCGGCATGGCGGGGTTGACGACCGGCAGGTTGTCGGGATGGTGGATATGGATGTCGGCCATCGCGGCGGCCGGCGCCTTGCCGAACAGCGAGGCGATGTGGCGCACGAGATCCTGGCACACCGCCGGGTCGGGCGTCTCGTTGTTGACGCCCTCCTCGAAGGTGCCGCCGATGACGACGTGATCGCTGCGCGGGAACATGTAGCCGTTCTGTCCGTAGAGATATTGCAGCGCCGGCTGCGGCGGCAGCAGCGCCAGCTGGCCCTTGATCGGCAGCATCTTGGTGTCGCTGAACAAGGTCATCGAGCCGAGGCCGGTGCAATTGACGATGATGTTCTCGTTCACGGATGAGAGAATGTCGGAGCGGCTCACAAATTTCCGCAGCGGTGCGAAGGTCGCGCCGCGCGCGCGCAGGTCGGACTCGAGCTTGGCGAGGAACACCGGCGGCACGATCAGCAGTGTCTGATAAAGGTAGCCGGGCTTGGTGTGCCCCTCGAACGGCAGGCGCGGCAGATCGACCCGCGGCGGAATGAGGCCGGGCGCGAGCTGCAGCACGATTTCGAGATTATGCGAGGGCTCGGCGGAGTAGTTCGGCCGCGGATAGACCCCGAAAGCCTCGCCCCCGTTCTTGAACGTGGTGAAGGCGGTCTTGATGATGTCGGCAAGCTCCTGCTGCTTGCCCTGATATTCGATCACCGACACGGCCCATTGTCCGCCCGCCTTCGCCGACGTGGTGTCGGCCGGCTTGCGGTCGGAATAGATCGTCACGTTCAAGCCGAGGTCGAGCAGCCGGGTCGCCGCGGTCAGGCCCATCACGCCGGCGCCCAGAACCGCGGCCTTGGTGTCGTGCGAGGTCGCCACGCGCTGGCGCACGATGTCGGCGACCTTGGCGGCGCAGCCCCAGCTCAAGGTGATGCCGCAGCCGCCGTGGCCGTAGTTGTGCACGATGAATTTGCTCGACGACGTGTCGGCCTCGAGCCGATACGAGCCGTTGCGATACGGCCGCACGCCGGCGATGCAGGCACCCGGCGCATTGGGGTCGAAGGTGAAATCGGGGGTGGGCAAATTGCCATTCGCTGGCATGACGTTTCCTCAGGTATGAAAGCGGTGGACTTTAATTGCGAGGCCATCGTTATCGCGCTGCGCTTTGCCGCTCAGAGCCCGCGATAAGGAACTTGCGGTTGGCAGCACGGCGTCGATTGCATCTACACTCTATGCCACTCGATTTAGTCTTCGGAGAATATTTCTTCAGGTTGTGTGAGGAAATTCACACAGTGCAGACGATGAGCGGTAAGGTTCACTCCGGCTTCAGCAACCACGACTTTAGCTGGCGAGTACATTTGGCGAGCGTGGCGCGCAGATGTGCGAAGGCGACTGACCAACCCGCACGACGGCTACGCCGTGTTTAGCCGCCAAAACTAAACTAAATTTCGCAGCAGCCGCATGCCATGCACATAACGTACAATCTCAACGCCATCGTCGATATCTCGATAAAGGATCAGATAGTTGCCGACTGGAAAGTGCCGAACGCCCTTGGCGATATCGTCTCGCGCAGCCCCTAGCTTGGGGTCTTGAGCGAGCATGCGGCTCTTCTCGTCAAGAAGATCAAGCAGTCGATCGGCGGCCGGCGGATTGTCCCGTGCGATATAGGCCCAGATTTCTATCAGATCATCTTCAGCGCGCGCCGTGCGCCGCAGCCGCGGCGCGCGGGCATTCACGGGCGCGCCTTTCGCACGCGACGGCGCGCTTCCTTCTTGATTTGATCGATCGAGGTAAACCGGCCAGGGCCGCTCGCAATGCCTTCGTGCCAGAGCCGTTGCAGCTCGGCTGTTGCCAAGTCTCGTGTTGCGCGGCGCACGCTCCATCCGCGCAACGCGTCACGGATCACCTCGCTGGTCGATGTGTATTCGCCGGTTTCCACGGCGTCTCTGACGGCCGCGATTAGTTCCGGCGTCAATGCGACACTAAGTTTCTGAACGGTGGACATGATTCGGTGCTCCCATGGTAGCAACATAGGGGCACGGCCCATCAAGTTCAACAGAAACCGCGCGGGCGCCGCGGCTGCCCGCTTCAGCAGCCACCCTCCAGCTCCTTGAAATGCCCGTGCCGCTGCAGCCATGCCAGCAGCATGAGGCTCGGCACCGCGACCAGCGCGCACACCGCGAAGAACCACGCCCAGCCGGTCGCCGCCGCGACGTAGCCGGCGCCGGCGGAGAGATAAGTGCGGCCGACCGCCGCGAGCGCGGTGAGCAGCGCGTATTGGGTCGCCGTGTGCAGCGGGTTGCGGCACAGCGCCGAGAGATAGGCGACGAAGATCACGGTGCCGATCGCGCCGGTGAAATTCTCGGTGACGATCGCCACGGTGAGCATCACGGCGTTGTGGCCGATTACGGCCTGCCACGAAAACGCAAGGTTGGCGATCGCCTGCAGAATGGCGCCGATCCACAGCGACGTCGCGAGCGGAAAGGCGCGCGCCACCGACCCGCCGGCAAAGCCGCCGATCAAGGTCGCCGCGAGCCCGACGCCCTTGATGATCGCCGCGTATTCGTTGCGCGAGAAGCCGAGGTCGAGCACGAACGCCTCGATCATGATGCCCGCGAAGGCGTCGGTGAATTTGAACAGGACCACGAAGACGAGCGCGGCGAGCGCCATCTCGCGGGTGAGGAAGTCCCGGAACGCGCCGGCCGCGGTGCGCAGCACGCGCACGAACGGGTTCTCGCGCGCGTGGGCGGCGTGCGCGGCCGCCGCAACCGCCGATTTCTCCGGCTCGCCGGTGAGCAACGCGGCGGCGGCGCCGATGAGCACGCAGGCGGCCATGGCGAGGTAGCCCCAGGTCCACGCGGCCGCGCGGCCGACGCCGAGCCCTTCGATGCCGCTCACCAGGAACAGCGCGCCCGCGGTCGAAACCAGCATGCCGACCCGATAGGCCGCCACGTAGGAGGCCATGCCGGCGGCCTGCTCGCTCTCCGGCAGGCTCTCGATGCGGAAGGCGTCGATGACGATGTCCTGCGTCGCCGAGGCGGTCGCGACCAGCAGCGCGGCGCCGAACGGGAAATACCAGACGACGGCGGCCGGATTGCAGAAGGCGAGCAGAACGGTCGCGGCGATCAGCAGCGCCTGCGAGAACAGGAGCCAGCCGCGCCGTCGCCCGAACAGCCGCGCGAGGATCGGCACGTCGAGCGCGTCGACCACCGGCGCCCACAGGAACTTGATCGTGTAGGGCGTGCCCACCAGCGCGAACAAACCGATGGTCTCCAGGCTGATGCCGGATTCGCGCAGCCACACCCGCAAGGTCGCGCCCGAGAGCGCGAGCGGCAGTCCGCCCGAGAAGCCGAGGAACAGCACGATGAGCACGCGCGGCTTGAGGTAGACCGCGACCGTGTCGGCAATGGACGGGCGTGTGGGTTTGGCGGCTCGTGGCATGTCGTCACGGCGAGTAGCGAGTAGCGAATAGTGAGTGGCGAAGACCGAAAGCAAGCCCGCGGCGAGTTTCGCTTTCCCCATTCGCCATTCGCCACTCACCACTCACTATTCCCCGGCCTCGAGCTTGAGGCCGAGCGGCGCCATGACGACGCGCCCCTCGCGCGGGCTTTCCTCGCCGTCGAACTCCAGCGCCTCGATGCGGCCGCCGCGCTTGGCGATCTTGTCGGCGGAAATGAGCACCTGCGTCACGTCCTCGGCCGCCTGGCCGAAATGCTGCTGCAGCTTGAGCACGCGCTCGCGCAGCCGGCCGATGTCGCCCATCAGGTGGCCGACCTCGGTGCGGATGTGGTGCGCGGCTTCGCGCATGCGCGCGTCTTTCAAGATCTGCTGCATCACCTGGATCGCCAGCATCAGGAGCGAGGGCGACACCAGCACGACCTGCGCGCGGTAGGCCTTCTGGATCAAATCGTCGAAGCCGTCGTAAAGCTCGGCATAGACCGATTCCGACGGCACGAACATCAGCGCGATGTCCTGGGTCTCGCCGGGGATGAGATAGCGCTCGGCGATGTCGTTGATGTGGCGCAAGGTGTCCTGGCGCACGCGCTGGGCCGCCTGCTTGCGCGCGTCGTCGCTGCGCGCCTCGCGCAAGGCGGAGATCGCCTCGAGCGGAAACTTGGCGTCGATCACAATCGGCCGGTCGTCGCCCGGCAGGAACACCACGCAGTCGGGCCGGGTCTTGTTGGAGAGGGTGAACTGGAACTCGAAGGCGCCGGCAGGCAGCCCGTCGCGCACGATCGCCTCCATGCGCCCCTGGCCGAAGGCGCCGCGCATCTGCTTGTTGGCGAGCACTTCGCGCAACGAGGTGACCTGCGAGGTCAGCTCGGTGAGGTTCTTCTGCGCGTGGTCGATGACCGCGAGCCGCTCATGCAACTGGCGCAGGCTCTCCGTCGTGTGGCGGCCGGACTCGCTCATGGACTGGCCGAGCCGGTGGGTGACGGCGTCGAGCCGCTCGCCGACGAGGCGCGCCAGCTCGGCCTGCCGGCCGCTGAGCGTCTCGCCCATCATGTGGACGCGGCCGGCGGTGTCCGCCTGCACGCGCACCATCTCGGCGAGGCGCGCCTCCACGTCGGCGGCGCGTTGCGCGCGGTGGGCAGCGTCGCGCCCCTGCCGCCGGAACGCGCGGGTGAACACGATCGTCAGCGCGATCATGACCATGAGGCCGGCAGCCGAGAGGGTCTCGGCCAGGCCGACGTGGATGGCGCCGATGGTGAAGACGGTGGTGCCCATGCCGGGCGTTCTAGCGCGATTCGCTCGACCGGCGCGAACGGAGAGGGAACGCAGGCTAGTGGATTCCGCAGTTTTCGCGGCACGTTGACCCTGTTTCGGCTTCCCCTTACATCGCCCGCATGGCGTTGCGCGACATCATCAAATTACCGGACAAGCGCCTGCGGATGGTCTCCAAGCCGGTCGGCAAGATCGACGCGGAGCTGAGCCGCCTGATCGACGATATGTTCGCGACCATGTACGAGGCGCCGGGGATCGGGCTCGCCGCGATCCAGGTGGGCGTGCCCAAGCGCGTCATCACCATGGACCTCGCCAAGAAGGAGGGGCCGCAGAACCCCCACGTGTTCATCAACCCGGAGATCCTGTGGACCTCGGAGGAGCGCGCGACCTACGAAGAAGGGTGCCTGTCGATCCCGGAATACTATGAAGAGGTCGAGCGCCCCGCCCGGGTGAAAGTTGCGTTCACCGACCGCGACGGCAAGAAGCAGGAGCTCGAGGCCGACGGGCTTTTCGCGACCTGCCTGCAGCACGAAATCGACCACCTCAACGGCGTGCTGTTCATCGATCACATTTCCAAGCTCAAGCGAGACCGGGTGATCAAGAAGTTCGCCAAGGCCGCCAAGCGCGCCGAAGCCGACGCGTAATTGCCTCTCCCCGCTTGCGGGTCGCCGCGCGGAGCGCGGCGGGTGAGGCGGACGTATTCCAATAGGTTTTAAACCTGCGACTCGGCGCCGCAGAACGCTCATTCTGCGCTTGAAAATCTATAGAATGTATCATACTTTATCGCATGTACGGGAAAAGGAGTCGATCGAGCCATGACCTTTCAGCCCGGCGAGAGCGGCAACCCGGCCGGCCGGCCGCGCGGTGCGCGCAACAAGAAGACCCTCCTGCTCGAGGCGCTGCTGCGCAAAGTGCTCGGCATCGGCAGGCGGAGCGGCGACCCCGCCATGCGGCAATTGATCGAGCGCACCCTCGCGCCGCGACCGCGCAAGCCGATCGGGGCGCGGCGGGTTCGGCAATCTTCGTCGGCCAAGTCGCGCGCGAAGCGCCGCGTTGTGCTGCGGCGCAGCAAAAAACCAGGAGGTCATTGTAAATATCAGCGAAAATACAATGCCGCCGGCTTGCTCTCCCGCGGCAGAATGGACCCGGGGACGAAAGGTAAAGGATTGATCTAACTGATAGAATGGACCACCCCCATCGACTTATTGCAATGCAGCAGGAACAATGGCCGATGGAAAAATAACAAGCCGAACAACAATCGAGGATCAATGCGGAACAATAACCCTGGGAACTTTGCTGTACGGCAGCGCGGCAGCGGGGGCAATTTTTTCACGATCGGGTGAGGGGGACCGCTACCGGCCGCCTGCCGCCTTCCCCTTGCGGGCGAAGCCAAATATTCAGGGCCTCTCGGTGGGAGCGCGCATGGGCAGGGCGCATAAAGAGCTGCACCTCGACGGTCCCGCCATCGTGTTCGGCGGGCCCTATGGGAATCTCGAGGCGACGCAAGCTTTGCTCGACGAGGCCGCGCGGCTCCGGGTTCCGGCCGAGCGCATCGTCTGCACCGGCGACGTGGTGGCCTATGGGGCCGACGCGGCCGCAACCGTCGACCTCGTGCGCGCCGCCGGCATCCATGTCGTCATGGGCAATTGCGAGGAAAGCCTCGCCGCGGCGTCGGCCGATTGCGGCTGCGGCTACGTGCCGGGGAGCGCTTGCGACCGGCTCGCCGCCGCCTGGTTCGCCCATGCCGACCGCGAATTGGGCGCCGACGCGCGCGCCTGGATGGCAGACTTGCCGCGGCGGATCGATCTCGTGATCGCCGGGGCGCGGCTTGCCGTGGTGCACGGCGGCGTAGATCGCATCAACCGCTTCGTCTTCGCTTCGCATGGCACGAGCATCAAAGCAGACGAGCTCGCACGCGCGCAGGCGGACGGCGTCATCGCCGGCCACTGCGGGCTGCCGTTCACGCAGGTCGTTGCCGGCCGCCTTTGGCACAACGCCGGCGCCGTCGGCATGCCGGCGAACGACGGCACGCCGCGCGTCTGGTTCAGTTTGCTCAGCCCGCACCAGGACGAGCTCGCGATCGAACATCGCGCGCTCGCCTACGACCATGCCGCTGCCGCCTCCAAGATGCGGCGTGCCGGGCTGCCCGAGGAATATGCGCAGGCGCTGGAAACCGGCCTATGGCCGAGTTGCGACGTGCTGCCGTTCAAGGAAATCCGCGAGCGCACCGTGCCGCTCGCTCCCGGCCGCGTGACCTGGCGCGCGCCCGCCGCGGGAGCTTCGCCGGCGCGGCGGCGCGCCGTTTCATCGCAACAATTCTGGCCCGACCCGGCGCGCGACAGCGTCGCGCCGCTGCCCAAACAGAAGTTCGCCGATCCGCGCGTCACCGCGACGGGCGAGCCGCGCGCCGAGGTCCCGCTGCAACGGCTGCGGACCCTGTGGTTCAACACCGGCACGCTCTGCAACATCGCCTGCCGCAACTGCTACATCGAGTCGAGCCCGAGGAACGATCGCCTGGTTTATCTCGATCGCGCCGAGGTCGCGGCTTATCTCGACGAGATCGCGCGCGACGGCTGGGACACCGAGGAGATCGGCTTCACCGGCGGCGAGCCGTTCATGAATCCGCATTTGTTTGCAATGCTGGAGGACTGCCTCGCGCGCGGTTTCCGTACGCTCGTCCTCACCAACGCGATGCGGCCGATGCAGCGCACCAAGGCCAGGCTCCTCGACCTCAACCGCCGGCGCGGCGAACGGCTCACGATCCGGGTGTCGCTCGACCACTTCACCGCGGAGCGGCACGAGGACGAGCGCGGGCCCGGCACCTACCAGCCCACCCTCGACGGCCTGATCTGGCTCGCGCGCAACGGCTTCAACGTTGCGGTCGCGGGGCGCACCATGTGGGGCGAGGACGACGCAGCCGAGCGCGACGGCTACGCCCGCCTGTTTGCCGACCACGCGATCCCGCTCGATGCTTACGATCCCGAGGCGCTGGCGCTGTTTCCGGAAATGGACGCGCGCGCCGACGTGCCGGAAATCGCACAAGCGGACTGGGGCGCGCTCGGCAAATCGCCCGCCGACGTGATGTGCGCGACCTCGCGCATGGTGGTCAAACGCAAGGGTGCCGAGCGTCCGGCCGTGCTCGCCTGCACCCTCATTCCGTACGACTCGCAATTCGAGCTTGGCCCGACCTTGAAGGACGCGGCGCGGCCGGTGCCGCTCAATCACCCGCATTGCGCCCGCTTTTGCGTCATCGGTGGCGCCTTGTGCAGCGCCGGTTGAAGCGCGGCCGCTGCTTCAGGACCTGCCCTGGGCAGCCGCCATTAGCCAAATCTCAATAGGTCTGGCCTAGCTTTCGGCCAACAGGGCGATGTCCCCGTTCGTTGAAAACTCAGTCCTATTTGGGCGCGCGAGCGGATTGCAGCCGACATGTTGGTGAAGAACTCCAAGTTCAAGGACGCGCTCTCGAAGGTCGTTTGCGGCTTCTATGAGCTTGCGGACGTCGGCCGCATGCATCCGATGCGGGAGCGCTCAATGCGCGCGCTGCAGCGCAGCCTCGACTACGTCGAGCGCGCGATGCCCGAGGCGCTCGGCTTCGACACCCGGCGCGACCTCATCGCCTTCTCGCTGACCACGGTCAAAGTGGAAGGCCATTATCTCGAGTTCGGCGTGTTCACCGGCGGCACCGTCCGCTTGATCGCCCGCCGCGTCGGCGACCGCCCTGTCCACGGGTTCGACAGCTTCGAAGGGCTGCCGGAGTCATGGTCGGGTTTCAACCTCGGCAAAGGCGCCTTCGACCTGCACGGCCGCCTTCCGCGCGTGCCCAAGAACGTGCGGCTGCATCGCGGCTGGTTCGAAGATTCGCTGCCCGCGTGGCTCAACGCCAATCCGGGCGCCGTCGCATTCGTTCATGTGGACTGCGACCTTTACAGCGCGACCCGTACTGTCCTTTCGCTCCTCGCCGACCGGATCGTGCCCGGGACCGTCATCGTCTTCGACGAATATTTCAACTTTCCCAATTGGGAGCAGCACGAATACAAGGCGTTCCAGGAGTTCGCGGCGGAGCATTCGGTCAAATACCAGTACCTCGCTTTTGCTCGCCAGCAAGTCGCCGTGCGCATCGAGTCGCTCGGCGGAACGCCTTCGTGATCGTTGCCTCTCGGCCCCGCGTTGCCAGCTAGTCAAATTGAACTTTTCTGAGCGCTTTAGCCCTGCGTAAAGGAAGAGAATATTAACAATTCCTTGCCATCCCAGGCGATGGGGGCGCGAGGGTCAAAACCCGGGTGGGCCAGGAATGCAAGCAGCATCGGCGAGTTCGACCGAGGACCGGTTGTCGATAGCGGCCGTCGGCCTGCTGTGGGCGGCCGCGGCCGCGGCGGTCGCGTTCATGCACTGGGCGCACATCGACGACGCCTACGGCTCGCCCGACAACGCGATGCGGCTGGCGCAGGTGCACGCGTTTCTCAACGGAGCGCCTTGGTTCGATCCCCATGAATCCCGCCTTGCGCCGCCGCTCGGATACGACACGCATTGGTCGCGCCTGCTCGACGCGGGGATTGCCGGCCTGATCGTCCTGTTCCGGCAATTCGCGAACGGCGACCTTGCCGAGCGGCTCGCCCGCTGTGTCTGGCCGCTGCTGCTCTCCGGCCCCGCCGTGTTCGCATCCTACGCCAGCGCGTTGCGCCTGGGCGGCGCCGGCGCCGGGCGGGCGACGCTCATCCTCGTGCTGGTTGCCTTGGTGATGATGCCCGGCATCTTCGTCCCCGGCGAGATCGATCATCACAACGCCCAGGTGATGCTCACCCTGGTCATGGTCGCGTGCGTGCTGTGGTGCGAGGATTCACCTCGCGTCGCTGCCGCCGCCGGAATTGCCGGCGGGCTCCTGCTCGGCGTCGGTCTGGAAGCGGCCGCGATGCTGGTCGCCGTCGCCGCCACCTTGGCGCTGCTGGTCGTTTACGACGCGCGCTGGAGTCGCGCCGTGCGCGCTTTCGCGCTCGCGCTCGCCGGCGCGACCGTGCTCGCCTATCTGGCGCTCACGCCGGCGGCGTTCCGCTTCGCCCCCATGTGCGACGAACTCGGCGTGAACACCGCCGCCGCGGTCGCGGCAGGATCGCTCGGCCTCGCGCTCGTTGCGACGTTCGGTTCCACCTGGACGCGCCCGGGCCGCCTCGCTGCCATGGCGGCGGCCGGCGCGGTGGCGCTTGCGGTGTTCGCCGCTTTCGAGCCCCGGTGTCTGAAAGGTCCGCTCGGCCTCATCGATCCGGCGATCACGCCGATGTGGGTCGACAACGTGCGAGAAGTGCAAAGCATCTTCAGGCTGATCCGCTACCTTGGCGCCGACGGGGTGGCGCTGCTGGCCTTCCCTTGCGTGGTGATCGCGAGCGCCGCGCTGGTGATATGGCGCGGCCTGCGCACGCCGCTCGCCTGGGCGGCGGTTGCCGCACTTGCGATTGCGACGGTTATCGCCGCCGACGCCATCCGCATCGCGATGTACGTGGTGTGGCTAGGCGTACCCTTCGTCGGCGCCGCCGTGAGCGCGCTGAGTGAACGAACGTCGCGTCCGCTGCTCGCCCGCACGGGCGGCGCTGCGCTCGCGAGCCAGCCGGTCGTGAGCCTCGCGGTGATTTGGGCGGCGGCAGCGCTCGCGCCGCCGCTCGGCAAGCCCGCAGCGGCGCCGGCCGGGCCGCTGTGGACCGTCGATGTCGGACGCTGCCTCAAGCCCGAGATCTATCGCCCGGTCGCGGCGCTGCCGCCCGGCTTGATCTTCGGACCGCTCGAACTCGGCCCCTCGCTGCTCGCGTTCACGCCGCACAGCGTCGTGGGCGCGGGCTATCACCGGGCCGATAAAGCCATTCTGTTCGAAGAGGCCGTGATGCGCGGATCGGAAAGCGCCGCGCACGAGCGCCTGATTGAGCGCCACGTCGCCTACGTGATGACCTGCGCGGATTTCCCGGCCTATCCCAACCCGCTTTCCTTCTACAACGCGCTGCTGGCGGAGTCGGCGATCCCCTGGCTCGAACCGGTCCCGCTGCCGGAAGGCAACGTGCTGCGCGTGTGGCGGGTGCGCGGCTAAACGGCACGAGGCGCAGCCATGTCCATCCGCACGGCCGAACACGAGGGACGCGCCGCATTGCGCGTGTCGCTGCCGCTCTGCGTCGCCGCGGCTGTCTACGCGATGCTCCTTTTGCTCGGCCGCTCGCTGCTCAACGATCCCGACACTTACTGGCATATCGCCGTGGGGCGATGGATCGTCGAACATCGCGCATTTCCCCATGTCGACCCGTTCTCCTGGACCGTGGCGGGCGCGCCGTGGATAGCCAAGGAGTGGCTCTCGCAGCTCCTCTACGCCGGCGCCCACGCGCTTGCCGGCTGGCCCGGGGTCGTCGTCCTCGCCGCCGCCGCGGCTGCCGCCGCTTTCGCCCTGCTCGCGCATTTTCTCCTGCAGAAGCTTGCGCCGTTGCCGGCGCTCACTCTCGTCGTCGCCTCCTTCGTGCTCGCCTCCCCGCATCTGCTCGCGCGGCCGCACATACTCGCGCTGCCGCTGATGGTCGTCTGGGCGGGCGTGCTCATCGACGCGGCCGATCGCCGACGGCCCCCGTCGCTGGCGCTGCTTGCCGTCATGACGGTGTGGGCGAACCTGCATGGCAGCTTCACGCTCGGCTTGGCGCTCGTCGCGCCGCTCGCCTTCGAGGCGTGGCTCAATGCCGGCGCGTCACGTCGCGCCACCGCGCTGACGTGGCTCCGCTTCGGTGCGTTGGCGCTGATTGCCGCGTGCGTGAGCCCGTATGGACCGGAGCCAATCTTCGTCGCCTGGCGGGTACTCGGGCTTGGTCAGATTCTCACGATCATCAACGAGTGGAAGCCGCAGGACTTCAGCCGGATCGGCGGATTCGAGGCTTGCCTGCTGCTCGGCCTGGGCTTCGCCCTCTACCGCGGCATCGTGCTGCCGCCGCTGCGCATCGCGATGCTGGTCGGCTTGCTGCACCTTGGGCTGTCGCAGGGGCGCCACGTGGACGTGCTCGGCCTGCTGACCCCGTTGGTTCTGGCGCAGCCGTTGGCCCGTCAGGTCGGATCGGCGGAAGATGGCACGGACGGCCCATCCCGACAAACATCCGGCTTGGCCCATGGGGCGTTGGCGGCGTGCTTGCTCGCGCTGACGTGGGCGCTCGCCGGCATGAGCGGATGGGCGCCGCGCGCGCAGATCTCGCCGACCGGCGCGGCCGCCGCCATCAAGGCGCGCAACGCCGGCCCGGTTCTCAACAGTTACGACTTCGGCGGCTACCTCATCTACACGGGCGTCAAGCCGTTCATCGATGGTCGCACCGATCAGCTTTACGGCGAGGCGTTCGTGGTCCGTTATGCCAACGCCGTCACCTTGCAGAACGTCGGCGACTTCGTGCATCTGCTCGACGAGTACGGCGTCGGCGCGACCTTGCTCAGTCCCCAGACTCCTGCCGTCGGCCTGCTCGATCGCATGGACGAGTGGCAGCGCGTTTATGCAGACGACGTGGCAGTCGTCCACGTGCGCCGCACCGGCGTCCGCTGAGTTCGGCGTCAGCCAGCAAACAATGCAAACGACGGCGAGATTGTTGTCTGACGGCATCGGCGATCGAATGTCGCGGGCATCACCGGACGCGAGCGCCAAATGTTTGTTTGCATTGTTGAGCGTCGCCGCGCTTTGTCCGGTCGTGCTCGTGCCGATCCCCGCGATGTTGGACTACCCGAACCATCTGGCGCGGATGTACCTGCTGAGCCGGGCTGCGGCCGGGGATGTCAGCCCTTTCTACCAGGTCGCGTGGGCCGCCTATCCGAACCTGGCGATGGATCTGATTATTCCTCGCCTCGCAGTGGTCGTCGGCGTGGAAACGGCGACGCGCGTTTTCTATTTACTCAGCCAGATCGTTGTCGTCACTGGTGCGATCGCGATCGAGCGCGCCGTGAAGCGACGCTTCCATATTGCCGGCTTTGTCGCACTGATCTTCCTTTACAGTCTGCCCTTCGCGTGGGGTTTCGTGAATTTCGAGTTCGGGTTGGGGATCGCGCTGTGGGGCATTGCCGCATATCTCGCCGCGCAAGAGCGTCCTTGGCATGTGCGCATCGGCGTCAATGTCGTCTTCGTCATTGCGCTGTTTGCGGCGCATTTTCTTGCCCTCGGGATCTATGGCGCCACCATCGGTCTGCATGAAGTGTGGCGCGCGTGGGCGCGCAGGATTGCGCCGGCTGCGATGGTTGCGCGGCTGGCGATATTGGCGTGCCCGCCGGCGGTTCTGCTTGCTTTGATGGCGTGGTCCGGCGGGACGATCGGCGGCGCGGACACGAGCTGGTTTCTGCAGTTCAAGCCGTTGTGGCTATTCGCAACATTGAACGGCTATCACCTGATAGTCTCCGCAGCCGCGACCGTCGTCTTGCTCGGCCTGATCTACTTCGCAGCCCGTCGCGGTCTCCTGCGTTTCGAGCCTGCCGGCGCTTGGCTCGCTGCCGGTTTTCTCATCCTCTACCTCGCCATCCCCTCGCGGCTGTTTGCAACGTCATTCGTCGACCTGCGCATCATCGTTGCCGCCGCACTGATACTTCCCGCCTTCGTCTCATTGTCTTTACCGGACCGGCGGTGGAGGTTCGCAGCGGTTTTCGCCGCGACCGCGCTCATATCGGTCAATCTTGCCGTCGCCGCGTTCGTGTGGATGTCCTGCCGCGCCGATTACGCAGCGATGATCCGGTCATTCGGAAAGATCCAGAAGGATTCTTTCGTGCTCATCGCCCACAGCGGCGACGCGGATGACCCGCCCATGAGGAATCTCATGGAGTATCCGATCTACAATGCGCCGACCCTCGCCGTGCATTATGCCGACGCCTTCGTCCCAACCTTCTACGCTTCCGCCGGAAAGCAGCCGATCGTCGCGCGGCCGGCCTATCGGCATCTCCAGGTTCCCTATGGCGGGATTGCACCGATCGCAGTCCTCAAGGCTGTTACCGAGAGGACGGTCCCGGACGTTCCTGCCTTCGTGCGCTCCTGGCCGCGCGACTTCGATTATCTGTATGTCATCGGCCCCCCTGTTCCCAACCCGATGCCAAGTCTGTTGGAAGAATTGTACGCGGCACCGCGGTTCGTCCTTTACCGGATCCGCAAATAGGCCCGGTCGATAGAAAAAGTCGCGTTTTGGCAGCTCCGAACCGCTCGCCACATTCCGGCGGCTGGCGAAAGGGCTTATTAACGCTGGCGTTCTAGCTTGGCACGATCGCGGATCAGGTCGTGCTATGGCCAGTCACTCGTCCCACGGCGTGCGCTACAGCATCGTCATTCCGATTTTCAACGAAGAAGCCGTTCTGCCCATCCTTTTAAGGCGCATCGACGCGCTGATGGACGCGCTCGACGGGCCGGCCGAGACGATTTTCGTCGACGACGGCAGCACCGACTGCAGTTCGATCGTGCTGGAGGCGAAAGCCCGCGACGACCATCGCTGCCGATACGTCGGGCTCACCCGCAATTTCGGGCACCAGATTGCGATAACGGCCGGCATGGATGCCGCAAAAGGCGACGCCGTGGTCGTCATGGACGCCGATCTCCAGGACCCGCCGGAAGTCGTCCTCGACATGATCGCCAAGTGGAAAGAGGGCTACCACATCGTGTGCGGCCGGCGGCTCGCGCGCGAGGGCGAGAGCGCCTTCAAGCGCTGGACCGCCGGCGTGTTCTATCGGCTGTTGGGTCGGCTCTCGGCGATCGACATTCCGAGCGACGTCGGCGATTTCCGCCTGGTCGATCGCCAGGCGCTCGACGCTTTTCGCGCCATGCCGGAGCACGACCGGTTCGTGCGCGGCATGTTCGCCTGGCTCGGTTTCCGCGCCGCCGAGGTCGCGTTCCGGCGGCCCGCGCGCGCCGCCGGTGAGACCAAATATCCGTTGCGGAAAATGCTCCGGCTCGCGGTCAACGGCGTCATCGGCTTTTCCGACGCGCCGCTCCGGGTTGCGATCTGGGCCGGCATGAGCGTGTCCGGCCTGGCGCTGCTCTACGGCGCGTATGTGGTCGGCCTTTGGCTCACCGGCAGTCCTCTGGTCACGGGCTGGTCGTCGACCATCGTGATTGTTTCGTTCCTGTGCGGCGTCAACATGCTCATGACCGGCATCACCGGCCTTTATGTCGGCCGCATTCATGCCGAGGTGAAAGGGCGGCCGCTCTACGTGGTCGGCAAACGCGTCGGGTTCGAGCACGAGCACGCGGCCCTCGAATGGCCGTCTGAACAAATTGCGGCGGTGGCGCGCCTGCGATGACGCATCTGTTCGACACCTACGGCAAGGGCTACCGCGACGTCGTTCAGTCCTCGATCGACTTCTCCGGCCTGTCATACGAGTTCGTCACCGCGGCGAAGGCCGACATCATGCGCGAAGTCATCGCGGCCCGCTTCGGCCCGGACGCGAAGCCAAGCGCGCTCGACGTCGGCTGCGGCATCGGCGTGCTTCACCGCTACATCCGCGATCAGTTCGCCCGGTTCTGCGCGGTCGACGTTTCGACCGGTTGTCTCGAGCAGGCGGCGCGCGCCAATTCCGGCGTCGAGTACCGCGCCTATCAGGGAGCGGAACTTCCCTTCGCGACCGGAGAGTTCGATTTCGCTTATGCCATTTGCGTCCTGCATCATGTGCCGCCCGCGGATTGGCTCGCCTTCATGCGCGAGATGGCGCGGGTAATCCGGCCGGGCGGCGCGGTGTGCATCATCGAGCATAATCCGCTCAATCCGCTCACGCAGCTTTCCGTGCGCCGCTGCGAGTTTGATCGCGATGCGGTTCTTCTCCCCTCGTGGCGAACCGCGAAGCTGATGACGCAGGCCGGCCTGCACGAGGTCGAGAGCCGCTACTTTCTGCTGTTGCCGTCCGCCGCTGCGCCCGCACGCGCGGTCGAACGGCGGCTCGCTCGCCTGCCGCTTGGCGCGCAATACATTGCGTGCGGCACGGTGTGAGCGGCGTTCGTTGCCGCCTAGCTAGCCACCCTTAAATCGTCGTAAATCGGACCGCCGCCGGCTCGCGGCCCGAGAACACCATGCCGCTGCGCCTGATTTTCATGGGCACGCCCGCCTTTGCCGTGCCGACGCTCGTCGAGATCGTCGGGCGCGGTTACGAGGTCGTGGCCGTCTATACCCGCGCGCCCAAGGCGGCCGGGCGCGGGATGGAGTTGCAGGAAACCCCGATCGCGCGCAAGGCGCGCCGCTTCGGGCTCGAGGTGCTCACGCCCGCGAGTTTGCGCAGCGCCGAGGCTGCGGCGGCGTTCGCCGCCCATGGTGCCGGCGCGGCCGTGGTGGTCGCCTACGGCTTGATCCTGCCGCCCGCGATTCTCAGCGCCGTGCCGCTTGGCTGTTTCAATCTGCATGCCTCGCTGCTGCCGCGCTGGCGCGGCGCCGCGCCGATCAATCGCGCCATCATGGCGGGCGACCGTGAGACCGGCGTCATGGTGATGAAAATGGACGAGGGCCTCGACACCGGCCCGATCGCCATGGCCGAGCGGGTAACGATCGGGCCGGACATGACGGCGGGCGAACTCCACGACGCGCTCGCGCCGCTCGGCGCCGACCTGATGGTGCGCGCGCTCGGCGGGCTCGAGCGCGGCTCGCTCACGCTCACGGCACAAGCCGATGACGCTGTCGCTTACGCACCGAAGATCGAGAAGACAGAAACCCGCATCGACTGGACGCGGCCATCGCAGGCGGTGCACGACCACTGCCGCGGGCTCTCGCCCTTTCCCGGCGCCTGGTTCGAGCTTGCGGCAGGCGGTGCCCCACAGCGGGTCAAGGTATTGCGCACGACGCGCGGCGAAGGCGCGGGCGTGCCCGGCGCCGTGCTCGACGATCGTTTGACCATCGCGTGCGGCGAGGGAGCCGTGCGCATTCTCGAGCTGCAGCGCGCCGGCGCCAAGCCGATGAAGGCCGAGGAGTTCCTGCGCGGCACGCGGCTCAATGCCGGCGCGCAGGTGCGCTGACCATGCCGCGTTATCGTTTGCTGATCGAATACGACGGGAGGCCTTTTGTCGGGTGGCAGATGCAGGCCGGTGGCCTGTCCGTGCAGGGCGTGATCACCGAGGCGATTGCCGCGTTTGCCGACGAGACCGTCACCGTGCACGGCGCCGGCCGCACCGATGCGGGCGTGCACGCGCTCGGGCAGGTTGCCCACGTCGACCTTGAGCGCGACTGGCGTTCCGACCGCGTGCGCGACGCGCTCAACGCGCGGCTGCGCCCGCATCCGGTGGCGGTGGTCGCGGTCGAGAAGGCGGCGGATTCGTTTCATGCGCGCTTCTCCGCCAAGCGCCGCCATTATCTCTATCGCATCGTCAACCGCCGCGCCGACCTGACGCTTGAGCGCAACCGCGCCTGGCGCGTGCCGCGGCCGCTCGATGCGGTGGCGATGCACGCGGCCGCGCAGAGCCTCATCGGCCGGCACGACTTCACCACCTTCCGGGCCGCCGA
>Ga0153928_1000151_pt1 | contig 36727 bp, 29 predicted proteins | sample TSNJ012MetaG_FD_106656 | JGI IMG/M metagenome (GOLD analysis project Ga0153928, IMG submission 106656) | Attine ant fungus gardens microbial communities from New Jersey, USA - TSNJ012 MetaG | ecosystem: Host-associated > Fungi > Mycelium > Unclassified | place: USA: New Jersey, Wharton State...
CCACATTATTAAAATAAAGCCCCCTGGTCCGATGATGATCATCCTTTACCATACCACATACCGGAATTGCCAGCCGCAGTTCTGCCAGCACTTCCAGGGCAATATTCACCTGTCCGCGCCCGCCATCCATCATAATCAGATCAGGAAAGCGGGTAAAACTGCCAGGGCTGCCAGCCGTGCTTTGCTCCTTAAACTGATCCCGTTCTGTCAGTCCATGCTCAAAACGCCTGGTCAGCACCTCCTTCATCGACGCATAATCATTGGGTCCGATTACCGTTTTAATCTTAAACTTCCGGTAATCATTGCGTTTTGGTTTGCCGTCCTCATACACCACCATCGACCCTACTGATTCATAACCGGAAATATTGGAGATATCAAATGCCTCGATCCGGCTGATCCGGGGCAGTTCCAGCCACTCCGCCACCTGATTCATCGCCCCCACGGTACGCAGCTCCTCCCGCTTGATTTTTTCCTTATCCTGTGACAACACCAGCGCCGCATTTTTCTCCGCCAGTTCCACCAGCCGTTCTTTATCACCTTTTTTGGGTACGACAATCTTAACCTTTTGTCCCCGCCGGCCGCTTAGCCACTGGCTGATTACCGCCGCTTCGTCCGGATCCAGATCCTCCTGGAGCCATAACTCCCGGGGTACCAGCGGCGTGCCGGCATAAAACTGTTTGATAAAACTGCCCAGAATCTGTCTGTTATCCTCTGCCGTCGCTACATTAACATGAAAATGCTCCCGGCCGATCAGCTTTCCTTCCCGGACGAAAAACACCTGCACCACCGCATCCGTCTCATCTTTCGCCAGGGCAATGATGTCCCGGTCCTGCTGACTGCTGCTGGTAATCTTCTGCTTCTGGGCAACCTTTTTGACACTGCCAAGCAGTTCCCGGTATTCGATCGCCTTTTCAAAGTCCAGTTCCTCCGAAGCCAACATCATCTGCTGCTCCAGGTTCTTTAAAATCTTATCGTATCGGCCGTTTAAAAACTCCATTACTTCACCAATATGTTCTGCATATCCCTCTTTGCCGATATACCCCTGGCAAGGTGCATCGCATTGTTTAATATGATAATTCAGGCATGGCCGCTCCTTGCCGATATCCTTTGGCAGGCTCCGGCTGCAGGTACGGATCTTGTAAAGCTTATGAATCAGGTCCAGCGTATCCTTAACTGCCCCCGCACTGGTATATGGCCCGAAATATTTACTTTTATCCTTCTTCATATCCCGGGAAAATAAAACCCTGGGAAAATCCTCCCAGACGGTCACCTTAATATAAGGATAGGATTTATCATCCTTCAGCATGGTATTATAACGAGGCCGGTGCTCCTTGATCAGATTACACTCCAACACCAGCGCCTCCAGCTCCGAATCAGTAATGATGTATTCAAACCGGACGATCCGGGAGACCATCTGCTCAATCTTCGCCGATTTATTCCGGCTGCCCTGAAAATACTGCCGCACCCGGTTCTTCAGGCTGATAGCCTTTCCGATATAGATAATCTCATCCCTGGCATCATGCATAATATAGACACCGGGCTGCGCCGGTAACTTCTTCAACTCTTCTTCCAGCAATTCCCCCGAACAAATCAGCGGGATACTTTCCTTATCAAACACCACAATGCCTCCTTTCCTTGGCTTTCGTTAAAACAGCGGTCATCTGAGATGACCGCCGTCGAAATGCTTCTGCATGTTCAGATACCCCTGGATGTTCTCCAGCTGTTCCGCTACCGTGCCTGTCTGCGGCTTCATATCCAACACCACATAAATACTCTCCAGTTCTCTCTGGCCGGCCGTCTTTTTTAACGCTTCCAGACTGGCTATTTTAGCTGCCGGGGTCTCCGCCTCCAGAAAACGCAGGAGATCCGGGTGTGGAAAGTCCCCCTCACCTTCGTTCGGCAATACATTCTCCACGAATGAATGGGCCGGCAGCTCTACCCGCTCAAAACGGTATCGCTGCTCCACCTGCGGATATTTATTCCGGTCCACTTCACTCAAAAACATCTCCAGCGGCCGCACATAAGTCCGGAAATCATCATACAGAGCCTGATAGACTACCATCGGCTCACCACTTTCAGAATCGATGGCAATCGTGATAATCTGATACAGTTTATTCTTAAAGTGCCGGTAAAATTCTCCCGGAAATACCTTTCGCTTCATTCCTTATCTTTTCTCCTTTAAACTATATTACCTGTTTCCGTCAGCTGCACTCGTCGCCGGAGCAGTCATGATCGGGGCCGACACCACCGGCGCCGTCACTGCCGGGGCCGTCACCACCGGGGCCGTTGCTGCCGGGGCCGTAGTCTCCGGTTCATATGAGGGTTCCGGTAATGCCGCCCGTGATTCTTTGATCTGACCGGTCTCCTTCGCTGCTGCTGCCGGCGTCAGCAGGCCATCCCATTCATATTTACAGGATGCATCCCATAACAGCCACTCATCATATCCGGCATCATAGGTGGCCTGAATCTGCTCCCGCACCTGGACCCCGGTATAAGAAATATGATGAGGCAGCCAGGTTGCTGTAAAATCCTGCAGCCACGGCCGCACCACAGCAATATGCTCACTTTCCAGACCGGCATAATACAGTTCTTTCCGGGAAGCGGCAAGTGCCGCAGTAATCGTTTCATAAGGATGCATGTCCGGATAATCAATACCGTAGTTACCTTCCGCATAATGAGAGGGATAAATCATCGGACTGATATAATCCAAATGCCTGGCCAGTTCGCCATAAACCTGCCCGACCGACTCAGCATTGACACCGCTGCCGATAATCGCCCCAAACACATCTGCCGATACAAACAATCCTTCCGCTCTCAGCTTGTCATAGGCATAGGCCATAAACTCACAGATGATCGTAGTCCGGGAACGCTTCTGTACATCTGCTTCATTAAATACTACATACTGCATCCCCTTTTCCGTACAAAAACGAACATAGTCAAACTGTACTTCATCAAAGCCCAGACGTTTTGCTTCCACCGCAATCTCGATCAGGTAGTCCCATGCCTCCTGCTTATACGGATTGATCCAGGCGTTCTGGTCACGGTCCCTGAATACGCTGCCATCAGCATTCTGCACGCACCACTCCGGTCTCTGCTCCCCGATCCAGCTGTCACGAAACGCCGGAATCCGGGCAATGGTATAAACATTATGCGCCTTTAGCTTTTTCAGCAAGCCCTCCATATCGGAGATATAAACCTTCACCGCCTCAAGCTCCTTCACTTGCGGCGAATCCATCTTGCAGACCACCCGGCCCAGGTCATCTTTTAAATCAATAACCAGGGCATTGACTTCCGTTTTGTCGATCTCTGCAAGCAGATCATCCATCATCTTTGACTCTCCCGCCACATAGGCGGAAACATAAATTCCTTTTACCTGCACCGGAATCCGCTCCGGTTCGGGCGGAATCACCCCGGCCGCCGCTTCCGTAGTTTCCTCCCCACTTTCACTTTCACTTTGTTGGCTATTGCCTGGCCGCACCTTAACATCACGGTTCACCACCACCGGCTCCGGCTCTGTGGCCAGCGTTCTCATCTCCACCAGACGACTACACCCGGTCAGCAACAGCAAAAGTAAGGAAAGCGATACTATTATTATGTTCTTCATAATTTTCCCTATCCTTTAAGCAACCTGTAATTTTCTTAGCTAGGTAAATTATTATACCACATGTTCCAGAAATTAGCAAAATTTTAGGCGCATTTCCTCCACTTTTGCATCAAAACGGGCGTAAAAGGGGGTTTGGCAGATGAATTTCAAAAAAGAAACCCCACCGACTCCGTGGGATTTCTTCTCTTTCTGTTATCGATTCCGGTTGTAGTTGATCAGACACCCTGCCTTTACAATCTTCTTCTCATCCTCCGTCATATCCTCAATATACAAGGAAATCGCCTTCACCTCATCACCGATCACATAGGCCCTGATATCCTTCATATCCCCTGCCAATGCCGATTTCACATTCGGAACATAGATATAATCGCCCACTTCAAACTCCGGTACGTCCTTCATCTGGAATGGCAGCATGCCCCAGTTCATCACATTGGAACGATAACGCTTCGTGGCATATTCCTGACAGATATTGGCCAGACCGCCGATTACCCGCTGACAGCTGGCGGCCTGCTCACGAGCCGAACCGTCACCTGGCTTGACGCAGTAAATCATGCTGCCGATTTCCGTTTCTTCCGGCTTGATGTTCTCGCTGCCGGCAATTCCCTTGATCTTCTGATAGATTTTTACCAGTTCCGGCGCAGCCGCCAGCACATCCTCGCCAGCCACCCGGGCTTTCTCAAGCTGATCCACCTGCTTCGATCGGCCCACATAAGCCGGATCACGCCGTGACAAGGTAAACTCCGCCAGCCCCAGCGGGTTGGAACGGTAGGAGGAAGTCTCTCCCGATGGAATCAATTCATCTGTCGTAGTCACTTCATCCATGATCCTGGAGCAGACCTTCAGCAAAATATTCTCGGTCAGAGCACTCATCTCCGGCCAGTCTTTGATATTCGGGCCATACACCAGCTCCGCGCCGGCCACCGGCGCCTGATAGCCCTGGTAGACCCTGGCCTGATAAGCAGCATCATCATAGTTGTATTCTGGTGCCACATAGCCATCCGCCACTTCTGCTGCGGAGGTCAGTAAGCCGCCATTGGCTGCCGTTGCGGCAATGGACCGGGCATCCATCAGGGCGACCGCCGCCATCTGTCCTGCGCCTGGCTTGGAACCTTCACGGTTCGGGAAGTTTCTGGTGGCATGGCGAATGCTGAGACCATTGTTCGCCGGTGTATCGCCGGCACCAAAGCAAGGTCCGCAAAATGCCGTCTTTAATGCCGCGCCCGCCGCCATCAGGGTGGAAACGGCGCCTTTCTTGACCAGATCCATGTAGACCGGCTGTGATGACGGGTATACCGATAACGTAAATTCATCCTGGCCACACTGGGCACCTTCCAGAATATGGGCTGCTTCCATCACATTTGTAAAGCTGCCGCCGGCACACCCGGCGATGATGCCCTGCTGTACCTGCAGTTTTCCGTTCACAATCTTATCGGTTAAAGTAAATTTGCTATTTGAATTTTCATTCATGGCGGCCGCTTCTTTTTCTACCGTCCGCAGAATATCGCCCAGGTTCGCGTTCAGCTCATCGATCTCGAACCCATTGCTGGGATGGAACGGCAGTGCGATCATGGGTTTGACGGTACTTAAGTCAACGTACACCACGCCGTCATAGTAAGCCACCTCCGCCGGATTCAGCTCCTGATAAGCATCCCCGCGGCCATGGGTGGTCAAATATGCCCTGGTATCTTCATCCGTACACCAGATCGAGGACAGGCAGGTGGTTTCCGTGGTCATGACATCCACACCATTGCGGTAATCGGTGGTCATCGAACGGATGCCGGGACCAACAAATTCCATTATTTTGTTCTTTACATAACCACATTTGAATACGGCACCGACGATGGCAATGGCAATATCCTGCGGACCCACGCCCGGATTTGGTTTCCCGTCCAGATAGACCGCGACTACGCCCGGCCAGGCAATATCATACGTATCACCAAGCAGCTGCTTAACCAGCTCGCCGCCGCCCTCACCGATCGCCATCGTTCCCAGCGCTCCATAGCGGGTATGGCTGTCGGAACCAAGAATCATCCGGCCGCAGCCGGCCATCGTCTCGCGCATATACTGATGGATTACGGCAATGTGCGGCGGTACATAGATACCGCCATACTTCCTGGCTGCCGATAACCCGAATACATGATCATCCTCATTGATCGTTCCCCCGACCGCACACAGGGAATTGTGGCAGTTGGTCAGCACATACGGAACCGGGAACTGTTCCATGCCGGAGGCCCGGGCCGTCTGGACGATTCCGACAAAGGTAATGTCATGGGAAGTCATTGCATCAAACTTAATTTTCAAATGCTCCATATTGCCTGAGGTATTGTGGGCTTCCATAATGGAATACGCCATTGTCCCTTTCTTTGCCGCTGCCTTGTCGGCCGGTTTCCCGGTCAATGCCCCAACCCTGGCGGCATCCTTTTCTTCAATGAGTTCCCTGCCGTTAACCAGATACGCGCCGCCATCATATAATTTAACCATCTCATGATCTCCTTTTCTTTCCATACATTCACTCTTCTAAGGTAAAGTCCTTGATTTCTCTGACCACATCCATAATCGTTCCATCCCGGCTCTCAATAATTCCGACGACCCGGTCACCAAACTGAACCCGCTCCGGTTCACCGGTAATCTGATAGGCCCTATCCCGCAGTTCTTCAATGGTGCGGAAGGGAATATCGTCCACATCCTTCATCGCTTCGATCAGATCCTGACGCAGCGGATTGATCGCCACGCCGTAATCCGTAACGACAACATCCACACATTCACCTGGCGTCGTGACTGTCGTCACATCAGTACAGATGGCCGGAATCCGTCCCTGCAGCAGTGGTGTAATCACAATCGTACATTTGGCACCGGCCGCCGTATCCGGGTGGCCGCCCTGGGCACCGGTGATGATTCCGTCAGAGCCAACGACTACATTGCAGTTAAACTTTACATCGACCTCCAAAGCGGCCAGAATGACATAATCCAGTTTATTGACAAAAGCCCCCTTATTAAACGGATTTGCATAAGCACCGGCACTGATCCGGAAATGTCTGGGGTTCTTAACCGATCTTACCGCATCCAGGTCAAAATCCTGTGTATCCAGCAGGCAGTTGACCAGCCCCTTATCCAGCAGATCACACATCGCCTTCGTCAGCCCGCCGACGCCAAAGCCCATCCGGATGCCCCGTTCCTCCATGATCCTCATCAGCAAAACAGTGGAAGCAATCGAAGCTCCGCCCACACCGGTCTGATAGGAAAAGCCTTCTTTAAAATAAGGTGCATTCACAACAACTTTGGTACAATAATCCGCCATCAAAAGCTTCCGGACATCGGTCGTCGGCTTAGCCGCACCGGTAGCGATTTTTTCCGGATTGCCAATGGCATCCACCACACAGACATAGTCAACCTTCGTCATGGCGATATGCGCCGGATAGTTGGGAAACGGCACCAGGCAGTCCGTCACCGCCACCACCTTATTGGCATGATTCCCGTCAACAAACGAATAGGACAATACGCCGCAGTCACTCTTACCGCCGATGCCCCGGCAGTTTCCATAATCATCACAGGTCGGCGCGCCGATAAAGGAAATATCAATGACGGTCTCACCGGTCTGAATCGCTCTGACCCGGCCGCCATGGGAACGCATGATTGCCAGCCCCTTTAACTTGCCCCGGGAAATCGCCTCGCCAATCTTGCCCCGCACACCAGAAGATTCAATGCCGGTAATCGTTCCATCCTCGATGTAAGGCAGCAGTTCGTCATGGGCTTTGCCCAGGGAGCTGGCACAGATGGTCACATCCCTAATGCCCATTTTATGGACCTCGTGCATGACCATGTTGACGATCAGATCACCTTCACGGAAATGATGGTGGAACCCCAGGGTCATACCGTCATGGGCACCGCATTTGACCAGGGCCTCATGGATGGAATCCACCATTTTGCTGGTATCATGGTTCATGACCACCTTGGTGACCGGACCTTGTTTTTGAAATTCAATCCCGTCTTTATAATAAATTCCCTGAAATATTTCTTTTCCGGTCACCTGTAAGATTTCTTCCGGAATGTCCCTTCCTGCTTTATTGATCATGTTACATATCCCCCTTGTACACACCGGACGCTTTTGCCAGTTCCAGAACCCGCCTGGCCCCAGCGTAAAAAGCAATGTCGATCATCTTGCCGTCAACGGTAAATACACCGATGCCCTGAGCTTTTTTTTCGTCGATTTCCCTGACGACTTTTTCCGAAAAGACGATTTCCTTTGGGGTTGGGGTGAAAATTTTATGGACAATTGCAATCTGCCGGGGATTGACGATGGATTTGCCGTCAAAGCCCATCTTACGGATCATCTCCACTTCCTTTTCAAAGCCTTCCATATCATCCAGATCGGTAAAAACCGTATCAAAACACTGAACCCTGGCAGCTCTGGCGGCAATCATCATATGCTGCCTGGCACCGGCAAGCTCCACACCCGTTCCGGTTATTGCGGCCTGCAGATCTTTGCTATAATCGCCGCCGCTTAACGCAATACCAAACAAGCGTCCCGAAGATTCACAGATTTCCAGGGCACTTAAAACACCGCGGCAAGACTCCAGAGCCGCCATTAATAAAGTACTTCCTTCCGCCCGGCCAAATTCCCGTTCAGCTGCCAGAACATGTTCTTCCACGATATGTACATCCTGGGCTGATTCGGTCTTGGCAATCCGGATGCTGTCGGCCCCACCAGCCACACAAGCCCGGATATCCTCTTTCCAGTACGGTGTATCAAGTCCATTGATCCGGACCACCCGTTCCGTTCCCTGGTAATCAATCTCCTTTAAGGCATGATAGAGGGAATATCTGGCCGCATCCTTCTGATTTTCGGCAACCGCATCCTCCAGATCAAGGATAATGGAATCAGCACCGTATATATAAGGATCTTTAATGAGCCCCGGCTTTTGGGCATTTAAAAACATCATGGAACGTCTTAACCGTTTTTTATCCGGATGAATCATCGGATCGCACCTCCCCACGGCAGATTCCCGGTCACATCATTGGAGCGGTAAACCGCACATTCCACCCGGGCTTTCAGGGTGCAGTCAAGAGCCCCTTTGTCAACAATGCTGACTTTGCCGGACTCCACTTCCAGATTATGAAGTGTTTCCCGTACGACCTGGTGAATTCGCTTTCCGAACTGATGCATCACAACGCTGTCAACAGCCACTTCGATACCCTCCTCCAACGGTTCCACAGTTACCATCGCATCGCTGGATTCCAGGCTGCCGGCAACTGCACTTTTGCATATTTTCACGTTCTTCCTCCCCTTTGAAATTCCCTCTTTTCTTTTTGATATTTTTATTATATACTGAAAAAAAGCAATAGAAAAATACTATTAGGATGATAGATGATATAGTTTTTTCCTATATCTTTAAGGAGTGAAACAGATGACCCAAAAAGAATTACTTTATGTTAAAACCATTGCTGATGAAAAAAGCATTTCCCAGGCTTCAAAAATCTTATTTATCGCCCAGCCTTCCCTTAGCCAGGCACTTCAGCGAATTGAAGAAACGCTGGGAACTCCGTTGTTCAGCCGTACTTCCACCGGCCTGACCCTGACCTTTGCCGGTGAACGCTACTATGAGATGGCAGTGCAGGTATTAAGAATGTATCAGGATTTTGAAATCGAAATCAGTGATATCAACAACTTAAAAACCGGCCGGATCCACCTTGGCACCACCAATCATCTCGGAACTTTGGTTCTGCCGCAGATTTTACCCCGCTTTTATGAAATCTGTCCCTACATCGAGCTGTATATTACAGAAGACAATTCACAGACTCTGGATAAAAAATTGCTGACCAGAAAACTGGATTTCACAATTATGCATGCACTGAAAGAAAACCTCTCGCCGCAGATCGATTACGAGCTGCTGGCTAAAGATCCCTTTATCATCGCGCTGGCACCCGGACATCCGATGCTGGCCAGGGCAATCAAAAAACCGGGCTATGTTTACCCGGTTCTGGATCTGAAGCTATTGAAAAACCAACCGCTCATTATGCTGCCCAAAGAACAAAGAATCCGGCAGGTGTGTGATGCTGTCCTTGCCAAAGCCGGCATCCGGCAGCCCAATATCCGCCTCACCCTGAAAAACTATAATACGGCCCAGCAGCTTGCCGCCCAGGGTGTCGGCATTACCATTGTCCCGCAGCAATACGCAGGAATCGTTTCCTCTGACTGTCAGGCAGCTTTTTGTTCGATCGATACTGCCTATGGTGCCGCCTGGGATATGTGCATCGCCACATTGAAAAACAGCTTCCTGTCAAAGGCCGACCTGTTGTTTATGCGGATTACCAGAGAATTGTATTTGTCCCAGTAATTATCTGCCACCGCTGCGCTTCTGGAAGTCATAAATCATTTCTCCCAATGCCAATACCGCTTTCGGGCGGTATTCGGCATGGGGATACGCCAGCGCCAGATCCGCATAAATGCCGTTCTCACCAATAGAAGCATGGATCGCTTCATTATATTCCCCCACACAGGAGCGGTAGGTAAAAGCAAGTCCCAGTCCTTCTCTTGCCATTGCTGCTGCCATTGCCGCTGTAATCGTTGTATTCCTGGCATATACCTTCACACCGGCCCGATTGAATTCTTGCCTGCTCTTAATTCCCAGAATCGTATCATAATCACTCAATATGTATTCAAACTGCTCCAGTTCTTTCAAATCTGCCCACCAGAAAGGATAGGTGTCTTTTTTATGCAGATAAGAAGTAACCGGATGCTGCTTATTGGTAACAATCAGAATTTCATCTGATTTTAAAATTCCCACCTTATGGTTTAGTTTTTTTAGCGGCAATGCCACAAGAGCGACATCAACCAGCCCCTCCAGAATTTTTTCTTCCAGGGCCATACTATTGGCTTCAACAATGTCCACTCTGATATTGGGATAAGTATCATAAAACCGTTTCAACAAAGGAGGCAGCAGATAAGAGCCGCGAAAGGAGCTGATGCCGAGAATAATCCGGCCCTTCTGCAAATGCTCCATATCATACATCTCATTCCTTACCAGACGGTAATGATAAAGAATACTTCTGGCATTTTCAATAAAAAGGGTTCCTGCCGCAGTCGGACTTAAGCCTTTTGATGTCCGCAGGAACAACGCGACTCCCAGATCCGCCTCATATTGCTGCAAAAACTGACTCAGGCTTGACTGAGCCATATAAAGCCGTTCAGCTGCCCTCGATATACTGCCCTCATCCGCTAACATAACAACATATTGCAGCTCTTTTAAATGCATTTGACCTCCTCTCATCGGTTTTTCCGATATTAAATATCAAATCTTTTCGGTTCCATCTATTGTCTGACTATTATAAAATAAATTTCAACAAATAACAACAGAGAGGAGAAATAATGAGCAAAGTGTCTTTAAAAGGGGTCATTGATATGCATGTTCATTCCAATCCGGATATCCGCCACCGGGCCTATGATGATTTTGAACTGATGGAAGCGGCAATCCGGGTTGGAGCCAGGGCCATTGTGATCAAGACCCACCAGGGAGCCACAATGGACCGGGCTTATTTATGCAACCGTCATAATGAGCTGACTCATCAGGGTGACAATCATTTTACCATGTACGGCAGTGTTACCCTAAACCGTCAGGTTGGAGGTATTAATCCGGCGGCTGTGGAAAGCGGCCTGAAGCTGGGGGCCAAAGTAATCTGGCTGCCAACGCAGTCAGCCGGAAACCATCTGCGCAGGAACGGACAAAATCCTGCCAATTGCGTTGAGGTCATAAAAGATGGTAAGATTGTCTCGGAATTGTATGATATTTTCCGCCTGATCAATGAATTTGATGCAGTATTGGGAACTGGCCATCTCTCACCGGAGGAATGCTTTCGTATCGTGGAAGCGGCCCGGAATGCCGGAGTAAAAAAAATCGTCGTTACGCATCCGGAATGGTGGCTGGTCGGAATGTCAATTGAAGAGCAAATCCGGATCGTCAATGATTATAATGTTATTCTGGAGCATTGCTTTGCCCAGCCCTTAGACGGCGGCAAATACAAAAGCAATCTGGAAATGAACCTGGAAGCAATTCTGGCCTGCGGCTTTAAAAACGTTATGGTATCTACTGACGGCGGACAGGTTGAAAATCCCAACTGGGAAATTGCTTTGGCGCAATATATCACCTATCTGGCAGACCACGGCATCCCGGCTGAACAGATTCACTATATGACACATACGATACAAGAATGGTTATTGGGGATTAATTAATGGATAAGGGGGATTCATATATGTTAAGCATTTTAATTGTAGGTTCCATCGCCTTAGCAGTTGCGATTGGATATAAAACTAACCACAATACCGGGTTGTTTGCGATTGTCTTTGCCTATTTAATCGGCTGTTTTGCGATGGGCATGAAGCCCAAAACAGTCATTGGCACATGGCCGGTAAGTACGATGTTTGTAATCTTTTCCGTCTCTTTATTTTACAATTTTGCACTGGTTAACGGTACACTGGAAAAAACCGCCCGTTATCTGCTCTATGCCTGCCGCCGGTTTCCGGGTCTGCTGCCCTTTGCCCTTTACTTTGCCAGTGCCGGAATTGCGGCTCTGGGTGCCGGATTCTTTACCGTTATGGCCTTTATGGCACCGATTGCCCTGATCATCTGTGAAGAAGCCCGAATGGACAAGCTGATTGGTGCGGTTGCCGTTAACTGCGGAGCTCTTTCCGGTGCCAATTTTATGACCAGTGGCAGCGGCATCATTTTCCGCGGCCTGATGGATAATGCCGGCTTCCATGAAAATTCATTTCAATACTCTTTGGTGATTTTTATTACCAGTGTCCTGTTTTCACTCTTATTGATTGCCGGCTTCCGCTATCTTCCACGCAGCAGCCGCAATATTGGTAAAGGTGTCTCCTTTGAAAAACCGGAAGCCTTTACACCAAAACAAAAAACCAACTTGCGTTTAATGATTGCCATGATTCTGGTGGTACTCATGTTCCCGGTCTTGAATATATTTCTTCCCGGCAACAGCACGATCGCCTTCATTAACAGCAAAATGGACGTCGGTCTGGTCGCCATTGTCTTCTCTGTAATTGCCCTGTTTTTAAATCTGGCACCGCAAAAAGAAGTAATTGCCAAAGTTCCGTGGAATACCATTATTATGATCTGCGGTGTCGGTATGCTGATTCAGGTGGCGATCGAAGCCGGAACCATCGATCTGCTGGCATCCTGGGTCGGAAGCAGTCTGCCGGCATGGAGTGTACCGGTTACTGTCAGCATTGTTGCGGCTATTATGAGCTTCTTCTCCAGTACGCTGGGAGTTGTCTGTCCGGCTCTGTATCCGCTGGTGCCAACCCTTACTGCTGCTACCGGTATCAATCCGCTGCTTTTGTTTACCTGTATTGTCATCGGTGCCCAGAGTTCAGCGATTTCACCGTTTTCTTCCGGCGGAAGCCTGGTTCTTGGCTCCTGTGCTTCGGAAGAAGAACGGACCGCCATGTTTCCAAGGCTCATATTCCTGGCAGTTCCGGTAAGCGTCTTGTCTTCAACGGTATTTGATTTTATTTTGTCGCTAATTTTGTGATTTTATGCTGAAAAGGGGGCCGGCGGAGTAAAAGAGCAGGTGATGGGTACCCGTACGAGTGCCATCACCTGCTCTTTTCAGCCAAACACATAGCCGATTCCCCAGACAGTTCTCAAATATTGAGGATTTTTCGGATCGTCTTCCAGCTTTTCCCGAAGACGTCTGACATACACCATAATCGTATTATCGTCCACTACTGCCTGATCCCAGACATGTTCATAAATCTGCGCCTTCGTAAATACCTGTTTTTGATTCTTCATAAAAAAAGAGATCAATGCCGTTTCTTTTGATGTCAGTGGTACGGTTTTGCCATTTTTGCTGAGCGAATAAGTCCGAATGTCAAAACAAAAGGGGCCACAGGTTATTTGGGGCAACGGCGTTTCGCGGTATTCTTCATTTCGACGAATTAAGGCATTGGCTTTTGTAACCAAAAAAGTCATGCTGAACGGTTTGGTTATGTAGTCATCAGCACCCAGAGAAATACCCAGAATCTTGCTGTGCTCTTCCGTATTACCACTCAGGAATAACAGCGGCGTATGAACTTCCCTCTGCCGAATGACGTTAACAACATAAAAACCATCGATATCCCCAAGCATAACATCCAGAATAATCAGATCAAATGCCTGCCTTTCCAGCAGGTCAAGTGCTTCTTTTCCGCTGGCCGCCTGGGTCGTCTCCATTCCCACCCGCTGAAACACGGCAGCTACGGAATTCCGAACCAGTTTTTCATCATCTACCACAAGAATCCGCTTTTTCACTGTACTCCCTCCGTTTCCCTTTCGTATACCACATCAGTATAAATGACACGGCTGCGAAAAGCAACTGGTACTGAAATCAAACAGCAATTAACCCCAGAAGCACACCACTGAACACCATAATCAAACTGACACCAAACAGCCATTTAAACGAGAACCTGATATGATCCTTCAGTTCCACATCAACCAGCCCGATGGCGAGGAAGGTAGCCGGAACCATGGGGCTGATCATCAGCGAAACATTTTTGCCCAGAAGCATCGCCAAAGCGGTATTGATACCTTCTACGCCAAAAGACTCGCCGACGCCCATTACCAAAGGCATAACGCCATAGAAATATGCATCCGTACCTGTTACCATACCAAGCGGCAAAGCCACGATTCCAAAAATAATATGTACATACTTGCCCAGGAAATTCGGAATAAATGATAGCAGACCATTCGTCATAGCTTCCAGCATTCCGGTTCCATCCAAAACACCCACGAAAGCACCAGCCGCCAGCATGGTGGCAGAAATCAGGATTGCCCCCGATGCATGCTCTTTGATACGGGAATCCTGCATCTTCATGGATGGATAATTTACCACCAGCAACAAAGCCAACGCAATCATGAACAGAACATACGATTGGCCAACATCAAACACCAGCCCCAAAATCAGTGCTGCAAGTAAAGTTGTATTAAAAATAAAGTTATTGGGACGAAGCAATTCCTGCTTTTTGGCATCTGCCTTCGCTTTGTCCTCTGCTGTCATAACAAGGATATTCTCATTTCCGGCAGCAAAACCCGCCCCCCTCTTTTTCTCCTGTATGCCCATAATAACGCCCAGACCAAGAGAGCAAATCAGACCGACCGCCTGCATGGGAATCAGCATCATCCATAAATCGTTGGCATCCATTCCCAGTACCGTTGCCGCACGAACAGTAGGGCCGCCCCAGGGAACCAGATTCATGACGCCCATAGATGCCGCTGTCAAAAGCAGCAATGTATGTGGGCGCATATTCATCCTTTTATAGATCGGATAAAGTGCCGGAATCGTTATCAGCACTGTCGTCACCGTCGCTCCATCCAGATGCCCGATTACCGCAATAATGGATGTGGCTACCGTAATTGCAATCACACTGCTGCCGGCCCGTTTCAGCAGAGCGTCTACAATCACATCAAAAACTCCTACGTCACCCATTACACCGAAGAACAGCACCGAGAACATCAGCAGAACGGCATTATTCATGGTGGTTCCAACACCAGCTTTGACATAGTCCGTAACGGTACGGAAAACCTCACTGACGGGAATTTCTCCACCCATAAAAGATGACAAATAAGTCAAAACCAAACCAATCGCAATCGGTACTGCGATGAGTACTACCACCGGGGCTACTTTCCCCTTCATTAAGAGCACCATTGTAATAATGATCAGTGCAAATCCAAAAAAAGCCAGCATTACATTCATTCTCCAATCCCTCCTATTCTGTCTTTCGCCTACGAGACAATCATAAGGGATAAAAATATATATATTCTGACTATTTTCTGAATAACTGTTAAGAAGTTAAAACATATAAGGGCAAACGGATATCAAAACGGCTTCCCATTCCGGGTTTCGAGGATGCCGTTATCATCCCGCCCGCCTGATTGATTAAATCTTTGATGATGGCCAACCCCAGTCCGGTACCTGCTCCGGCTTCTTTGGTCGTGAAAAACGGCTGAAAAATCTGGGTAAGCATATCTTCCGACATCCCGGCACCGGTATCAATCACGCTGATACAGTAGTTTCTGCCAAGTATGCCATCTTCCACGATGCCCCGTACCTCCAGGGTGCCGCCACCTTCTTCCATGGAATGAATGGCATTGGTACAAAGATTGATCATAACCTGGTTCACCATGCCCAGCAAGGTTTTAATATACAGATTCTCTCCCTGCAGGTCGACAATCAGGGAAATATGATCCGGCAATGTTTTTCTGACCAGCGACAGACTGCGTTCAATCTGGTCAATCAACGGCACTACACTGGGTCTCTGTTCGCCGTCCCGCCGACCATACAGGGAAAGCTCTCTGGTTAGTTCACCGGCCTTGTGGGCCGCCTGCATAATCTCGCCGGCATACTCGCAAATCTGGTTATTTACATCCTGGCCGGTAGCGATCAACTCTCCATACAGCCGGATTGGCGTCAGATAATTATTAAATTCGTGGGCAATCATACTGGTCATGGAACCAATCGTACTGATCCGCTCCGTATGCCGCAGCATCTCCTTGCTTTTTTGCAGTTTTTGCAGCGTCTGGTTCATCTCCTGCAGATGATCAAGTTCCAGATTCATCGTCTTTTGAATATTTATATTATTGATCACCTGGTAGAGCAGTACAAAAAAGACCGCAATAATGATGATACTTACAGCAGTGACCATCTCTCGCGTCCGCCTGATCGGGATCGCCAATTCCTGATAATCCATTGTACTGTTGACAATCCAGATATCATTTCCCACATCCACCTTCGTAAATGCAACAATCTTTTTGGACTCCGGAACTTCAGGATCGCCCCACCAATAACTGTTTAATATTCGGGTCCCTTCCTCATTGCTTATCTGCTCTTCGATCCAATCCTTTAAATCTGATAAATCCAGTTCACGTTCCGGATATAGTTCTCTGCGTCCTTCTACAGCATTCACTCCGATCTGGTTCCTGGCACTGTGCATAAGAATCGTTCCCTGAATATCCTTTACCATGGAATAGCCGGAATTTCCAACCTTGATTGGTTTCACTATTTGTTCGTAGATTGCTTCGGTTTCAACACTGGCTACAACAACATATGGTGTTGCAGCGATTATGACCGGCTTGTACATAAACTGGACAAAGTGGTTTGCCTCCACCCACGTTGGACTAAGCAGTACCGCCTGAGCCGTCTTGTCATCAGAAATATGTTCGAACGCCTGACAAATAAACGAACCATAATCTTCGCCCCAATAACAGACAATTTCACCACGTTCGGAAAGCAGGGTAATACCGGATATCTCTTCCTGTTGATTTTCAAAATACATTTGCACTTCTTCGATAGAATTCACGGAACTGAAATAAGTATTGAAGCTGTTGCAACTGTTTATGTAGTGAGACTGCAGATTTCCTGCCACTGCTTTGGCAATCGTCAGGACATTGTTCTGCTGCAGACGGGTAATATTGCCCTCATAATTTTTAAAAATTGCCACATTTGCCAACAGTATAATCAGAATAATAGAAAACCCGCCAAATATGACAAGAAATCGGTCACCATGCTGCTTTATTCCCTTTATTCTGCTCATAAATCCCCCTGGTATAAATAATCTCCCAATCTGAATCTTTCATGCTTTCCCTCCTGATTTTCATATTTCTATTGCACTGAATTTTTTCCAGCAAGGAAAGAAGAACAGTTGGTTCAGGGCTTCCCCCGCATACCCTCTTTAACTTTTTTGTAAGCATAGACTATTACATTATCTTCAGCAACTGGATAAGAGTATGCGCAACATCCGTATTCTTCTCACATGAAAACTCGGAGAGAACTTGCTGTAGCTCATCCTCTCCGAGAACTTTATCGTCCTTGCCAGACAAGTATTCACGAATGTTAAAGACAATTATGTCATTAAGCATTTGTCTTTTTCCTCTTTGCCATGAATTTTTTCACTTCGTCTGCACCTCGTAAATGCGTTATCTTCAAATCCGAAGCAGGTGCGCTGCGAAGAGACTCCTGATATGATTCTTCAATAGCATTGGCAAATTTCTCTACTTGGTCAGCACCAGAAACTACAAAATTTTTTTTAATACTTGAAGTTGCCATATCTAACACCTCCTTCCATAGTATGGCTTATACTTGATTACAGATTTCTTACTTATATTATACTGATAAAGTACCAATTCCGCAACAGCATTCTTATTACATTTTTCCAGTTGCGGTCATGGGACATCAGGTATGGGCATCCGACTTGCAAAATGCTTAAAAGGAATGAGTCCATAACTTTTCTGCATCATTAATTATCAATAAAAGAGTATTCCCAAATTTCTTTCTATCATTTATAATAAGCACAAAAGGAGTTAACTATGTCAAATTATTATATTTCTCAAATTCAAGAGCGCGACACGCGCCGCAATCAGCAAATGAATGACCTGCTGGTGCAGGAAAACATCCGCCGGGATGCCCTGCTGGATTATTCCTGCGGACTTTTTGATGAGGATCAGCTCATTGCCACCGGCAGCTGTTATGGCAATACCCTGCGATGCCTGGCAGTCAGCAGCGACCACCAGGGTGAAGCCCTGATGAATCAGATTATATCCCATCTTATTGAAATTCAATTTGCCCGGGGCAACACCCACTTATTTTTATATACCAAGGATTCGTCTGCCCCCTTTTTTGGCAGTCTGGGTTTTTATGAAATTGCCCGGATCAAAAACCAGCTGGTCTTTATGGAAAACCGCAAGACCGGCTTTTCGACCTATCTGAAAGGACTGGCAGCGGAGTCCAAAAGCGGTGCCAAAACCGCCGCTATTGTCATGAACGCCAATCCCTTTACCCTGGGGCACCGGTATCTGGTTGATAAAGCTGCCGCTGAAAATGACGTGCTTCATCTTTTTATGGTCAGCGAAGATGTCAGCCTGATTCCTTTTGCCGTAAGAAAGCGGCTGATTCTGGAAGGGACGGCGCACTTAAAGAACCTGGTTTATCATGACTGCGGCCCTTATATTATCAGCAATGCCACCTTTCCCAGCTACTTTCAAAAAGATGAGGCGGCAGTAATTGAAGGTCATGCCCGACTGGATCTGACCATCTTTATCCAGATCGCCAGAACACTTGGCATCACCTGCCGTTATGTTGGTGAAGAACCCTTTAGTCAGGTGACAGGGATCTACAACACCATCATGACCACCGAACTGCCCGAAGCCGGCGTCGAATGTGTAGTGATTCCCCGGCTGGAAAGCGACGGTCAGGCCATCAGCGCTTCCACCGTACGAAATGCCATTAAGCAACATGATCTGGAAGGGTTAAGCCGCCTGGTTCCGGCCTCCACACTGGATTATCTTTGCAGCGCTGAGGCGGCACCGGTGATTGAAAAAATCCGGACTGCCGATGATGTCATCCATTATTAATAACAGGAAAACAGAGGATTGTAAATCGATGAGAAAATACATAAATCTTGACAAACTGGTCGTGGGCCGGGAGGCTGCCCTTCCGGATGTTCTGGATGCCCGGGAGCAGCGCCAGGAGATACAACAGGTTCTGATCAGTCAGCATCACCTTCCGGTCATTTCCTTTACCCTGAATATCGTTGGCCCCATCAAGGTCTTCCCGCTGGCCGAAAAAACCTTTGAAGAAGGAATCCGGCTGATTGAAACACAGCTGCTGGCCTGGAAGATTCCGATCCGCGAGGCCCGTCAGCTTCGCTCTCATACCGGAAATGAAGCATTTTGGGCGATTGACGGCGATTGCCGCCATGTCAAAGAGATTCTTTGCCTGCTGGAGGACAGTCTGGCTTTTGGCCGACTGTTTGATATTGATGTCATTCAGACGGATGGCCGGAAAATATCCCGGTCAGAGCTGGGATTTGCGAAACGGAAATGCCTGATCTGCAATCAGGAGGCCTTTGTCTGCAGCCGCGCCAGGACCCACGGGGTAAAGGAGCTGTTGGAACAGGAATGCCTGCTGATGAGCGAATATTTTGCTGAACAACAGGCCAAAAAGCTTGCTTCACTTTCCATGCAGGCACTACTCTATGAAGTCAGCGTCACCCCTAAACCCGGTCTGGTCGACCGGAACAATACCGGCGCCCACCAGGATATGGATATCTTTACTTTTGAGGCAAGTGCGGTCTCTTTGAATCATTTTTTTGAAAAGTTTGCCCGCTGCGGAATGGAAAATAGTGACGAGCCGTTTTCGCGTATTTTCGCCCGTCTCCGCTCTCTGGGAATTCAGGCCGAACAGGCGATGATGAAGGCCACAGGCAACGTCAATACCCATAAAGGACTGATTTTTTCGATGGCCATTATGAACGGTTCGCTGGGTTATCTGTATGCCAATGATATTCCATATTCGCCGGATCAGCTGCTGGCAATCAACCGGCAGCTGGTCGCTGACGTGCTGGAGGATTTCCGGAATGTCCGCGTGGAAAATGCCCGGACCAACGGGGAACGCCTGTATGCGCTTTATGGTATGAAGGGGGTCCGTGGGGAAGCGTTGTCCGGCTATGATACCGTTTTGAATACGGCCCTGCCGGTGCTGAAGCGTTGTCTGGACAGCGGCGCTTCTATCAATGATGCCGGAGTCATGGCCTTGCTGCAGATTATGGCCTGCTCGGAAGATACCAACATTGTCAACCGTTCCTCTTATCAGGAAATGAAAGAAATTCAGAACCAGATCAAAGTAAAACTGGCTAACCCGTCAACGGACTGCCAGGAACTTCTTTCCTACAGTGAGACTTTGGATCAGGATTTCATCCGCCGAAATATCAGTCCGGGCGGGAGTGCCGATCTGCTGGCCCTGGCGTACTTTATCTACCTGTATGAGCAATCCCTGCTTGACTAGAAGTTGCTGTGACTCCAAAAACGCTATCAATTCGGCTTGTCAGCCTTATCGATAGCGTTTTCGTGTGGTTATGCACCTGCCGGTCCCATTCATTGACTTAATTATTGTGAATGCTGGTCAAAATAATATCTCCTTTATCATACCTGTGCCTTGTGCGAGAATATTCAAACGGAATACCATTTTCTAAATAAACCACCTGCTCCACTTCCAAAACCGGATCAACCTCTTCACATTCCAAAAAATTCTTATCATATGCATCGGGTTTCCTTGCTTTAATTCTTCTGTTTGCTCCTCCGAACACCAATTTCAATTCCTCTTTAATATAACTGTAAATGGAGTGATATAAGATTTCTTCTGTTATATTGGGAATGATTTCTATCGGCATGTACGTATATTCCAGTGCGAAAGGCTCATCATCCAGCAATCGAAGCCTGATAATATCATAGATCGGGCTGGATTTTTCAATCATCAGCTTTTCACATTCATCATCAGTAGGAAAGCGAACATCAAACTTAATAATTTTGCTTGTTACTTTGGAATACGCTCCAAATTTTTTGGTGGAGCCCATATATTCATCTGCCCTCGTATCATATTCAGTCAGCTGCAAAGCATTTCTTCTGACATATGTTCCCGATCCCTGTTTACTATAAACCAAACCCTCTACCGCCAATATCTGCAGCGCTTTCTGAACGGTTACTCTGCTTGCATTAAATTCTTTTGCCATATTAATCTGATCCGGCAGCGGTTCGCCAATCTTATATGTTCCTGCTAAAATTCTCTGTTTTAATTCATTTGCGATCTCTTTATATTTTATCATATCCATCTATCCATCCTGTTCTGGATACTATTATATCACAAAACAAATCAAAACCAAAATATTTCTTAATCCGATATATTTACTCCTCTTCTGCAATATTAATCATAACGCGCTCGTTGATTTTCATAAACGGCAAATATAAAAATACTCCCCCAATGATAATTGCCAGTTGAACAACCACAGCCCGAATATCACCTCCGGTAGCCAGATATGCATTTAGAATCGGCGGAGTCGTCCATGGAACCAGCACAACGCAATGATTCATAAATCCAATTGCCGTGGCAATGTACCCAACTATAATGCCAATTGCGGGAAGAAGAACAAACGGTATCATCATAGCCACATTAAACACAATTGGATATCCGAATATAACCGGCTCATTGATATTAAACAGGCCTGGCGCAATGGATAGTTTTGCAACATCTTTTGTAACTTTTGATTTTCCAAAAATAAAAGTAGCCAATAAAAGAGAAAAGGTACTTCCTGTTCCGCCAAACATACCAAATGTCGGAATAAATGTGGAATTAATAATATGCGGAATTACCTCTCCATTGGCAAACGCCAACATATTTTCATTCATATTAGCAAGCAGGAGCGGCTCCAGAATCACACCGTTGACTACCGTCTGATGAATCCCCAATGTAAATAGAAAATTACCAAAGCTATAGATAAACACACTTCCCGGCAAACTGGTATTGATTCTTCTTAACGGTTCCTGAATCATGGTGGCAATCAGTGTAATTAAATTCGTTCCGAATACAGCCTGAAGTATCGCAGAAATCATTCCAAACAACGAAAGTACAATGATTGCCGGAAGCATAACACTAAATGAACGCCCAACTGCCGGGGGTATATTCTCACCTAAATTTATTTGCAGCTTTTCAATATTGGAAATAAAAATAAACAGTTCCGTGGCCGCCAAACCAATGATAATTCCCCCAAACATCCCGGTTGTACCTAAATTTCCAAAAGTCAGTACGCCGGTAACAGCGATTGCATCTTTGCCTTCCACTGCGGCTGCCATTACCGAATTCGGCATCATTACCACCAAAGCTACCATCGAAATGATTGCTGCGGCAAGCGGATCCTTAAAATCCTTATTATTTGACAAACAATAAGCAGTGACTGGACAAATCAGTAATCCTGCTATATTTAATGTTCCATTTGCCAGCACGATCCCCCAGTACTGTGCATTGGCCAGCGCTTCTCCGCTTAGAATAAATGTAAATACAACATTATTAATGAGCACTGCCAGACCTGCCATAATAAATACCGGCATAACCGTAGCAAATGCATCCCGTAATGATTTTAGATGAATCTGACCTCCAAGCGTGACCGCAAATTTTGTAAAACAATCTCCAAACATTTTTAATATCCCCCTCCAATTCAATTGTTACATAATCTCACCATTGCTTTTAATCACCTGCTGCAGCCACCAAAAACTTTTTTTGGGGACTCTTTTTAAATCTTTCAAATCATGATTTTCTCTATTTACATAGACAACCCCGTAGCGCTTCCTCATATCTCCCTGGGAACTTAAGATGTCAATTAATCCCCAGCCCAGATACCCCATTACATCTGCACCATCCAGCAATATAGCCTCCTGCATTGCCTGCAAATGCTTTTTATGATACTCAATCCGGTAATCATCCTGAATCTCGTTTTTTCCGTCCCACGATTCAATCACCCCAATTCCATTTTCAATCGGAAAGACGGGAAGCTTATAACGATGATAGAGCTTATTGATAATATTTCGGAATCCTAACGGATCAATCTGCCAATCCCACTGCGTTGATTCTAAATAGGGATTTGACTGTTTTGCCTGATTCATATAGAAATTAACAGGAGTTGACTCATCAGCCATTTCACTATTTACGGTTGTGCTTGCATAATAACTAAACGACAGAAAATCACTTGTGACTTTTGCCAATTCTTCTAAATCACCTTCGCAAATAATATGCATCAACTGATTTTGCTTCATATAAGCAGTCACTTCACCCGAATATTTCCCATTTGCAAACACTTCCAGCAAATTGTGATTTAAAAATTCATCCAGCTTTCTTGCCATAAAAATATCTTCCGGTTTACATGTGGCCGGATAAATCTCCTGATATGCCACCATTCCCCCAATCTGGCATGTCGGATAGTTATGATGCAGAAAATTTGCCAGGTATGCATGGCACATCATTACATGATGCTGGATGTAATACAGATCTTCTAATGTTTGATTCCCCTCCTGATATCCGCTGATTTTAAAAGCCTCCGGGATGTGGTATAGATTCTGCTCGTTAAAGGTAATCCAATATTTGACTTTTGGAGCAAAACGTCTCATCATCTCTTTCCCAAAGTTCACAAATGGCTCAATCACTCTCCGGTCCTTAAACCCATGATACTTCCTGGCCAGATTAAGCGGCATATCAAAATGATATAAACATATCATTGGTTCAATCCCTCTTTCAAGCAGATCATCAATAAACTGATCATAAAACCGGATCCCCTCTTCATTAAAAACGCCATCTCCATCGGGATTTACTCTGCTCCATGAGATTTGAAAGCGATAACAATTCATCCCTAACTGCTGCATATAATCAAAATCTTCGGTATAGCGGTGGTAACTGTCCGTTGCGACTTTCCAGTCTGAGGAGCATTCAGATGCTTCCCTGATATCATAAACAGACATCCCCTTACCACCTTCATTCCATGCACCCTCAGTCTGCATACTGGATACTGAATTGCCCCATAAAAAGTTCTTTTTTAGTTTCATACAGTATTATCCTCCTTTCTCAATCCTAGTCATGTTTTATATATGACTATTCATTTTTATAATTTGTATAGTCAAATAATACAATAAATTGAGATATCTGTCAAGAAACATATCGCATTTTCTGTCCATTCAGTAAACAAAGGGGATAAACGATATCGTTTATCCCCTTTGTTTACTATAGTTTTTTACTGCGATTCAATTTGTTTTTTTATATATCTTAACTGGCCACCCGCCAAAAGTACGACAACTGTTTGAAATCCATATAATCTGCAAGCACCTTCCTTTCATTCGCCATTTCTTCAGTCCTCTGCTGTATACCCCAGTTCTCTGGAAATTGCCAACGCTGTTTTTTTCAGCTCCGGCAGATACCGCTCAACCCATTCATCGGTAAACCGGTAAATCGGTCCGGTACTGCTGATCGCTGCCACAATCTGCCCGGTATAGTCCCGAATCGGCACCGCCACACACTTGGCTCCGATCTCACACTCTTCGTTATCAAACGCATAATCCAGCTGACGAACCTCCCCCAACTCTTCCAGCAAGCCTTCCACGGTGGTAATGGTATTCTTGGTGAACTGCCGCAGGCCCATCTGCTGCACATAACCGTACACCTGATCCGGCCGCAGTCTGGTCAGAAACAGCTTGCCCACGCCGGTACAATGCATCGGCGAGGAATTGCCGATCCGCTGCATCGTGCGGATCATCTGATCCGGCCCATCGATCACATCAATGTAAACCACCTGGGACATCTGTTCAATCGCAAGACAAACCGCCTCATGAAGGGTATTGCTTAACGCCCGGATATAGGGATTGGCAATCTCACGCAGGCCCCGCCGGGAAGTGACTTTATTTGCAATACTGCAGATTTTATATGTCATATAGTAACGGGAGGTCTCCTGATCCTGAGCCACATAGCCGCAGTTGGTCAGGGTTGCCAGGAAACGCAGTACGGTACTGGCGTTCATCTCCAGGCTCTGGGCGATATCCTGCAGCCGTACCGGCTCTTTTTGCTCCGCCAGATATTCTATAATTGTAAATAATTTTTCACTGGACTGATTGGCTCCGGTCAGCTTGACCGGTTTTTGATTCATCTTCATAACATTCTGGCTCCTCTTTATTCATGATGTTACAACCGCTATCTATACTATATATGAAAAAAAAACTATTGACAAGTGTTTTATATTGTTTTATTATAATAATTGAAATCCAATTTCAAATATTAAAACTTCCAAGGAAGGGGAATCAAATGAAAGAAAACATTAAAAATTATATGAAAGTGGGCACCATCCATTTTATGAGTTACCCGGAGGTCATGAAGGGAGATTGGCCCTCTTTGGATTCACTTAAGAAGATTCTGATTGACGATTATTTTGATGCAGTGGAGATTTCCTGGAACAAAGATGCCGCACTCAGAGCCCAGGCCGCAGAGCTTATCAAACAATCCAACATCACAGTCGCCTATGGTTCCCAGCCTCGTCTGCTGATTACCGGGATGAATATCAATGATCTGGATGAAGAAAAAAGACTGACGGCATTGGCCTCGCTAAAGGAAGGTATTGATGAAGCCTGCGAACTGGGGGCTGTAGGATTCGCCTTTATGTCCGGTAAGTATGAGGAAGCTACCAAGGACCAGTCCTTTGAAGCACTGGTTAAGTCCACCAAAGAGCTTTGCGCTTACGCCAAGGCAAAAGGAGATATGCCAGTCATTCTGGAAGTATTTGATTTTGATGTCGATAAAAAGAGTCTGATCGGACCAGCCGCATATGCTTGCGAATTTGCCGATGTCATTACCGCTGAGTTTGACAATTTTGGGCTTTTAACCGACCTCTCCCACCTGCCGCAAACCAGAGAAACACCTCGGGAAGGCATCCTGCCGATCAGGAACCATGTCCGGCACGCCCACATCGGCAATGCCGTCGTCAAGGATCCGTCCATGCCGGCTTATGGTGATGCCCATCCCCGTTTCTATTTCCCTGACAGTGAGAATGGTGTTGATGAACTGGTAGAATTCTTAAAGGTACTCTTCGAAATCGGTTATTTGGGAACAGGCCGGCGGCCGATTGTCAGCTTCGAAATTAAGCCCTTTGGCAATGAGGATCCTGATATCACATTAGCCGGATGCAAACGGGTATTAAATGAAGCCTGGGCCAAACTGGAAATTTAATAAAAAAGGAGGATTTATCTATGAAAATCGTTGTTCTTGATGGCTATACATTAAACCCGGGAGATCTGACCTGGGACCGTTTAAAGGAATATGGCGAGGTGACGGTTTATGACCGGACCCCGGCCGATCAGGTGGTGGAACGGATCGGCGATGCACAGGCCATCTATACCAACAAAACCCCTGTTACCAGAGAAACTCTGGATGCCTGTCCAGGCATAGCATTCATCGGTGTACTGGCAACCGGCTATAATATCGTTGATGTAACCGCCGCTAAGGAAAAGGGCATTCCGGTGGTCAATATCCCGACTTACGGAACAGATGCGGTCTCACAATATGCGATTGCCCTTCTGTTAGAGCTCTGCCACCATGTCGGTGAGCATTCTGACTGTGTCAAACGGGGCGACTGGACCAACAATGCCGACTGGTGCTTCTGGAATCATCCGCTCGTGGAGCTGTCCGGCAAAACGATGGGTGTCATCGGCTTTGGCCGGATCGGCCAGGGAACTGCCCGCATCGCACAGGCTTTAGGAATGAAGGTCCTGGCCAATGACTCTCATTACAATCCGGCATTGGAAACAGAAACCTGCCGGTATGCGGATCTGGATACCCTGCTGGCCCAGTCGGATGTAATTACTCTGCACTGTCCGTTATTTAAAGAAACAGAAGGAATCATCAACCGGAACACAATTGCAAAAATGAAGGATGGAGTTATGATTATCAACACTTCCCGGGGACCGCTGGTCGTGGAAGAAGATCTGAAAGAAGGCTTAAACAGTGGGAAAATCGCCGGTGCGGCGGTGGATGTGGTTTGCGTTGAGCCAATCGCGATGGATAATCCTCTTTTACAGGCCAAAAACATGATTATCACTCCCCATATTGCCTGGGCACCAAGAGAATCCAGGGAACGGCTAATGAATATTGCCGTCGATAACCTGGCCGCTTATCTGAAAGGTACACCAGTTAATGTAGTAAATCCAATCTAATGCAAAAAAGGAGAAATAACTATGAATTTATCACAAGCAATTGTCGCAATTTGTCAAAAGGAAGGTATTACCGACGCCTTCGGCATCCCGGGAGCCGGATGCAACGCATTTTATGAAGCACTGAAGGATGTGGCCGAAGGCCCAAATGCGATCCATCATATCACCATGCGCCACGAGGAATGCTGCGTTCACGCAGCTGACGGCTACTACCGTGTCGGCGGCCAGATGGCACTGGCCATCTGTACCTCTGGCCCCGGCGCAACAAACTTCACCACCGGCCTTTATACGGCCCACATTGACAGTATCCCGCTGGTCGCCATCACCGGCCAGGGCGCCCGTGCCTTAATCGGCAAGGATGCCTTCCAGTGTGTGGATCTGGTTGACATTGTAAAGCCGGTTTGCAAGCATGCTGTCTGCCTGACCAATCCCAAGACCGCCGTTGATGAAGTAATCGAAGCCTTCCGACTGGCTAAAAGCGGAAAGCCCGGCCCGGTTGTCATTGATTTCCCATTGGATATGCAGAAGGTGGAAGTAGATTTTAACCCGGCTGCTTATGTTCCGGCCGAAGTTAAGAACCCCTCGGCTTCTCCTTTGGCCATCAAAGCCGCGATGGATATGATTCTGGCCGCCAAAAATCCGGTGATTCTGATGGGTGGCGGTGTTGTCCTGGCAGAAGCAGAAAAAGAATTAATTGAATTTGCTGAAATCATGGATATTCCGGTGCTGATTACCTATATGGCAAAAGGAGCCATCCCAACAACCCATCCACTGTATGCCGGGATGCCGGGAATCCAGTGTGGCAATCCCATTGGCAATAAAACTTTCCTGGATTCCGATCTGGTGCTGGCAGTAGGAAACCGCTTTACCGACCGTCACACCGGCAACGTAGCGGTCTACAAGGGCGATCGTCAGTTCATCCATGTAAACGTTGAGCGTTCCGAGATTGGCAAGATCTTCACACCTGACCTTGGTATCACAGCGGATGCCAAGGATGCCATGACCCAGTTCCTGGCAGCAGCAAAGGCATTAGGCCAGCAAAAAGGATCCGACCGGGTCGCCAGATTACCGGAAGAAAGAAAAGCATTGACAAGAAAGACCGATCACGACTGCGTACCGATCAATCCACACCGGGTATTTGGTGAGCTGAACAAGGCCTTTGATGCCGATACCATGTTCACCACCGGCTGCGGTATCACCCAGATCTGGTCAGGCCAGATGCAGGAGATTGACAAAACCAGAAAATACATGCCGTCCGGCGGTGCCGGCTGCTTAGGCTGGGATATCCCAGGTGCTATCGGGGCGATGAAGGCCGCCAACAACCGTGACAAGTGCGTCTGCGTCATGGGTGACTTCGGCTTCACCTTCCACGCCCAGGAACTGGCTACCGCCGCTACCAATGATATTCCGCTGATCGTATGTATCGTAAACAATGCTTACCTGGGCCTGATTCGTCAAAACCAGAAGTTTGCATACGGCTACGAATATGGTGTGGCCATGCCGGAGAACCAGGGCGATATCGACTATGTGACCGTTGCCCAGGGCTTTAACTGCGAGGCGGAGCGTGTCTTCCATCCCGCCGATATCGCAGGTGCGTTCGAAAGAGCAAAAGCTTCCAGGAAACCGTATGTCATTGATATCGTATGCGAGCCACAGGCACACTGTTCGATGGGGAATGATATTGCCAGTGTAAAAGAGCATAATGCAGACTAACAATAACGACCGGCTATAAAAGGAAATGAGATGGGAGTAAATCCCATCTCATTTCCTTTTAGCTGTTACATCCGCATAATTCCTGATTTTCCAGTTTGTCTACCGAATCTTAATGCATTTTATAACTCCCTATGGTACAATCATTTATTGGAGGTACATTTATGAAAACAGGATTCGACAATCAAAAATATTTAACAATGCAGTCCGAACACATCCGGGAACGGATCAGCCAGTTTGGTGATAAACTATTTCTGGAATTCGGCGGTAAGCTGTTTGACGACTTTCATGCCGCAAGAGTACTGCCGGGCTTCGCCCCGAACAGCAAGCTGAAGATGCTGCTGCAGCTGGCCGACCAGGCCGAAATCGTCATTGCCATCAACGCTGCCGACATTGAAAAAAATAAAATTCGCCACGATCTGGGCATCACCTATGATCTGGACGTACTGCGTCTGATTCAGGAATTTCAGGATGCCGGTCTTTATGTAGGCAGTGTTGTGATCACTCAATACTCCGGTCAGACTACCGCCGACCAGTTCAAGGCCAAATTAGAGCACCTGGGAATCAAGGTCTACCGCCATTACCCCATCGAAGGCTATCCCAACAATATCACCTATATTGTCAGCGATGAAGGCTATGGTAAGAATGACTATATTGAAACCAGCAAACCACTGGTCATCATCACCGCCCCCGGCCCGGGAAGCGGCAAGATGGCCACCTGCCTGTCCCAGCTATACCACGAGAACACGCGGGGCATCAAAGCCGGATACGCCAAATTCGAGACTTTCCCGATCTGGAATATCCCCCTTAAGCATCCGGTAAACTTAGCCTATGAAGCCGCCACGGCCGACTTAAATGATGTCAATATGATTGACCCCTTCCATCTGGAAGCCTACGGCGAAACCGCCGTCAACTACAACCGTGACGTAGAGATTTACCCCGTTCTGGCAGCTATCTTCGAAGGAATCTACGGCTATTGCCCATACAAATCACCCACCGATATGGGTGTCAACATGGCCGGCAAATGCATCATCGATGACGAAGCCTGCCAGGAAGCTTCCCGCCAGGAGATTATCCGCCGCTACTATCAGGCCATGAACCGCCTGGCAAAAGATGAAGGAAGCAAAGACGAAGTATACAAAATTGAACTGTTGATGAAGCAAGCCAAAATCACCGCCGACATGCGGCCGGTGGTACCGGTTGCCAATCAACTGGCAAAAATAAACGGCTCTCCCGCTGCCGCTTTAGAACTCCCCGACGGCCGCATCGTAACCGGTAAAACCAGCAGCCTGCTTGGTGCCTCCGCCGCTGTACTCCTGAATGCCGTAAAAGAGTCAGGCGGCATCGCCGACGAAATCCACCTGATTTCGCCCACCGCAATCGAGCCCATCCAGGGCCTGAAAACCGGCTACCTTGGCAGCAAAAACCCACGCCTGCATACCGATGAGATCCTGATCGCCTTATCCATGTGCGCTGCCACTGACGCCAACGCAAAAATGGCCCTGGAGCAGCTGACAAAGCTGCGCGGATGCCAGATCCATACTTCGGTGATGTTAGCACGGGTAGATATTCGAACCTTTAAGAAGTTGGGAATTGAATTGACTTCCGAACCGGTTTATGAGCAAAAGCGGATTTATCACTAGGATTTGCGGTATGGCATTTTAAGGTGCCATACCGCTTTTCCTTTCCCTAAAGTTCGTAGTCTATATTGATCCGATCAAGGAAGATACCTCACCCGTATATAACAGTGTCAGCCGGTGCATCGCCCGCGTACAAGCGATATAGAGTAAATTCCGGTCATATTCGGTGCTGTATTTGCCGTTGTTCGCATAGGGTATGATCACTTCGTCAAACTCCAGTCCCTTTGCCATCTGAATTGATGTGATGGATATGCCGTTCACAAAGCGGTTGCTGTCCGGCGAAATCAAATGAACATCATAATTCGCTGATAACAAATCATAAAGCCGTTTTGCGTCCTCGTTGGTTTTAGTAATAATACCAAGTGATGAACGGGTGTTCCTTATAAAAGCGTCAATTCTATCCTTTATGTGTGCTAACTCATCTTGATTGTCAAGGCATTTGATAATCGCAGGAAATTTGCCGTGGCGCTGGACAGCCTCTATTGTTCCCGCGCTCTTGACTTTCATTGCAAATGAAATAATCTCGCAGGTCGAGCGGTAACTCTTTGATAACTCGACATATTCGGCCTCGCTGTACAGCTTTTTCAAATCCTCCAATGTGTGCAGGTGGTTGGGATTAAGGAATTGCCCGAAATCACCTAAAATCGTCTTTTGACATTGGAACAGCAAATTAAGTGCCGCAAACTGTATGGGCGTATAGTCCTGCATTTCATCAATAACCAAATGCCTGATGATACCGCTTTCGTGCAGCCCTTCAAGTGCCCCATGGATATAGAGGAAAGGGTATACATCGGCCCATTCCAGAATCTTCTTTGCCGGCATTACAAACATTTGCGGTATGCCGTTTCGTTTGTAAAATTCCTTGTAAAGCGTCAAGGTGTCTTTGACTTTCAGCATTTGATTTAAAGCTTTCAGAATGGTTCTGCTTTTGGGTATCTCATCTTCCATGAAGTTATCCGTATCAAAGCGGTCATAAATATCATCCGCCATCATTTGCAAACGGCGTTTTATGGAATATCTGCTATAAGCCTGAAACCGTGAGCTTATCCTGTCTGCCGTTTCCACAAAGCGCCCGTAAGAATAATCAGCAGGCGCAAAAGCAATATCGGGTATCTGTTCCATAAACTTATCCAACTGCCGCACAAAATCCAGAGTGGACTTAAAACGTACCCGTTCTGCCCACCCCACGTCATTTACTCCTAATGGATCCTTATCCGTTTCAAAGCCAATAACGCCCTCTAACTGCACTTTGGCAATCTCCGCAAGGTTCACCTCCTGAATGGGTTCCTCGCCAAGCTCCGGCAAAATATTGGAAATGTAATCACCGAAAACCTTATTGGGCGATAATATCGTCACATTCTTTGCCGATAACCTGTCTTTGAAACGATACAGCAAAAAGGCAATGCGGTGTAAGGCGATTGACGTTTTCCCCGAACCGGCCACCCCTTGTATCATAAGCGTGCCGGCTTTTTCATTCCGAATGATTCGATTTTGCTCTTTTTGAATTGTCGCGATGATTGACTTCATCTTTTCGTCTGATGTGTGGCTCAATTCCTGTTGCAGAATATTGTCCTGTATGTTGACGGAGCTTTCCAGCGCATACTCCATGACACCGTTTTTAATTTTGAACTGTCTTTTGCGGGTCAGATCTCCGGCAATTTTGCCCATCGGCGCAATATAAGCGGCAGGGCCAACCTCATGGTCATAAAACATACTGGCAACCGGTGCGCGCCAGTCCGAAATCAGCAGTTCGTTGTCATGGTTAAATGCAAACCGGCCGATATAAAAAACTTCCGCTCCGCAGTCGGCAGCGTGACGAAAATCAATCCGCGCAAAGTAGGGTGAATCTTTTAATTTTGCAATCCGGTCCCGAACCTCAACTGCAAAAGCTCCCGAACTGTCAATCTGTTTTAATCCCAATTCGTTTTGGAACATTTCATGCGGATCAATCTCTCCCCGGTGATCTGCCATATACCGCTTCATATCCATGTAGTCTTTGTCTATCCGCCCGACATTCACCTCCGCGTCTGCCAGCGCATTGTCAAGATCGCAGTTGATTTTTTCAAGATGGGCTATTTCATCTGGAAAATCATTTGTTTCTCCCTTCGACAAGACAAAGCGTTGCGTGGGATACCCGAACTCTTCCAATAATTCTGCTTCCGCAAAGCCTAACTCCATAATTTGCCTGCGTTGTCCTGTGTCTGCCTTATCACCGTCGCGGTAGGTGGTAATGCTGATCTCCTGCCCCCGCAACAATTCGCCTGTCACCTTGTGAAGAAAAGCTCCCGGTATTCCTCTTTGCCGATAAAGCGGATGTATTCCCATAAAATCAATACTTCCGGTTTTATAAGAAAAGACCATAATACCGATCGCAACATTCCCGTCTTTCAATATCAATGCCTGTTTCGTCTTGATACGTTGTCTTAATACCCCGATATGTTCCTCTTCGTGAAGATAGGGAAACCCGTCTATCACAAGCCGTACCAGGCCCATCCAGCAAGGTATATCGTCTTCTGCCGCAAAGGCAATGTTCCACTGGCCATCTGCTTTTTTATCCAGCATTTGAAAGCTCCCCTCAAATTCATATTTTAACTGCAAAGGGTAAAACCGTTCGTTCTCCCTGTATTGGTTTGGGGACAGCTTATACATGGACTTAAAAACACTGTGAAATGCCCGTTGGCTTTCATAGCCCGATAAAAGCGCAATATCCAGGATGGATTGACCAGAAAATACTAATAGCTTTGCCGCTTCTGTCAGCTGCCGCCGTTGGAGATAATCATGCAAAGTCATTCCGAGCGTCTTTGAAAACATGCGGTGCAAATGATATTTGGAATAATGTACCGCTTCGGCAACCATGTCTAAATCCATCTTTTCTGTGAGATTGGCTTCAATATAGTCTATTGCCGCTGATATTTTTTCAATGTGCTTCATAACCCTATTACCCTCCTTTCGCTTTACAGTATAACGGATAAAAGCTGCCACGTTTTCATTTTTCTTGCTCTTTTTTCCTGGTTTTATTGCACTAAAACAGGCCCGTGATTCACACTCCTGTAAACACCAACCTGCTTCTTTGCATTACTCTGTATTATTTATATGTTATCCGGAATCACAAAAAAGAGAGGCTTGCTCAATTGTAAACCCCTCAAATCTTTAAAACACAACCTGGTCTTAAATGATTCCTACAACTTGTTTTATCTTCTTTACTTCCCCGTCTAAATGATTTACCTTTAGATGGTACATAGTATTTGGTTGGAGTGTTTTAAGTGCCTCATCCAGCTTTCTGTCGAGATTTAAGTGCCCTTCTGCTATCAGGTTTATATTTCTGTTCGTTTCGCTTTCCAGTGTAATTTCAATGCCCCGAACTTTACTTTCAATATTCTGGACTCTGCTTTCAATGCCCTGAACTTTACTTTCAATGTTCTGGACTCTATCATTAATATCATTCAACGTTTTTAAAATAATAACCATTGTTTCATTTTCTTCCATTTTATATTCCTCCTTGTATTCAGTTAAAGCCTTGCCTTTTTAATAAGCATCATACTGCGCATCCGGACCGTCTGCTTGTAGTTCCGCTTTCAAGCCTTGGTTCTTGCTTTTAATCATTAATGGACATAGTATCCTCATTAATCTTTTTAAACAAATTAAAAACTGATACATATGATTATACCATTCCTGGCTCCATGTTGCAAGTTTCCCTGGCGAAATGGCAGGGTTGTTTCACGAAGTTTATATTAGTTATGGTACTAATCCATACCTCATCTCTTATTACCAGGGACACGGAAATCCACCATCAGTTTTAGATTGTTTTCACGGTCGATATAAATCATCGTTTGGGAGACCTCTATATACGAATCCCCCAAAAAGTTCTGCATCTGCGCTTGGCTGGAAATGGCCTCGCCACCATAACAGGCAGTGACAGCACCTCCAATACCGTATGTATGGATTTTTATCAGTCTGACACCGTCAATTCCTCCGGTTTCATAAAACGACTTTATCAAGCTGCTTGTGCCATCCTCAAGGGTTAAACTCATATAGGGGATTTTATCAGACTCCCATCCATCATACGGAGTGATGCTAATTTCTTCACCAATCTTGCAGCCTCGAATGGAAAGCTCTGACAAATCAGTAGAAGGGAGTTCCCGCACCTGCCGTGTCTCCGTTTTAGCGATGGCTTTATAAGACAGAAATATTCCCAGTGATGCGACATACAAGGCAAACAGAACCGCCGCACATAAAATCACAAATTGAGTCCGTTTTTTCATCATTACACCCCCTTAGCTTTGATACAAACCATATATCAACGCTTCGCAAGTTGGGGCAGCTCTTTCTTCAAATCACCCCGCACACTTTTTTGCCAGAAAAACTCCCCAATAAAAATTAGCTTTTCGTGCCATTTGCGATGTAATAGTGCATCGAGTAGATTTTTTAGGGAATAAATCTTCGCGCTGGCATGGATAATTTCCATCTGCAAGTCATACGGCGATATGTTTTTCGGGATATGAACGACATTTCCGTTATACTTTGACCAATCCTGATGGAGCAATCGGTCTTTATTTGCTTCATATACTGGCGTTCCCGGTACAAAATACATTGACTGTATCAATACGCCTCGAATATCGTATTTTAGTACAAAATCAGCCAGCCGATCACCAACGCCCTTAGTATGATTATCAGCCCCTACAATGAAAAGGCCGCGTACATTCAGCCCATGCTTTTGTATATTTTTGATTGATCGGATAATATCGTCACGGGTACTCTTTTTGTTATACTGCGTGAACGCTTCATCTTCCAAAAACTCAATACCCATAGCAATTTCTATAAACCCGGCTTCTTTTAATAAATCAAGCATTTCATCATCAAAGCCGACCTCATACCGCGCCTGTACGGTAAATGAATAATGAATACCACTCTCTATTATGGATTTCAATACCGATACAGCCCATTCGCGGTTAGCAAAAAAATTATCATCGGTAAACCAAAGAATACGGGCTAAACGGGGTATCAGCCGGTTATCCTGAAACGCTATAGATTGTCTTATATCTTCAATGATATTTTCGGGAGTTCTTGTTCTTACAGCCCTACCGAAATGACGCACCACCGCGCAATAGTCGCAATTATGCGGACAACCGCGTGAAGCGTGTACTTGCAGCCATAGAGTGTTATGCCCTGCCATTTTATGATACCGATACAGCAAATAGCGATTGGGGATTGTGTCAATATTTTCGGGAGGCTTCCGTTCCCCGGTAAATATAATTTTATCATCCTTTTCATACGCTACACCGGGAAAATCAATCTGCCGGTTATTACGCAAAGCCTCAATCAGCTCCAAGATGGACTTGTCACCCTCGCCAAGAAGAACATAGTCGGCGTATTTAACAGCCTCCGTATAATTCATAGAAGCGTGAAGCCCGCCCATAACAACTATTGCCTTTGAATGCTCTTTGATGTATTGCGCCAATTCATAACCTCTTGGCGCAGCAAATGTAAAAATACCGATAAACACTATATCCGCATCAAACACGTCATCCCATTTTATTTTCGAGATGGATTCACTATACATTAAAGTATCGGTAACAGTATCTTTCACGATTGTTGCCAACGTAAGCAGACCTATTGACGGTGTTCTTACATATTTGTCATATGTATAAAGGTTTTTTATGGATTTTCGATAGGGTAAATTACCCGGCTCAATAAATCTCACTTTGTTAATTGTCAAAATATCGCCTCCTCGTTCTCATTTTATAGGTGTTAACGGTTTGGTATGCAAAAGGGCGAAAACATTATCCCATATTTCACCACAGTAAATATATAATGTTTATACAATAGTGTTGAATATGCCTGGTATCAAAACAGGAAGATTGATTATGAAAAGTTATTGTTGATACTGCTTCATCAAATCTATAAAATATTTCCCCAATTCATCCGGCACATCAATAGCGACAACCTCCTTAATCCCTCCGTTGTCACGCCCGCCATCGTGATAAAACACGAGAATCAGCTTGTCGTCATGCACGAAGTATTCATGACCTCCGCCCACTTTAAAATAACCGTCGTTGCTTACCTTGATAAACCATAAGCCTTTTTCAAAAGCCTCCGCAGGCAGTCTGTAGGCTATTTGCATCGCTCTTTCGTTAGAACGCTCGTCAAAAGGCTTGTAGTCATATTCTTCGCCAAAGGCAAAAAGCTCGTCAAACTTTTGTGCGTCAATTTGTGGGTATTCA
>Ga0153928_1000152_pt1 | contig 36720 bp, 27 predicted proteins | sample TSNJ012MetaG_FD_106656 | JGI IMG/M metagenome (GOLD analysis project Ga0153928, IMG submission 106656) | Attine ant fungus gardens microbial communities from New Jersey, USA - TSNJ012 MetaG | ecosystem: Host-associated > Fungi > Mycelium > Unclassified | place: USA: New Jersey, Wharton State...
GACCCGAAATACCGTTATTATTTCAAGGTACGCCGGGATGAAGCACCCGGTGACGGGGAATATTCCTTTGAATACAACCAGGTGGAGGAGCCAATTGATGTATTTGTTGACAATGACGGAATTGAGTTCAGCTATGTTGGCTGGAGTACCCGGGAAGACCGCTTAAGGGACTTCGACCCGGACAAAGGGATCCGCAAGGCGACGTATGTATATGCGTTCTATACTGACAACAGCGAGGAAGTAAATGACCTGCGTAAGCAGCTGGAGGCTGCCATCAAAGCGGCAATCGAGAAAGCGGATGATTATTTCCTGACACTAAAGGAGACGGCAAGGATCAGGGCAGCGATTGAGGCGGCGATGGACATGTTCGATAAGACCGGTCCCCGGGCGACCCTTGCGGAGCTTCTGGCGGCGCTGGAACAGTTAGAGGAAACCTGTGCGCCCTTTGATAAGATACTGGATGACCGGTATACGCATTATGACGAGCTTCAGAACGATGGAAACAGCGGCGGCACCTCCGGCGGCAGTGGCTGGGGAAGCGGCGGCAGCAGCAGTTCCGGCAGCTCTGGCGGTGGTGGCGGTGGCGGAAAGGGGCCTGTGGCAACTCCGTTACCGTATGTGTCGGATCAGAGTAAGAGCTATGTGGTTGGCACCAACGGGAACTGGGAGCTGGTCGATGCAGCCGGTGACAAGTGGGCCTTCGTACTCAATGGCGGAATCCGTCTGACCAGCATATGGGCAAAGCTTGATTATGCCAACGGCGATGTAAACCAGAACGGCTGGTATCATTTCAATTCCAGCGGGATTATGGATTCCGGCTGGTTCCGGGACGAGTATCTGGGCTGGTATTACTGCAACACGGCGAAGGACGGCTGGCTTGGAAAAATGAAGACCGGCTGGCATTACGATGAGCTTGATAAACACTGGTACTACCTGGATCTGGCTACCGGCCAGATGGCAGTGGGCTGGAAGGAAATCGAAGGCAGGTGGTATTACTTCACATCGCAGAATGCAGCAGAGACTTACTACTATGACAGCCGCACCGAAAAATGGGTATTCATGCAAAATCAGGAGCGGCCCATTGGTTCCATGTACCGCAGTGAGATGACTCCGGATGGCTATCAGACAGGAGCCGATGGCGCTTTAAGAGAGTAGGCAGGAGGTTTTATGAGAAGAGCAAATAAATTAAAGAAACATCTGGCACGTGTTCTGGCTGCCGCCATGGTTTTTACCATGGCGGCGCCACCGGCGCCGGTGTATGCATTAAATTACGGTGATACGGCGGTTATCCAGTTTGATCCCAAGACGGGGCCGGATCTGTCACATTCCAACTATGCCGGTGTGCCAAGAAATAACGGGATATCCTTTGCGACCGGTCAGGCGGGTTATCCACTTACGGCTTCACCTGATTTTAATGGAATTACCACCGAAAATCAGGGTTCCGGGCTGCGGCCGATCCTGCCTGTGTTTGATACCGGGCTGAGCTGGCCGGGGTATACCTTTGACGGCTGGTACAACGCAGACGGCAATAAAATGGTGTATCTGCCCTATGCGTTTCCCTATACCACACCCACGACGTATGAGGCCCGCTGGAACGGTGACAGCTCCAGTCAGTTTGATTTTACGGTTATGCATTACCGGGATCTGGATGTGACCAGGAATGCCAATACGGATGGAACCGATCCGAGTGCATGGGCGGCATCAGGAGACAGCCAGATTTATGAGTTTCATAACGATGTCAGCAGCGGCACCAGCAGCTGGGTGACCCCGGTGACGGCCAATACGGCGGTGTCGGCCACCTACAAACGGAATATACCGGGCTATAAAGTGGCCTCCGTGCTGATCAAGAATAACAACCTGCGCCGCTTTGATGATCTCACGGGCCAGGGAACCCTGGGGGAGACGGCAACCATCAATACGTCTACCCTGTCTGTCCGCGGAAACATGCCAAACGATGATCTGACGGTGGCATACCGGTATGAACCGGACAGCTCGAAGAAGTTTCCCCTGCGGATCGAATATGTGGATACGGCTAACCAGCCTATCCGCGTTCCGGAAAGCAGCCTCTATGCGGCAGAGTCCCAGGTGTCTGCCGGACCGGCACAGATTACGGCCTATGTTCTTGCCGGTGCACAGATAAAAGCAGGAAGCGGGGATGTGGATGACCTGCAGGTAAGCGGGGTCTATTCGGCACAGACTGCCGGGTGCGCTTTTGATGCGCAGAAGAATTTTACCGGAAAGATGCCAAACCAGGCGGTAACGGTGGTATACACCTACGATGTCGATCCTTCCTATGTCACCCATGTGACCATCAACCGGATCGACAACCACAACAACATGCTGAATGCTCCGGAAATCATGCCGACATCCGTTGGCGCCAACGTAGCGGTGAGCGTGGAGAACAAAGCCGGCTACGTCTATCCGCCTAATATCAGCTGGAACGGAAACTTTACCAATATCAGTCTGGACCAGACAACAAATCCGTTTACGTTAAGATTTACGACCGACATAACCGGCGGAAGCTTCACGATGACCTATAACGAGGATCTGAATGATTCAACAGTATGGGCCAGAGTCAACTACTACCACAGTGCCAACGGAAGCCTGTCAGGTGACACAAGCCCGCGTTCCTTCCGTCTTAATACAAGCTATACCATGGACGAACTCACGGCAGGAATCGTACCTTCACCGGCGCAGAACTACATGTTTAACGGGTGGTTCAGGGCCAATGCTGCCGGTACCGGCAAAACCGGGGATGTGCTGACGGGGAATATCAGTCTGACCGGGGATACCAAGCTTTACGCGGAATTTGTGGAAGATCCGACAAAGTGGTTTGACATAAGATTTGTCAGTGGAAGCCATGGAACCATTTCGGGAACCAGCTCCCTGCACGTGGCGACGGGAACACTGTGGTCCCAGCTTTCGCTTCCGTCGACCACCCCCGCCAGCAATTACATGTTTGCCGGGTGGTTTGATGAAAGCGGCAACCAGGTTACCAACAACAACATGCAGATCCTGGCAGACCAGACTTACCGGGCCAGGTTTACCCCTGTGGGAGGTGACGATGGAATTCTCTGCATTCCGGACGGGGTGGGCAGTATCGGAGCCGACGGGACGGGCCAGATTGAAATAAACGGAGCCAATGAAGCACGCAAATACATCCTGACGGACGGCGACGGCCTGATCCTGGCAGTGATGACGGGAGCGCAGCTTAGCAGCGGGTGCTTTGAGGGGCTTGCCCCCTGCGAGAGCTATTATGTATATGAAGCAGCAGAGACTGCGGCACCGGTGGTGGGCGCGATCCTGTCCGGATCCGTGGATCCGTCACTGCTCAGCCAGCCGGCCCGTGTGTCGGTTCCGGCCCTGGGAGACAATTATTCCACCGCGGATGATACGGCAACGGGTTCAAAGAAGATCGTCATCAGCCCGGCAGCAGCGAATACGGTATATGCGGTACTTGATATGGACGGAAACGTGGTCAGCCAGGCAGGAAGTGCTGACGGCTGGGTAAGCCCGTCCGGCAGTCCGCTGACGGCGGAGCTTACCGGACTTGACGCCAATACAACCTATACGGTTGTGGCAAAACAGGCGGGCAGCAGTGACGATCCTTCCGACTGTCTGCTGAACGGCAGCCAGGTGATGGTGACGGATATATCACAGCTGGAACGCACCTATACCCTCCGCATGATGAACGGGGGCTATGTGGTGTCCGTGACGCGGAACGGGACCGCCATAACGATTGACCCGTATGCAGAAGAGGTACTGGTAAAGGCCGGAGACCGGATCAGTATTTCGGCAGAGGATCCGAACCCGTCCGGCCGGCCATTTAAACAGTGGGAAATCCTGATCGGCAGCATCAGTATGACTTATCCAACCAGAAAGAACCAGACCATCGAAATGACGGCGGGCGACGTGATCCTTATGGCCGTATATGAACCCTCACCGACTGCGACAGCAGCCAATGCGACGGTGGACTATACGCCCAAGAACGGTCCCTTCGCCCTGGATAAAACGGATGCGGAGCTTCAGGCACTGAAAGAAACGCTGGTTGACAACCTTGCCGACAGTGCGGCCCTTGCAGGCGGAAGTAAAGTGGAATATACGGTTAAGTTCGACCGCCATGCGCCGCTTGCGTCGGCATCGGATGCCGTCAGGGACGAGCTGGCCTTCGATGACAGCGTTACGCTGCCATGGAGCCTGGATATCGGCCTATCGCGCAAGGTGGACGGAACCAGCAAACCGCTGGCAGCGGACGGTGACGTGACCCCGCTGATCAAAGTCCTGGCAAAACTGGATACCAGCCTTCTGGGCAATCTGGAATACCGGCTGTGGTTAATTGAATTCGACACCGTGACAGGCGACGTGACCTGTACGGAAATACCGATGATACCGGACCCCAATGATGACGGTTTCACTGGCAGTTTCAGTTTTGAGGCAAATATCGGCGATACGCTGGTCTTCAGTTATTGTAAGGCACATGAAGTGACCATCGTGGATGCCGTCAGGGGCCAGGTCCACACCTTTAAGGTAAAAGACGGGTGGTCCCTGGAGGATACGGATGATTACCAGGATCTGGACATTCATGACGGGTATACCGATCCCGTTACCGGCATTGTCTATGAGCTTGCCGGCCTGGCGAGACTCCAGACTGGCGGGAGTATGTATGATACTTCCGGTCCGGTGACAGGAAACCTGGTACTGTACGCTTTCTATGAGCCGGAGGATGATACCCTGTGGCAGGCAGCGAAAGCGAAGCTGCAGGACGAAATCAATACCGCCAACGCTTTGATGAATAACGGAACCGTGAGTGCGGAGAACCGGCAGGCTCTTGCCGACGCGGTAGCGGTGGCCGTCGGGATAGTGAACCATCTGCCCAGACTTCCTGTTAGTGATCTGGAGAATGCCTATGATACTCTTAAGGCGCTGGTAGACAGCATTCGCAACGATCCGGTCAATCCGGTTGACCCGCTCAATCCGGTCAACCCGGTTGACCCGCTCAATCCGGTCAACCCGGTTAACCCGAGGCCTTCTACTGGCGGCGGCTCTTCCGGTGGCGGCGGCGGATCAAGAACCGTCGGACTGGGCATTGGAAATGTGGAAAACTCTTACCCCACCTATGTGCAGGTCACCGATGGAAACTGGGATAATTATGACCCGGCCAACCATAAGTGGGCATTTGTATTAAACAATGGAGAGCGTATAACGGATGGCTGGGCAAATGTCCGGAACAGCGGAAGTGCCCAGGCGGACACCTACCATTTTAACAGCGAAGGTGCTTTGGACAGCGGATGGTTTCTGGACAGAAGCACAGACGCGTGGTATTTCCTCTCGACCGCACATGACGGCTGGTTTGGCCGGATGTTAACGGGATGGCACCATGACGAACAGGACGGCAACTGGTATTATCTGAACCAGTTCAGCGGCACCATGATGCTGGGCTGGCAGAAGATCGGCGGGCAGTGGTATTATCTGACACCCGCCAACCAGCACCAGACCTGGTCGTTTAATGAGGGATCGAGGCGATGGGAATATACGAACCGTGACGGGCGTCCGTTGGGAGCTCTGTATACAAATGAGACAACACCGGACGGATACCAGGTAGACGAAAACGGAGTCTGGATTCGGGAAACACCTTAAGTAATATGCAAGTGCCCCATAATGCTGTCATGGCATTGTGGGGCACTTGTACCTGTCTTTTTTATTTCCTCTTTTCGAAAGAATAAAAGTATGCTATGATAGTCAATAATTGTTAGTGAATGAATATATGTACGAAGGGATGGAGGGCTTTGTTAGTGGAAATTTCCAGAAATTTTATTGAACAGGAGATTGAAAAAGATTTAGCGGAGGGAGTATACGATCACGTGCGGACTCGTTTCCCGCCGGAACCAAATGGATATCTGCATATCGGACATGCGAAGTCAATCCTGTTAAACTACGGATTGGCGAAAAAATATAACGGGGAGTTCAACATGCGTTTTGATGATACGAACCCGACCAAAGAGAAGACGGAATTCGTCAACTCGATTCTGGCGGATGTGAAGTGGCTGGGCGCGGATTATGAAGACCGCCTGTTTTTTGCGTCGGATTATTTTGATAAGATGTATGAGTGCGCCGTACTTTTGATTAAAAAGGGCAAAGCTTATGTTTGCGATTTGTCGGCGGAAGAGATTCGTGAGTATCGCGGTGACTTTACGACACCGGGAAAAGAGAGTCCCTATCGGAACCGCAGCGTAGAAGAGAATCTGGAGCTGTTTGAAGCGATGAAGGACGGTAAATATCAAGATGGCGAACGGGTGCTGCGGGCGAAGATTGATATGGCGTCCGCCAACATTAACATGCGCGATCCGGTTATTTACCGTGTGGCTCATATGACCCATCACAATACCGGGGATACCTGGTGCATCTATCCGATGTACGATTTTGCCCATCCAATTGAAGATGCAGTTGAGTTGATCACCCATTCCATCTGCACGCTGGAATTTGAAGATCACCGGCCGTTGTATGACTGGGTGGTAAGAGAGTGTGAGTTTGCCAGACCACCTCGCCAGATTGAGTTTGCCAAGCTGTACCTGACCAATGTAATCACCGGCAAGCGGTATATCAAGAAGCTGGTAGAGGATGGCATTGTTGACGGCTGGGATGATCCCCGGCTGGTGTCCATTGCCGCATTAAGGCGAAGAGGATATACGCCGGAGTCAATTAAGATGTTTGTGGAATTAGTTGGTGTGTCCAAAGCTAACAGCTCTGTTGATTATGCAATGCTGGAATATTGCATCCGGGAAGACTTAAAGCTTAAGAAAGCCAGAATGATGGCGATCCTGGATCCGGTTAAGCTGGTGATCGACAACTATCCGGAAGGCCAGATGGAGATGCTGGAAGTACCGAACAACCTGGAGAATCCGGAACTGGGATCCAGAATGGTGCCATTTGGCAGAGAGCTTTACATTGAGCGGGAAGATTTTATGGAAGAACCGCCAAAGAAATATTTCCGCTTGTTCCCGGGCAATGAAGTGCGTCTGATGAGTGCTTACTTTGTGACCTGTACCGGCTGTGAAAAAGATGAGAATGGCAATGTGACGGTAGTTCATGCCACCTATGATCCGGAGACCAGGAGCGGATCCGGCTTTACAGCCAGAAAAGTAAAAGGTACGATTCACTGGGTAGCAGCAGAGACGGCTAAGCAGGCAGAATGCCGTTTATATGAAAATATTGTGGATGAAGAAGCTGGTAAGCTGAATGCCGATGGAAGCCTGAATTTAAATCCAAATTCTTTAACCATATTAAAAGATTGTTATGTAGAACCGGCTCTGGCCGAGACCGAGGCTTATGACAGCTTTCAGTTTGTCCGTAATGGATTCTTCTGCGTGGATTGCAAGGACAGCCAGCCGGGCCAGCCGGTATTTAACCGGATCGTTTCATTAAAGAGTTCTTTCAGGATTGAAAAGCAGGTGAATTAGATGGATTTGCTGGTGCCACTTGACGGCCATTCAGAGAAGCCATTGTATGAACAGATTTATCTCTATATTCGGGACGAGATTCGTACCGGCGGGCTTAAGGCAGGCATCCGTCTGCCTTCTACACGTGTTTTGGCGGAGCATCTGAAGGTAAGTCGCAGTACTGTCCAGATGGCTTATGAACAGTTACTGGCAGAAGGGTATATTGAATCCGTGCCATGCCGGGGATATTTTATTGCCAGGATGGAAGAACTGGTGGAAGTGGCAGCACAGACAGATGGCGCGATGATAAAGAATGATGATCGAAAAGTCCAGGGGTACACCGTGGACTTTTCGCCGCGTGGTATTGATCTGGACAGCTTTCCATACAATACCTGGCGAAAGCTTAGCAAGAATACCTTGATTAATGACAACGGGGAAATGTTTCACAAAGGCGATCCCCAGGGCGAACCGGGCTTTCGGGAAGCGATTCGGGGATATCTGCATTCGGCCCGTGGTGTAAACTGTACCGCAGAGCAGATTGTGGTTGGAGCCGGAAGTGAATATCTGCTGATGCTGCTGGCGCAGATTCTGGGGCGCGGCCGAAGGATTGCCATGGAAAATCCTACTTACAAGCAGGCGTATCGGGTGTTTAACAGTCTGGGATATCAGGTCTGCCCGGTGGATATGGACGCTTCCGGCCTGGATCCCCAATTGCTGCAGGGCAGTGGGGCGGATGTGGCTTATATCATGCCTTCTCACCAGTATCCCATGGGCATTGTCATGCCGGTGGGACGGCGTCAGGAATTGTTGAAATGGGCCGGCGAAGCACCGGAACGGTATTTGATTGAAGACGATTATGACAGTGAGTTCCGTTATAAAGGAAAGCCGATTCCGGCCCTGCAGGGCATGGACAAGCAGGGGAAGGTAATCTACATCGGGACATTTTCCAAAAGTATTGCGCCGGCAATCCGTGTCAGTTATCTGGTCCTGCCGCTGCCACTGCTGAAGCGGTACCAGGAGCAGGCCGGGTTTTATGCCTCAACGGTTTCGCGGATTGATCAGAATATTTTGTATCAGTTTTTATCCGAGGGGTATTTTGAACGGCATTTAAACCGGATGCGGGCAGTCTACAAAGCCAAGCATGACGCATTGATGACAGCGATCCGGCCGTTTGAAAAGGATTTTGTGATTCGGGGAGAACATGCCGGCCTGCATATCCTGTTGACGGATCGATCAGGCAAAAGCGAGGAACTGCTGATCCGGCAGGCGGCTGATGCCGGTGTGCGGGTCTATGAGCTGAGCCACCATTATATTCACCCGGAGCTGGCCCGAGAGAAGTCAACAGTGGTGCTTGGATATGCGACGTTACATGAGGACGAGATCGTAACGGGGGTTGGATTATTAAAAAAGAGCTGGGAATTATAGAATATAAATTAAAAAAACGCGGTCCGGAAAAACAGAACCGCGTTTTATAAAGCCATTAATCATTGTTGCCATCATCTTCGGTAATGATTGTTGCTGCCATTTCTTTAGCCTTGTCAAATGCATCAGCGGCTTGATCGGCGGCATCTTCAGCGATGTCCTTCGCTTTATCGGTGATATCGTCAACCTTGTCGATGACTTTGTCCGCGATATCTTCTGCCCTGTCCTTCGCCTTATCAGCCATCTCCTCAGCTTCGTCCATCAGCTCGTCGACAGCGTCCAGAGCGGCATCCTTACCTTCCCTGGCCGCATCGCCGTAAGAACTCTTAGCTGCGGAAGCGGCATCTCTGGTGGTGTCGACAACAATTGCTGCAGCGCCTTTCACCACATTCCTGGCAGCTCCGGCGGCATCCTTGGCAGCACTGAACATATCACTGGCTGCAGTCAGGAACTCGTCCTTGTCGGCATTCAGGGAAACATAGTTACGGTTCATCGTGCTGTCCGGAACCGGCTCATCCTCATCCTCGTTTTCAAAATCATGAAAATCTTTGTCCAGCTCTTTGCTAAATGACTGATACTTCTTAAAGTAAGAAATACCTGCGGCAGCAGCACCGGCTGCAGCCGCCAATGCAATAATTTTACCTAAGCCTTTTTTTGCCATATCAAACACTCCTTTCGTTTTCTTCCCCAGCGTCTTTTCGAGGGAGACTTTTTGTATATACGTTATACTATTAATCATTGTAATACGAATACAGGAAAAAAGAAAGGGTAGAACTGTAAAAAATTTATAAAATTAGCACTCGATACTTGACAGTGCTAACAATGCGTGGTATAAATGGTAATTAGAAAATATGATTAAACAAGGAGGAATTATCCATGAAATTAGTACCATTATTCGACCGAGTTGTGTTAAGGCAGTTGGTTGCAGAAGAAACTACCAAGTCCGGCATCGTTTTACCAGGCCAGGCCAAGGAAAAACCGCAGCAGGCAGAGGTGGTTGCCGTAGGCCCCGGCGGTGTGGTTGATGGAAAAGAGATTACCATGCAGGTACAGGTTGGCGATCAGGTGATTTATTCCAAGTATTCCGGAACCGATGTAGAAGTTGATGATGAGAAGCTGGTAGTAGTAAAGCAGAATGATATTCTGGCAATTATTAAATAAACAATAAAAATTGAGACAGAAAGAAATTGGAGGAATGAAATTATGGCAAAGCAGATTAAATATGGCGTAGACGCCAGAAAAGCCCTGGAAGCAGGTGTAAACCAATTAGCAGACACAGTCAGAGTGACCCTGGGACCGAAAGGAAGAAACGTAGTCCTGGATAAATCTTTTGGCACCCCCCTGATTACCAACGACGGCGTGACCATTGCTAAGGAAATTGAACTGGAAGATGCTTTTGAGAACATGGGAGCTCAGCTGGTGAAAGAAGTTGCCACCAAGACCAATGACGTAGCCGGTGACGGAACCACCACCGCAACCGTACTGGCCCAGGCGATGATCAGTGAAGGGATGAAGAACCTGGCTGCCGGCGCTAACCCGATTGTATTAAGAAAGGGTATGAAAAAAGCAACCGATGCGACGGTGGAAGCCATGGCCAAGATGAGCAAGCCGATTTCCGGCAGAGATCAGATCGCCAGAGTAGCAGCTATATCAGCTTCGGATGACAAGGTTGGCGAGATGGTTGCCGATGCGATGGAGAAGGTTTCCGGTGATGGCGTCATTACGATTGAAGAATCCAAGACCATGCAGACCGAGCTGGATCTGGTGGAAGGTATGCAGTTTGACCGCGGTTATGTATCCGCTTATATGTGCACCGATATGGAGAAGATGGAAGCCAATCTGGAAAACCCGTATATTCTGATCACGGATAAGAAGATTGCCAATATTCAGGAGATTCTGCCAATTTTGGAACAGATCGTACAAACCGGTGCCAAGCTGCTGATTATTGCCGAAGATATTGAAGGCGAAGCCCTGACCACCCTGATTGTCAACAAACTGCGAGGAACCTTCAGCGTTGTCGGTGTGAAAGCACCTGGCTATGGCGACAGAAGAAAAGAGATGCTGAAAGATATCGCTGTCTTAACCGGCGGTACCGTGATTTCCGAAGAACTGGGTCTGGAACTGAAAGAGACGACCATGGACCAGCTGGGCCGGGCAAAATCGGTAAAAGTTCAGAAAGAGAACACCATTATTGTGGATGGCGATGGCGATAAGAATGATATTTCCGCAAGAGTTGCGCAGATCCGTGCACAGATCGAGGAGACCACTTCCGAGTTTGATAAAGAGAAACTGCAGGAGCGGCTGGCTAAAATGGCCGGTGGTGTTGCGGTGATCCGGGTTGGCGCAGCGACCGAGACCGAGATGAAAGAAGCCAAGCACCGGATGGAAGATGCCCTGGCAGCAACCAGAGCAGCGGTTGAAGAAGGCATCATTGCCGGCGGCGGTTCTGCTTATATTCATGCCGCCAAAGAAGTAGAGAAGATGGTGGCTGAGCTGGAAGGCGATGAGAGAACCGGTGGCATGCTTGTCTTAAAGGCCCTGGAATCCCCGCTGTATTATATTGCTGCCAATGCCGGCCTGGAAGGTGCGGTTATTATCAATAAAGTAAGAGAAGCAGAAGTTGGAACCGGCTTTGATGCTTACAAAGAAGAATATGTAGACATGGTCGAAGCAGGCATCCTGGATCCGTCCAAGGTAACCAGAAGTGCCCTGCAAAATGCAACCAGTGTTGCATCTTCCCTATTGACGACAGAGTCTGTTGTTGCTAATATAAAAGAAGAGACCCCGGCAATGCCCGCAGGCGGAATGGGCGGAATGATGTAACAAAAGGAGAACGAATAGATGAATGAAGCATATGCCGAATGGCTGGTAAAGCGCAAAACACAGTTTGTTTCCTACGTATTGGTTGGACTCATGGGCGTGGTCACGGTGATCTGTGTCCTTCTGGCGCTGACAGGGATTGGCGGTATCATCAGCATGATCCTGATGTTCCTGGCGGGTGGTGCGACATACCTGCTGCACCGCAACACCAATATCGAATTTGAATATCTCTATATTGGCGGCCAGTTGTCCATTGACAAGATCATGGGCCGGGCCAAACGGAAAAAGGTCTGGGAGGGAAGTATGGATGATATTCAGATCATCGCTCCGTCGGATTCTTATGTATTAAAGGATTATGCCAGACAGGGTGCCAGGAAGGTAGATGTTTCTTCCGGTATCCCGGGAGTCAAGACCTATACCATTATGGTGCAGGCCGGAGCCAACAGCTCGGAGATTGTGTTTGAGCCAAACGACAAGATGCTGCATTGTATTCGTCAGACAGCACCGCGAAAAGTAGTTCTGTAATTTAGTAAAATGCATAAAAAACCAAAAGCGAAAGCAAGAAGGTTTTTTATGCATTTTGTGTTTGACAAGCATACATTTTTTTGTTAGACTATGTAACTAACAAGTAGTCGACAAACGAAAGAGAGGAAATATTAATGGGTAAGATTATCGGTGAAGGTATTACCTTTGATGATGTACTGTTGGTTCCATCCTACTCCCAGGTCATTCCCAATCAGGTGGATTTAAGTACCCGGTTAACCAGGACGATTAAGCTGAACATCCCGCTGATGAGTGCCGGGATGGACACAGTTACAGAGCACCGCATGGCGATTGCCATGGCCAGACAAGGTGGAATTGGCATTATCCACAAGAATATGTCTGTTGAGGAACAGGCGGAAGAGGTTGATAAGGTTAAGCGTTCAGAGAATGGTGTTATTACGGATCCATTTTTTCTCTCCCCGGAACATACATTAAAGGATGCAGATGAGCTGATGAGTAAATTCCGGATTTCCGGTGTGCCGATTACCGAAGGACGGAAGCTGGTGGGGATTATCACCAACCGTGATCTGAAGTTTGAGGAGGATTTTTCCCGGAAGATCAAAGAGTGCATGACTTCAAAGAATCTGGTTACCGCCAGGGAGGGCATCACCCTGACCGAAGCAAAAAAGATTCTGGCGAAGGCCAAAGTAGAGAAGCTGCCGATCGTTGATGATGACTTTAATTTAAAGGGCCTGATCACCATTAAAGATATTGAGAAGCAGATCAAGTACCCGAACTCGGCCAAGGATGAGCAGGGCCGCCTGCTTTGTGGTGCGGCAATTGGTATCACGGCCAATGTTCTGGACCGTGCTGCCGCATTGGTCGATGCGAAGGTTGACGTTGTGGTTCTGGACAGTGCTCACGGACATTCGGAGAATGTACTGCATTGTGTAAGGATGATTAAGGAGAAATATCCTGCACTGCAGATCATTGCCGGCAATGTGGCTACCGGTGATGCGACCAGGGATTTGATTGAGGCCGGCGCCGATGCAGTGAAGGTGGGGATCGGACCAGGTTCCATCTGTACCACCCGTGTCGTTGCCGGTATTGGTGTACCGCAGATTTCCGCTGTGATGGACTGTTATAATGTGGCCAAAGAACACGGCATTCCGATTATCGCTGATGGCGGTGTCAAGTATTCCGGCGATATTACCAAGGCTCTTGCGGCCGGTGGTAATGTATGCATGATGGGCAGCCTGTTTGCCGGCTGTGATGAGAGCCCGGGTACCTTTGAACTGTATCAGGGCAGAAAATACAAAGTATACCGCGGTATGGGGTCCATTGCCGCGATGGAGCAGGGCAGTAAAGACCGTTACTTCCAGTCCGATGCCAGGAAACTGGTGCCGGAAGGTGTGGAAGGCCGGGTTGCTTATAAAGGTTTGGTGGAAGATACGGTCTTCCAGATGCTTGGCGGACTTCGTTCCGGTATGGGCTACTGTGGTGCGGCAGATATCAGGACGCTGCAGGAGACCGGCCGGTTTATGAAGATTTCGGCAGCATCCTTGAAAGAGAGCCATCCCCATGATATTCATATTACCAAAGAAGCGCCCAACTATAGTGTCGATGAGTAGATAATCCGCATGACAGTTCGCCATGTTTTCATGGCGGACTTTTTATGATAGACTGGATAGGAGATCAGAGATAATGAATTATGGAATGAGATGTCATGATATCTGTGGGAAAGGAACTCTGGCCCAGGTGCTGGATACGGTCAAAGCCAACCGGATCGACCAGATTCAGCTGGCAATGGGCAAATCCATTGCCGGATTTGATTTTAGCTATGGGCATTATTCGCCGGGACTGGCCCATATGATTGCTAAAGAATTGAAAAAACGCGGTATCCATATCGCCGTCCTGGGTTGTTATATCAATCCGACCAATCCTGATGAGACAAAGCGGCAGGCCGAAGTGGCAAAGTTTATTGAGCATTTAAAATATGCCAAAATTCTGGGGGCCGATATGGTGGGAACGGAGACGGGACGTTATAGTGAGGATTTCCGTGTGGTTCCGGAGACCTATACGGAAGAAAACTATCAGCTGCTGTTAAAGAGTATGCGGGAAATGGTCGATGCCGCTGAAAAATTGGGAATGACAGTAGGTGTAGAAGCAGTTCATGACCATACCCTGTGCAGCCCGGAAAGGATGCGGCGTTTCCTGGATGACATCCATTCACCCAATGTGGAGGTGATTATGGATCCGGTGAATCTGATCAGTGCGGCGAATTATCTGGAGCAGGACGGGGTGATTGACCGGGCCTGGGAGTTGTATGGTGACCGGGTGACCATGCTGCATATCAAGGATTTCCGGATGGTCGACGGACAGCCGGAGTTTGAACATGTCGGTGACGGATTGTTTCACTACCGGCCGATCCTGCGCCATTTAAAACGGGATAAGCCATATGTAACCATGCTGCTGGAGAATTCCCATCCGGACCGTTATCACAGCGATGTGGCATATCTGCAAAAAATCTATGAGGAAGTGTAGCGCCACAGAAAGATTTATGTTATACTAAATTGATGTGTGGGTTATCGCCCGGCATGAGCCGGCACGCAAAGATCTGGCAGAACGGCAACAGCGATTATAGAGGATAGGTATATGCTAAATGAAGATAAGATTAAGTTAATGACAGGAATCGCAATTTTTGAAAAGAAGGAAGGTAAGAGTATCTTCCCTGCGAATCATTATTTTAAAGGTGATTATATCAGCAGCCATATGTTCCGGTCCTTTTTCTCCTATACATTATGTTATGTTCTGGGTGTGCTGATCTGGGGGCTTTATCACATGGAGGAGTTGCTCAATACGATGAATCTGGACGAAGTCCTGGCGATTGCCAGGGAAGGTGCCCTGTTATATGGCGTCGGACTGCTGTTTTATCTGACGATCACCTTTCTGGTGTATCAGAAACGATATGAGATTGCCAAACGTGGCATGAAAGTCTATATGGCAAAGCTGAAGCGGTTGGAAAAGCGTTATGAATTTCAGAGCCGTACCAAAGAACTGACAAAGGAGGGCGGCCGACGTGATGGTGCTTCTTGAGATTAAAGAACGATTGAAACAAATTTATGCAAAATACGCCGTCATCGTAACCGGTGTCATTAAATTCCTGCTAAGCCTGATCACCCTGATTCTGCTCAATCAGAATCTTGGTTATATGGCCCGGCTGAAAAGTCCCCTGATCGTCTTTTTTATGGCGGTGGCCTGTGCCTTCCTGCCCTATGGTGCGATCAGTTTACTGATGGCGGCCGTGCTGCTGGCCCATATTTATACACTTTCTTTTGAAATCGCTTTACTGACAGCCGTGATTTTGATCATCGTTGCGCTTTTGTATTATGGCTTTCATCCGCGGGACAGTTACTGGCTGATTCTGACGCCGGTAGCATTTATGCTGAAGATTCCTTATGTGATCCCGCTTCTGGCGGGGCTGACCGGCAGTATGCTTTCGATGATTCCGGTTAGCTGCGGGGTGATTGTTTATTATATTCTGCTATATGTCAAGCAGAATGCCGGCGTGCTGGCCAATGAAGCTGCTTCCATTGACATTGCCCAGAAGTATGTCCAGCTGATCAAGGCCCTTCTGGCCAATCAGACGATGATGGTGATGATTGCGGCCTGTGCCGCCGGAATTCTGGTGGTCTTCCTGGTCCATAATCTGTCTTTGGATTATTCATGGATCATAGCGATTGTCCTGGGGGCGATCATTCAGCTGGCCGTGATCTTTATCGGTGATTTTATGTTTGATGTGACGGTTCCGGTTGCGGAGCTGATCGTGGGCATTCTGGCGGCCCTGATGATTGCGGCGGTTTATCATTTCTTCGTATTTGCCGTGGATTATTCCCGGACGGAGTATACGCAGTTCGAAGATGATGATTATGTGTATTATGTTAAAGCGGTGCCAAAGATTGTGGTCACCCGGTCGGATGTCCGGGTCCAGCGATATAACAATCCAAATAAAGCCCGTAAGACGAATTAAAGTTATCTGAGCAGACAACATTGGGAGAGAGAGGTGGAATTATGGCAGGTTCTTTACAGGGCCTGGGGGATTCCTTTCAGAGACTGCAGTCCTGGATATCATTTTTACCCAGAATTACACTTACGAATCTGGTAGAAATTGTTATTATGACAGTTTTATTATATGAGGTTTTATTGTGGATCAAGAATACCGGTGCATGGAATCTGCTGCAGGGGCTGGTGGTGATTCTGGGGGCGGCATTTCTGGCGGCAGTCTTTCAGTTGAATACGATTCTCTGGCTTCTGGAAAAAACGGCTACGATTGCAGTGACGGCCCTGATCATTATCTTTCAGCCGGAATTGCGGCGGGCGCTGGAGCAGTTGGGCAGCCGGAATCTGTTGTCCGGAATCTTTTCCTTTGATGAAGGGAAAAAGCAGCAGGAATTTTCCGAAAAGACGGCCAATGAGATTGTCAAGGCAACATTTGAGATGGCGAAGGTAAAGACCGGGGCTCTGATTGTGATTGAGCGGTATGTTTCCTTAAAGGAGGTTGAAAGGACCGGAATTGAGATTAATGGAATTGTCAGCAGCCAGCTGCTGATCAATATTTTCGAACACAACACGCCATTGCATGACGGTGCGGTGGTGATCCGTGGTAACCGTGTGACGGCGGCGACCTGTTATCTGCCGCTTTCCGATAATATGATGATTAGTAAAGAGCTGGGAACAAGACATCGGGCGGCACTGGGAATCAGTGAAGTGTCGGACAGTATTACCGTGGTGGTATCGGAAGAGACCGGAGCGGTATCGCTGATCGAAGACGGTGTGCTTCGCCGGATCGGGGAAGCCGAAAGCCTGCGGCAGGCCCTCTATGCAATTAATGAGCGGGTGACGTCAGGAAAGAACTTGTTCAAGCTTTGGAAGGGAAGAAAGAAGCATGAAAGAAAGGCTGATCAATAATTTAGGACTAAAGATTCTTTCTGTCTTTTTAGCATTTTTTGTCTGGCTGGTAGTAGTTAATGTTTCCAATCCGGAAGTCACCCGAACCAAAGAGGTACCGCTGGAAATTGAAAATGAACAGGTTCTGCTGACAGCCAACAGAACCTATGAAATAGGAAAGAATACGGTTACGGTCAGCTATACGGTCCGGACCAGAGATGAATATAAGGTTAAGGCCTCCGATTTTCGGGCTTATATTGACCTGACTGAGTTGTATGATGTCACCGGGTCAGTACCGATCAAGGTGGAAATCCTGAGCAATAAAGAGGTTATTACCAGTACGGCGGCCAGACCCGGAGTAGTCCGGGTAAAGACGGAAGATCTGCAGCGGAAACGTTTTGAACTGAGTGTTGTTCCAAGCGGAACGCCGGCGCCGGGTTTTGCGATTAATACAGCGACGGCTGATCCGGATTATGTCTATGTTGACGGACCGGTCTCCAAGGTGGGCCTGATCAGTTCGGTCGGCCTGGAGATTAGCGTCGAGGGTGCTGCCGAGGATCTGATCGGATCAGCGGAACCGGTATTCTATGATGCCAATGGCAATACGCTGGTGCCAGGTGAACTAAGTGACCGGGTCCACGTGGATACGGCCCAGGTGAATTATGTTATTACGTTGAACAAAGAGAAGCGGCTGCTTCTTGATTTTATGGTGAGTGGAACGGCCGCCCCGGGTTATCAGTATGTGGGGGCGGAATGTGATGTTCAGAGTGTTGCAGTGAATGGCCTGAAGACCAATCTGGCATCTTTAACTAAGATTACGGTTCCGGCTACGGTGTTGAATGTGGATGGTGCGACGGAGGACAAGGTCGTCAGCGTCAACCTGCAGTCTTATCTGCCGGAAGGGGTGGAGATCGTACAATCCGAAAGTTCGACAGTGAATGTTCTGCTGAAAGTGGAACCGCTGCAGACCCGTACATTCCGGCTGCTGGAAAGTGATATCCAGAAAAACGGCGCTTCCGATAATTATCTGTACCGGATCCAGCCCAGACAGATTGATGTGGTTCTGCAGGGCCTGGGTGATGATCTTGGCAGTCTGCAGCTGACTGATCTGGCGCCCAGGATGGATGTTGCCAGTATGGAGGAGGGCAGTTATCAGGGGGTTCTGACTTTTAACCGCAGTGATATTTTTACGATTGTATCATATACCGATTTTACGATGGAAGTAACACCGAAAATAAACCTGGAAACCAATACCGGAGGTCCGGGTGACCATTCGCAAGAAGCCACTACTGCTGATCATGAGACTACCGAACAGGAGGTTGGCGGGGATGGTACTACAGAAGCAGAGTCTGCATTAAATCCGACGGAAACTCCTGCGGCAGACTGATGAAAAGAGGGATATCGTGGTAACTAAGAAAATTACAGTAAAAAATGTATCAGGACTGCATTTGCGTCCAACCGGACTTCTGTGCAACGAAGCAATGAGGTATCAGTCCAGTATCAAGTTTCAATTCGGCAATACCCTGACCAATGCGAAAAGTGTGTTAAGTGTCCTTGGTGCTTGTGTCAAGAGCGGCGATGAGATAGAGTTTATCTGTGAGGGGACAGATGAAGAGAAAGCACTGGCGGCAATGATTTCTTTGGTGGAAAGCGGGCTGGGGGAGTAAGACCAGTTTTGCTTCACATAATAATTAATAAGGAGGATAAGATATGTACAAGGGGACAAGTGCATCTTCCGGGATCGGCATTGGGAAAGTCGTGATTGTGGAAGAGGCCGAGCTGGTGATCAAAAGGGATATGGTTGCTGATGCAGCCGCCGAACTGGAGCGCTTTAAGGGGGCGCTTGAGCAGAGCATGAAAGAGACTGAGGTGTTAGCTGCGGACCTGGCAACCAGAGTAGGGGAGAAGGAAGCCGAGATTCTGCAGGGTCATCTGATGCTGCTTATGGATCCGATGCTGACCGGTGAGATTGAGAACAGCATTCAGTGCGAATGTGTCTGCAGCGAGTATGCAATTGAAAATGTCTGCAACATGTATGCGGATGTGTTTGCCAATATGGATGACGAGTTGATGCAGCAGCGGGCTACGGATATGCGTGATATCAAAACCAGAATGCAGAAGGTGCTGATGGGCGTGGAATCGGTGGATATTTCCGCATTGCCGGCCGGCAGTGTGGTGGTGGCGAAGGATTTAACTCCTTCCATGACAGCAGGAATCAATCCGGCTAATGTGACCGGTATTGTCACTGTGCTTGGCGGTAAAACCTCTCATAGCGCAATTCTGGCAAGAGCCCTGGAGATTCCGGCGGTAGTAGCGGTCAATGATTTTCTGAACAAGGTACAAAACGGCGACGAGATTATTCTGGATGGATCAGAGGGTGTTGTCTATGTGAATCCGGAGGCTTCGGTGACAGCTGAATATACTGCGAAGCGGGAAGTATTCCTGAAAGAAAAGAAGGAACTGGAACAGTATATTGGCAAGCCAACCGTGACTACCGATGGGGTTCCCATTGAACTGGTAGCCAATATCGGTAAGCCGGAGGATGTGGAGAAAGTCCTGCAGTATGATGGGGAAGGGGTCGGCCTGTTCCGGACCGAATTCCTGTTTATGGACCGTACGTCGATGCCGACGGAAGAAGAGCAGTACGAGGCTTATAAAAAGGTAGCAGTAGATTTAAATGGCAAGCCGGTGATTATCCGGACCCTGGATATCGGCGGTGACAAAGAGATTCCATATATGGGGCTGGAAAAGGATGAGAATCCATTTCTGGGATACCGGGCGATCCGGTTATGTCTGGATCGCAAAGAGGATATTTATAAACCACAGCTGCGGGCGCTTTTACGGGCCAGTGCGTTTGGCAACATTAAAATCATGGTGCCGATGGTAACCTGTGTTGAGGAATACCGTGAGGCCAGAGCGTTGATTGAAGAACTGAAGACCGAGCTGGATGCTGCGGGAGTGGCTTATAACAAGGACATTCAGGTAGGTATCATGGTGGAGACGGCAGCAGCTTCACTGATTGCTGATTTGTTTGCCAGAGAAGTGGATTTCTTCAGTATCGGAACCAATGACCTGACCCAGTATACCATGGCGGTAGACCGTGGCAATGACAAGGTTTCTTACTTGTATTCCACCTTTAACCCAGCGGTACTGCGCAGTATTAAGCATACCATCGCCTGTGCAAGGGAAGCGGGAATTATGGTGGGAATGTGTGGTGAAGCAGCAAGCGATCCGTTAATGATCCCGTTGCTGCTGGCCTTCGGTTTAAATGAATTCAGTATGAGTGCTTCGGAAATCCTGTATTCCCGGAAGCTGATTACCAATTATAGTACCATAGAACTTCAGGCAGTGGCGGATAAGGCCCTAAGCTTTGTGACGACAAAAGAAGTAGAGGATTATATGAGGGCTTTCGCGGCTAAGCAGGCGTAAGTTCTGTCTGGCTGCCGCAGAAGCTTTGCGGCAGCCATTTAAGAGTAATGGCAATAAACAATTACAACGAACAACGAAAGATGGGATGGAAGACTTGATGGCAATAGTGGTATATTTGATTTGTTATGTAATAAGCTTTTTGCTGGCATATTGGCAGTATTATTATTTATCCGGAATGGTTCTGCTGGGAGCCGCGGCGTATCTGTATGTTTATGATTATTTGCGATCGAAGAATTTAATTCATTTGCGGGGGATGTTCTCACTGTCATGGGTAGGCGGGCAGGGACTGGCCTGTCTGAAGCTGAGCCACCTGCAGACAGACTGGCACTGGCAGACATGGCTGTGCTTTGCTTTAGCACTGTTGGGTTTCTGGCTGATATTTGAATTGCTGACCAGACTTTATGGCTCCGGTCATGATCTTTATGGCAGATGGCGCAGTTACAGCGGTAATCCTGACCCGATCTTTCAACTGATTTGTATTTTGACGGTAATATCATTGGCGGCTTTTAGCTTTGAGGCAGTGGTGCTGGGATATGTGCCATTGCTTTTACGGGGAGTGCCGCATGCTTATTCGGAATTTCATCTGACCGGGATTCATTATTTCACGGTATCATGTGTGCTGGTGCCGGCGATGGCTGTGCTTTATTTTCATATGGCGCGGGGGCGCGGCCAGGAGATTACGAATGTTATTGTGTTTATAATGACGGTGATTGCGCTTTTTATTCCGATTCTGTGTGTATCACGGTTCCAGTTTATCTGTGCGGTGGTTTTGGCGGCGTTTACCTATATTTCGCTGCAGAAAAGCTTTCACCCGCTGTATCTGGTGGGACTGTTGGCGGTGATGGTGCCGGTGTACCTGATCCTGACGGTGGCCCGCAGTCATAATGCGGCATATCTGATGGGGATTTTCGAGATGAAATTGGAGAATATGCCGGTGTTTATCGCCCAGCCGTATATTTATATTGCGAATAACTATGAGAATTTTAATTGTATGGTACTGAAGCTGCCGCAGTACAGCCTGGGGATGAGAGGGCTGTATCCGTTGTGGGCCTTGTCAGGGCTTAAATTTGTTTTCCCGCAGCTGATGAACTATCCGATTTATATTGATAAAAAAGAACTGACAACCTTGACTTTGTTTTATGACAGTTTTTATGATTTTGGTATTCTCGGGGTGCTGTTATTCTCCTGTGTTCTGGGACTGGTGGCATACCTGCTGGTGGTAAAGTTAAGAGAGATGCGTAATCCCATGGGGTATCTGCTGTATGCGCAAATAGCATTGTATCTGATGCTGTCATTCTTTACCACCTGGTTTAGCAACCCGACCACCTGGTTTTATCTGATTCTGACCGGGTTGATGGCGATATACTATAATGGCAGGACGCGGGGACGGTAATTATTTATTATTTTATTTGAGACAGAAAGGGATAATCATGATGAGAACATGGGAAGCAAACATTCGCAGAGTAACACCCTATACCCCGGGCGATCAACCTGGGGGTGATCGCCTGGTGAAGCTGAATACCAATGAAAATCCATATCCGCCGGCGCCGGGGGTGGTGCAGAAGCTGCGGGAGATGAATTATGCTCTGCTTCGCAAGTATCCGGATTCGGCGGCCAATCTGCTGGTGGATTCTCTGGCGGAATTTTATGGCGTGAATTCGGACCAGGTGTTTGTGGGAATTGGTTCGGATGATGTGATTGCCATGGCGTTCCTGACCTTTTTTAATTCGGATAAGCCGGTTCTGTTTCCGGATATCAGCTATTCTTTCTATCCGGTATGGGCGGATTTGTTTCAGGTACCTTATGAAACACCGGCGGTGGATGGGGAATTTCGGATAATCAAAGAGGATTATTATAAAGAGAATGGCGGTGTCATTTTTCCTAATCCCAATGCACCGACTGGTTTGTATCTCCCTCTTGCAGAGGTAGAGGATATTGTAAAACATAATCAAGATGTGATAGTCATTGTGGACGAAGCATATATTGATTTTGGGGGGACATCGGCACTGGAACTGATTTCCCGGTATGAAAACCTGCTGGTGGTGCAGACTTTTAGTAAATCAAGGGCGATGGCGGGAATCCGGATTGGTTATGCAATCGGACATCCTTTGCTGATTCAGGCGCTGAATGCCGTGAAGCATTCTTTTAATTCTTATACGATGAATATGCCGTCACTGGTGCTGGGAGTGGAAGCGGTAAAGGATACGGTTTACTTTCGGGAGACGCTGGATAAAGTGATTGCTACCAGAGAGCGGGCGAAGAAGCAGCTGAAAGAGCTGGGATTTTCTTTTCCGGATTCGATGGCGAACTTTATCTTCGCCACTCATGAGAAAGTTCCGGCGGAGCAGATCTTTGAGGCGCTGCGCCAGGCACAGATCTATGTCCGGTATTTTAAAAAGCCGAGAATTGATAATTATCTGCGGATTTCCATTGGTACGGAAGAAGAAATGGATACGTTGTATGCGTTTTTAAAGGAGTATATATTGAGCAGGACAGAGGTGAACGATTGATTGAACAATGTTATTAAATATACCCGAATTATCCTGAATATTGCCATTCCGCTGGTGCAGATCGCGGTGGTTTGTCTGCTGGGACCTAAGCTGCTGGGTTTTTTCATGCCATTTGTGATTGGTTGGGTGATTGCCATGATTGCGAATCCACTGGTACGGTTTTTGGAAAGCAAGCTAAAGATTATTCGTAAGCATAGTTCGGTTATTATTGTGGTGGCGGTGTTGGCGTTGGTGGTCGGGCTTAGCTATTTCCTTATTTCGCGGCTGTTTATACAGGCGTTTTCCCTGATCAGGGAGCTGCCGGAGTTATACCGGATGGCCTCCAGCGAGATTACCGAGATATCGGTGCGTTATGAATCGATGTTTCGGATGCTGCCCCAGAGCGTACAGGAATGGTGGACGACATTTGCCAATGATGTGGGTCAGTATTTGAATTTGCTGGTGCAGAAGATTGCTTCACCGACGGTGGAGTTGGCAGGAAGTTTCGCTAAAGGGATTCCCGGTGCGTTGGTCAGTGTTGTGGTGACCATTTTATCTGCTTACTTTTTTCTGGGGGACAGAGACAGGATTTTTGATTTTGGCAAACGGTATCTGCCTAAGGGAAGCGGACGGTATTACCATTTTCTGAAAGGTGACATGAAGATGCTGGTCAGCGGTTATTTTGTGGCGCAGTTCCGGATTATGTTTGTGATTGCGGCACTGATGGTGGTTGGGTTGCTTATTTTGGGAATTCCTTATGCGTTTGTTTTGGGAATCCTGATTGCTGTTTTAGATTTTTTGCCTTTGTTTGGTACCGGGACGGTGCTGATTCCCTGGGCGGTTGTAAAGCTGTTTACGGCGGATTATTCATTGGCGGTTGGCCTGGCGCTTTTATATGTGCTGACGCAGGTGGTAAGGCAGGTGATTCAGCCGAAGATTGTCGGGGATTCGATGGGACTGCCGCCATTTTTATCCTTGCTGTTTCTGTATCTGGGATTTAAGCTAAAGGGAATTGGCGGGATGATTCTGGCGGTGCCGGTGGGAATCCTGGGATTGAAATTGTTTGAATATGGGATTTTTGATTCGATGATTGATAATATAAAGATATTGGTCCATGATATTGAGGAATTTCGTAAGGGATCGCGGAGAGAGGACCGATGAAAAACAGGAATATTACTTCTGATGTGAAATCATAAGGATTTTTATCAGAATGATATTCCTGTTTTGGTGGGGGCGTTATGGTTGGTCTTGTTGATTGGGTTCCTTCTGCTTTGGCTGTCGCTTTTGTTTCCGTGAGAATGGATGTTTGGTGATCCGATGAATAAGCAGCCACAGGAGGAAGACAATTACGGCCAGCAGGACAAGGGATGGCAGGCTGGAAATGAACCAGACAAAAAAGTTTACCAGTCCGGTCGTGACATGTCCCAGATTGGCGCTGAAGCCTTTTTGGATCCGCTGGCTGACGGAGTCAGGGGCAGTGGGGGTAAAGACTTTGACTTCGTTGACATTTAAATAAATGGTACTGTAGTCTACTTGATTGTCATAAGTGCGCAGTTGTGATTCCATCGCCTCTAATTGATAGCGAATCTCTGACAGCCGCTGCTCCAGGGCGATGACGGATTCAATGCTTTCAGCCCTGGCCAACAGTTCCCACAGCCGTTCCTGCTCTACATTCAGGGCTTTTTTCCGGCTTTCGATGTCGGTATACTGCAAGGTGACATCCTGGGTTGATTCTGACTTGTAAGTAATGTTGCCTTGTTGTGATACCTGGGCAACGAAGCTGTCCAGGTGATCTGATGGGACACGGACAGTAAGGCTGGCATAGCGTTGATTGCTGTAACTGCTGGAAATGCTGTTGCCGCTGATGTCTGATTGTTCTATGTAGCCGTTAAGTCCGGTAACGGTGGCAGTGATATTGGTAATCAGTTGATCAAATTCCGTGGTTTCTACCGAGAGATTCACGGTGCGGATCATCTTGCGGTTGGAATGGATGGGTTGGATCGATGTGGTTGAAGTCAGAGCGGTTTCTGCTTCGCTCATACCGGCTGCCTGGTCGGCGTAGTCATAGCTTTCCTGCGCGGCTTCCATCGGGGACGGGACCCCCCCATCGTAGTTTCTGACAGCTTTAGCCGAGGCGGTTTCAGTATAACCTGTGGCACTGTTCCGGGAAGCTCCGCATCCGGATAATATTCCGGTCAAAATTAAGGCTGTGAGTAGAAAGGCTGTTAAATATTGTGCTCGCTTTTTCATAAGTCATCCTCCCTGCATGTTTGTCAAGTCTGTTCAAAACATCATAGTTTATGCCTAGTTTACCATGCCTTATACCGGAAATACAATGGGAGTAAGGAAAGGTTAAGAAATATTCTCTGATTGTTAAGAATATTTTTTTACGAAAAACGTCAAAATTACACTTGCAATGCATTGGTTTTTCTGTATATAATTATATTCGTTATTTCGTGATAGCTGGAGTGGAGGACGAGGAGGAGAATGATGGAAAGAGAAATGATTGCAGTACTGGATTTTGGCGGACAGTACAATCAGCTGATTGCCAGACGGGTAAGAGAGTGTAATGTGTATTGTGAGGTGCACCCTTACGATATGCCTTTAGATAAGTTAAAAGAAATGGCGCCGAGGGGCATCATTTTTACCGGCGGCCCAAACAGTGTGTATGGGGAGGATTCCCCCCTGTGTGATCCGGAAGTATTTAAACTGGGGGTTCCGATTCTGGGAATCTGTTATGGCTCTCAGCTGATGGCTCATATGCTGGGCGGCAAGGTGGTGACAGCGCCGGTTAGTGAATATGGGAAGACGGACGTTACGGTGGAAGGGAACAGTGGGGTATTGGACGGTGTGTCGGCGAAGACGGTCTGCTGGATGAGCCATACGGATTATATTGAGAAGACACCGGCGGAATTTCATGTTACGGCGCATACACCGGTGTGTCCGGTGGCTGGTATGGAGTGCCCGGAAAAAGGGCTGTATGCCGTGCAGTTCCATCCGGAGGTTATGCATACTCAGGAAGGAATGAAGATGCTTTCCAACTTTGTGATGAATATCTGCGGCTGCCAGGGGGATTGGCGGATGGATTCCTTTGTGGAGACGACGATCCGGCAGATCAGGGAGCAGGTTGGCAATGGCAAGGTGCTGTGCGCACTGTCTGGCGGGGTGGATTCCTCGGTGGCGGCGGTAATGCTGGCGAAGGCGGTGGGTAAGCAGCTGACCTGCGTGTTTGTGGATCATGGGTTGCTAAGAAAGAATGAAGGAGATGAAGTTGAGGCGGTCTTTGGGGCCGGCGGAGAGTATGACTTGAACTTCATTCGGGTGAATGCCCGGGAACGCTTCTATGGGCAGCTGAAAGGCGTAGAAGAGCCGGAGGCCAAGCGGAAGATCATTGGTGAGGAATTTATCCGGGTATTCGAGGAAGAAGCGAAGAAGATCGGTGCCGTTGACTTCCTGGTGCAGGGAACAATTTACCCAGATGTGATTGAGTCCGGGTTAGGCAAGTCGGCAGTGATCAAGTCCCATCATAATGTGGGCGGTCTGCCGGATTATGTGGATTTTAAAGAGATTATTGAGCCGCTGCGGATGTTGTTTAAGGATGAGGTTCGCAGGGCCGGACTGGAGTTGGGAATTCCGGAGTACCTGGTATACCGTCAGCCCTTCCCGGGACCGGGACTGGGCGTTCGTATTATCGGCGAAGTGACACCGGAGAAGGTGCGGATTGTGCAGGAGGCGGATTATATTTACCGGGAGGAGATTGTCAGGGCCGGCGTGGATAAGAGTCTGGGGCAGTATTTTGCAGCGATTACGAATATGCGCTCGGTGGGTTGTATGGGCGATGAACGGACTTATGATTATGCCATTGCGCTGCGGGCGGTGCTGACCAGTGATTTTATGACGGCGGAGTCGGCGGAGCTGCCCTGGGAAGTGTTGAATGTGGTGACGCGGCGGATTGTGAATGAGGTGAAGGGGGTTAACCGGGTGTTGTATGATTGTACGGGGAAGCCGCCGGCGACGATAGAGTTCGAGTGAGTTTTGCAGCCCGAATATTCGTGCCGGAACCCTGTTTTTATGTATTGACAAAACGCGCTTAAACTAATATACTATAGACAGTTTTTAACACGGACGAAAGCAAAAAGGAGTGAGTTTATTATGCCCAAATTATTATATCAAGGACACGGAAGTTTTCGTTTAACTTCCAATGACGGCGTCGTATTATTTATCGATCCGTTCATGGGTGCAGGTTACGACCTGCCTGCCGACATCATTCTGGTCACCCATCAGCACGATGATCACAACCAGATCAACCTCATTACCCAAAAGCCCGGCTGCACTCTGATCACCAACGTTGAAGCTTTGGCCGGCGGGAAGCACAACACCTTTTCAGTGCTCGGAATCCAAATCGAGGCGGTTGAGGCGGGGTATAATCAGGGTCACTCACCGGATAACTGCGTTGGCTATATCATCATGATGGACGGTCTGAAGCTGTACTTCTGCGGCGATACATCGAAGACGCCCCAGATGACAGAGTTTGCCGCGAGAAAGCTGGATTACGCCTTTTTATGCGCCGACGGTTTTTATAACATGAACCTGGAAGAAGCCGCTGAGTGCGCAAAGCTGATCGGAGCAAAGCATAATGTGCCCGTCCACCTCAAGCCCGGTGAGTTGTTCGACAGGGAGATGGCGGAGCGGTTTAAAGGGCCAGACCGCCTTATCATAGAAGCCGGCGAAGAAGTCGAACTGAATTAAAATTGCGCTGGTCTGCAGTACACTGGGCCAACACAGCAGCAAAACCGCTCTGCCGAATGGCAGATAACGCGGTTTTGTTTGTTGTATGTGAAATTAGATTGCCTGCTTCCGTTGAAACAACATCGCGTGGGGGAGATAAATGGAAAACGTATGGGGAAAAGTTTTAGAAGAAGCCGCGCCTGGCGTAGGTAATATGGACTTATCGTGGATGATGCATTTTTGGGAGTCGTTCACTGATTGCGTGATTGAATTGGATGTGCAGCATTATATTACAAACATCCGGTACAAAGCCGACAATAATTTTGTTATGACCGATATCGCCGGCAAATCATTCCTGGATATAGCGGCGGAAAAAGACGTGGAGTCCGTAGCAGATCATCTTAATCAGCTTAAAACCGCTGCCTTGCCATATTTACGCTTTCAGTTCCTGTCCAGGTTTGGCCGGTATTACCGTTGGACGCTGATTCCTTTTTATGAGCAGGAGGTGTATTCCGGATGCCATGGCGTTGCCGTGGATGTGACTGAGCAAACCATAAAAGAAATCACGTTGAACTGGCAGAACGCGGTTATTGAGGAGGGCCGTGATTTTGTAAGGATTTTCGATATGGAGGGACGTGCGCTGTACACAAATCCCGGCGTGTATAAAATGATCGGCTATGACCCGGCCCTGGAAGCACCGTCGTCAGAACGTATCTACACTCCGGAGCATTACGAAACTGTCTACGGAGAAGGAATGAAAGAGGTAAAAGAACACGGTTTCTGGATCGGCAGGGGCGAACTTATCCGTTTGGACGGAACGTTGATACCGATCGAGCACACGATGTTTAGTATTAAGGACGATCAAGACGAAGTTATTCTTATCGCGACCATCATCAGGGATATTACGGTTTTCTTAGAGCATGAGAAAAAGCTGGAGGAGGCGCGTAAGGCCGCTGAGGCCGCGAATATAGCCAAGAGTGAGTTTTTATCACGCATGAGTCACGAAATACGCACGCCGATGAACGCAGTTATTGGCATGATCAACATTGGACTGGACACGGAGGATGTGGACAGGAAGAATTACTGCCTTATGAGGGCGGATAACGCGGCAAAGCATCTGCTTGGCCTGATCAATGATGTTCTTGACATGTCCAAAATCGAAGCGGATAAGTTTGAATTGTCATACAGTGTATTTGATTTTGAAATGGCGTTAAAAAATATAGCCAATATAGCGAATATCCGCACCGAAGAAAAACAACTGGATTTTATCGTCAATATAGGTCATGATGTTCCGGCGTTCATATTGTGCGACGAAATGAGATTGTCTCAGGTAATTACGAATTTGCTGACAAACGCGATAAAATTCACACCGGAAAAGGGAACCGTTGTATTAAGCATTGAAAAGATGGAAGAAATTGGTGAAGAAATTGTTCTTAGAATTGAAGTTGCGGACACCGGCATTGGGATTTCCCAGGAACAACAGGGGCGGCTTTTCACATCGTTCAATCAAGCGAATGGAAACATTTCACAAAAATATGGCGGAACGGGACTGGGTCTTGCCATTTCAAAACGGATTGTTGAGTTCATGGGCGGGAAAATATGGATGGAATCGGAACTGGACAAGGGATCGAAATTCATTTTTACGTTAAAAACGAAAAAAACAGAAGGGAAATCCAACACAAAACTGTATAGAAAAATTGATCTGCGAAAAATGCGTATCCTAGCGGTCGACGATTCCGAAGAAACCAGAGAATATTTTACACATGCCATGGAGGCGCTCAAATTGCATTGCGATGTGGCATCGGATGGGCATCAGGCGGTCCGGATGGTTCAAGATGCCGTGGACAATCCGTACAATATATTTTTTATTGACTGGAAAATGCCCAATATGGACGGAATTGAGCTTACACAAAAAATTAAGGAAATCAACGGCGACAATTCGATTGTCATTATGATCTCTGCCAGCGACTGGAACGCTGTGGAAAAAGAAGCAGTTGCGGCCGGCGTCAATCACTTTATACCAAAGCCTTTGTTCCCTTCCACATTGATCAATGCGATTAACATATGTATGGGTGTGGAATTATGCGAGTCTGTGGAGGGGGCGCAAGATGACGCGTCCAATCAATGTTATGATTTTAATAATCATAACATACTGATCGCAGAGGACATAGAAATAAACAGGGAAATCATGTCCGCGATTTTAGAAGAAACCGGTGTTTCCATCGAATACGCGGAAGACGGTATGGCAGCGGTTTCCCTGTTCAGCGCCGCCCCCGGAAGATACGACCTTATTTTAATGGATATCAATATGCCGGAGATGAACGGCTATGAAGCAACGCGGAACATACGCGCCCTTGATTTGGCGGAAGCGAAGCATATTCCGATTATCGCGATGACAGCTAATGTCTTTAAAGAAGATATCGAAAAATGTATAGCGTCAGGAATGAACGATCATACCGGAAAACCGATTGACGCCAACGAGTTGTTTGAAAAACTGAACAGATATTTATGAAAATTAAAAGAACCTTGCTAAATAGCAAGGTCTTTTTTAATAATATCAATCATTTGTCCAACAATCCAACGTCTGTCTATATCCTTTAGCTGATAGTAATAATTCAATATTTCAATACTTTCCTCAGACGGTTGATTATACCTGTCTGTTCTACCTAATAAGTAATCAATTGATGTATCCAGAGAGTCGGCAACTAAGACCAGTTGTTGCAGGCTTGGTGCATCTGTCTTAAACCAGTTTTCAATTATCTGAATAGCTATTCCTGTATCAGTTGATATGTCTGTGAACGATTTATTTCGTATTTCCAGTAAATCTATAAATCTTGAGTTACAACTTCCGTCATTGATAATTCCGCTGTTGAATTTGTCAGTTTTAAAAGAAGAAATACTTGACAAGCCGATCAGGAAGTCAAGCGTAACATCAAAGTGATTACAAATTTTCAATTTAATTTGGTCGTTTGGAGTACTCTTTCCGCTTTCGTACAGTGAAACAGTTGACTTAACAATCCCAAATATATTTCCAAATTGTTCTTGTGTAAGGCCAGCAGATTTTCTTAGTAGTCTTATTCTATCAGATATGTTGGCTATAAATATCACCTCCGATTGTTGAAAATATTTAAACTCATTATACATTATATTACCTGTTTTTTAAACATTTAGCTGTAAAGTTTTAAAAAATTCAACTTTCTTATTGACATAGAAACAAAGTTGAATTATTCTTGAAAAAAAGGCACATGAAAGGGGTAAGTTCATGAATCTAAAACTTTTTTAAAATGAGCGCTTGAGAAAGGGGTATTCAAGAGTGATACATAAATTATCAGGGGGAGAATATATGGGAAAAGTACAGAAAATTAAGGTTATTGTGGTTCCGAAGTATATTACAGAAGATAGGGAAGTCCAATTATATTTTGCTCCGAAAAAAAAGCGTATTTTGCCGCGGGTGTGGAGAATAGTCAAATGGGGGGCCAGCCGACTATGGGAATATATCAAGCAAGGGGCTTGTCGCTTTTTAATAAGATTATTTCGGTGCTTTATTACGTTATCAATAACGATCATTGTTGGTACGTGGACGATCACGGGTGCTTATTATGTGAGAGGATACTGGGCCTGCGGGGGGGAATATTTATTTATTGTGTTTGTTATGTATGGGAGCTATAAGATTTTAAAAGTTCTTGAATTGGTTATAATGGCTCAATCAGTTGTTGATGCTGGATTGAATGACGTCAATTAAACCGGGTTATAATATTCATAAACAAAGCAATATAGATTGCATCTTGACGTTGACCTATGGAGAAAAAGTCTATGGACAAATCATTATCAATTCAAACGGTCCTCGAAAAGAGGAATAGCTATAATCTGGCTATTCCATTCGTGGAATCCCAGCAAATCAATCCGTATTACAAACTAAGTGTTTCACTTTTATATGTGGACACCGATCCAGATGCTTCACAGATATATAAAGTCGGATCCAAAAGAACGAGGAATAATCAGTATGAGCATTTGTATGCCCTTACCAAACCGTTTTTACAGCGATTAGCTACCGAAGCCGGTATTCAATTTGCGCCCGGTACAGGTGACGTCTCGAAGATGGATGAAAATACCTGGCGGGCAAGTGCTTTTGGTGCTTTACGTATGCCAGATGGCTGTGTAAGAACAAGCAGCAATTTCAAAGTGATTGATCTGGTTGCTGAAGAAAAGAAATATCGCCTGGCTTATGAGAAAAAATCCGTAAATAGGATCACGGATGATCAAGAAGCAAAGGCAGCCGCAGAGAAATACAAAGGAGAATGGTTTGATACAGCGGTTAAGGAGTTCTTGATTGCGGAAGATGACAGGGATAAGTATGTAGAAGACAACTTGTCAGAGGCAATGGCACAATTGCGGGCGAATGCTCCCCAGAATGCCGCAACCGGGGCAATTTTAAGAGTTATCAGAGATTTGTTGGGGGTCAAAGGTGCGTATACAATTGAAGAACTAAAAAAGCCGTTTGCAGTTGCCAGAATGACCTTTAGTCCTGATTACAATGACCCGGCGATAAAACAGATTATGGTTACACATACAAAGCGTGGTGATGAGGAATAAGTGAAGTTGTCTAAAAAAAAGAATTCATGACCTGATTTGCAGGATGTGAGTTCTTGTTTTTATAGGGAGCTTTTGCATAAGCCTCTTCAATAATAAAGGTTGTAAAACAGGAAAAGTATGGTAGAATAGTTATATAACCTAAAATGAGGGCTTACATATGACAGAACACAATAAGACATTTAATGCTCATTATAATAAGACAAATGATGAATATCAATCATTAGCTAAACACTGTTCTCAAACCGCAGCTTTCGCTGTGCTAAAATCACCACAAAATCAGTTAAGACATACAATCAAGCTAATCAGCTTACTGCACGATACCGGAAAGTACAGTGATATCTGGCAGGAATATTTTCAGAACGCAATTCAGTATGATGGCGGCCATTCGGGAAAGAAAGAAGATCATACTACAGCTGGGGGAATTCTGGCAGAGGAACTCTTGCCTGATTCTTTTATAAAGAGGCTGGTCCAAACGGCTATTTATGCGCATCATGGGCTGCAGGATTGTATTGCTGCCGACGGTACGTCATTGTTTGAGAAACGGCAGGAGAAGTCAGAATATTTACCAATAGCAGACTGTAAGGCGCATTTTTATGAAGATTTTAAGGCAGAAGAGGTAAAAGAGATCAGTCGCCTGGCAGTACAAGAGGGTGAACAATTAAAACATCTTATCCAAGATACCGTAAAAGCATGGGGAACAGGGAACCGGTATGGAAATCGTGACTTTCTTCTGGGAATGTACACAAGACTGCTCTGTTCCCTATTGATGGATGCAGACCGAAGAGATACTGCGGATTTCATGAATGGGATAGAGACCGAAGAGGTTTTCACAGACTCTGAGTTACAGAATATATGGTCGGATTGTGTTGAGAATATAGAAGAAAAATTGAAGAAATTTACAGAGAAGAGTGGAATTAATGCATATCGCAGCTACGTTTCTGATATTTGCAGGCAAAAAGCCGGTGATGATCAACGATTATATCGGCTGTCATTGCCAACGGGAGCCGGGAAGACGCTTAGCAGCCTTCGGTTTGCTGCACATCATGCTTATGAACACAAGAAAAAGAGGATTATTTACATCGCTCCGTTCCACTCCATCGTTGAACAAAATGCAGGGGAAATAAGAAAAGCGATTGGAAAGTCTGAATATGTGCTGGAACATCATTGTAATATTGTGTTTGAGAACGAGAATGAGCAATTAGAATATGAACGGCTTACAGAGGATTGGTCTTCGCCAATTATTGTTACAACGGCAGTCCAGTTTCTGAATACGCTATTTACGTCCAAAATTGCTAATATCAGAAGATTTCAAAGTCTTAGCGACAGTGTAATCATTATGGATGAAGTTCAGGCGCTGCCTGTTTTTACGTTGGGATTATTTAATTTGGCAGTTAATTTTATGACGGAATTTTTGAATACAACTATGGTGCTCTGCACCGCAACACAGCCTCTTCTGGATCAATTGCCTGAAAATGCTTTGCTTCCACCGGTAGAGATGGTAGAAGAGCAGCCTGATTTTCAGATGGTTATGCAAAGAACCAGGATTACAGATGCTACGGGTGATTATGTTCGCGGACTGAGTATTGATGCAGCGGCAGAGTTTCTGATTGATAAGGCGGAGATGCATAGAAAGGTCTTATTTATAGCGAATACAAAAGCATGTGCCAGAAATTTATTTACAAAAGTAAAATCACTTTTGAGTGAGGAGGTGGAGGTTGTCCATTTGAGCACAAGCATGTGCCCGGAACACCGCAGTGATAAATTAAGCAAGATAAGGGATGGATTAAAGACAGAGTGTATGCAGATTTGTATAACGACACAGTTGATTGAAGCCGGTGTTGATATTTCGTTTCCTTGTGTGGTGCGTTCTCTGGCCGGACTTGACAATTTGATACAGGCAGCAGGCCGGTGTAATCGCAATAAGGAAATGGATGTCGGAGATGTGTACTTAATCAAGATGGATGAATCAGCGGAAAACCTGACTCATTTGGAGGAGATAAGGGCGGCCCAGGAGGCGATGAAGAAAGTCCTGGATCAATTCAGAAGAAATCCGGCGGTATTAGATTACGCACTGGATTCTAAAAAAGCCATTCAGCTGTATTATGATGATTATTTATGGCAGCGAAAGATAAAGTTAGATTATCCGGTGACGGTAGAGGAAGTACCTGCGACGATCGTTGATCTGCTTTCCGGAAATTCAGAATTTAATAAATCAAAACGTTATTCAAGACAGTTACTAAGACAGGCGTTCAAAACAGCAGGAGATTATTATGAAGTGATACCAGACAGAGGAGACCTGTCAGTCATTGTTCCATATAGCGAGATTGTTGAAAGGAAGCTACAGGAATTGGAACAACCAAGATGCAGTTATCAGGAAAAGAAAAAGCTGTTACGAGAACTGCAGTCATTTGTGGTAAGCATCAGTCGTTCGGAACGAAGGAAACTGGAACCGGGAATCAGAGGAATACTGGATCATCAGGTGTTGGTTTTGAGCAAGCGTTATTATTCAAAAGAAACCGGTGTTACAACGGAACCCCGTCCGATGGAACATCTATTTATGTGAATATTTGGGAGGTGGAGAGATGCATGAGAATCGAGTGGAGTTTGAAGTAAGTGGTGACTATGCGCTATTCTCGGACCCGGTTACACGGGTTGGAGGGGAGAAGTGTACTTATCAGGTGCCTACCTATGAGGCACTGAAGGGGATTTTACATAGCGTGTATTGGAAACCGACGCTCATCTGGGTGGTGGATGCGGTGCGTGTAATGAACCCTGTACAGATGGAAACCAAGGGAATGAAACCGGCGAAATATAGTGGCGGAAATGAACTGGCATATTATACATACCTGAAAAAAGTCAGGTATCAGGTACGTGCTCATTTTGAATGGAATGAGAACCGGAAAGAACTAAAAGAGGATTGGAATGAAAATAAGCACCATAACATTGCCAAACGAATGATTACAAGGGGTGGGAGACGTGATATTTTCCTGGGCACCAGGGAATGCCAGGGGTATGTAGAGCCTTGTGATTTTGATGCAGGAGCCAGAGAAAGTGCTTATTATGATATTGAAGAATTGGCCTTTGGCTTTATGTATCATGGTATTACTTATGCAGATGAGGCAATCAGGGTGGAAGATAAGGGCAGGATGACGGTGCGGTTCTGGCGTCCGGTGATGAAACGAGGGGTAATACAATTTGTGCGGCCGGAGGATTGTTCTGATTATCGTCATATTAAGGAAATGGAAATGAAGAATTTTAATTATCCTAATTTTTCCGGTCTTTCAGAATTTATTGCTGAGGAGGTGGCGGATTGAACTGGGTGAAGGAGCTTTGTGAGTTATATGATAAGAATAAAGAAATCGCAGGAGAAGTAAAGCAGGGGAGGTTTGAAGAAGCACTGATTTTGCTGCCGCTCTATCATACGACGGTAAAAGCTCAGGTTACGGTAACGATTGATGGAGAAGGGGAATTTATCCGGGCGGATTTGGTTGATGAAGCAGAAAGTCTGACGATGATACCCGTAACAGAGAAATCAGCCAGCCGCACTTCTAGCCCCGGAGCACATCCCCTTTGCGATAATCTAAAATATCTGGCTGGCGATTACATGGATTATGTGATTACCGAAAAGAAGAAGGATTATTCGGTCAATTTTGACAGTTATTTAAAAGGATTGAAAGATTGGGCTTTATCAGAATATAGTCATGAAAAAGTGAAAGCGATATGGAATTATATAAAAAAAGAAAGGCTCATGAAAGATCTGATAGAAGCAGGCATTTTGAGTGTTGACGAAAATGGTAAAGTAGCAGCAAAAGAGAAAATCAATAAAATTAACCAGTCAGATATATTTGTCCGTTTTCGCATTCTAAATAGCTGGGATTCAGGACAGAGCCTGCTGGCTGGTACAGTTGGTGTGACACCCTCTGAATGCTGGCTGGATCAGACACTTCAAAATGTCTATATTGAATATTGTAATAATATGATGCAGCAATATGATCTGTCGTATTTAACAGGAAATAGAGTACCAATTGCCTATCTTCACCCGAAGAAGATCAGGAATGAGGGTGATGGTGCGAAGCTGATTTCAGCCAATGATGAGGAAAACTTTACCTATCGCGGTCGATTCTCTAATAAAGAAGAAGCCTTTTCTATTGGCTATGAAGATTCCCAGAAAGCACATAATGCTTTAAAATGGATAATCAGAAAACAAGGACGAAACTGGAACGGTATTACTCTGGTAACGTGGGAATCAAATTTGCAGGAGCTTCCTGACTGGTGCCGTGACAGCGATGCAGTATGTGATGCTTATGAAGGTGAGGCGTATTGGGATGATGATGAGGTTCAGGACAAGCCGTCGGAAGTGGAGACAGGTATTA
>Ga0153928_1000153_pt1 | contig 36535 bp, 31 predicted proteins | sample TSNJ012MetaG_FD_106656 | JGI IMG/M metagenome (GOLD analysis project Ga0153928, IMG submission 106656) | Attine ant fungus gardens microbial communities from New Jersey, USA - TSNJ012 MetaG | ecosystem: Host-associated > Fungi > Mycelium > Unclassified | place: USA: New Jersey, Wharton State...
AGCTCGATCCGCACCAGGGCCTTGCCTATTGAGCGCCGCCTTGGCGGTCTTTACGGCGCTCTTCCGTGCGGCGGCGGCGCCGGCTTGAGCAAAAATCGTCGCCGCGAATGCCTAAGCCGCTAGAGAATCACCCAAATTCGGCTTTTGCGGCGCGGCAAAGGACTCTATATGTAGCCTCCGAAGCCGAGCCGGAGGAAGCATGCGTTTCGCAGGAACCAGCGCCTATGTGGCGACCGATGATTTGAAGGTCGCCGTCAATGCGGCGATGGCGCTCGAGCGGCCGCTGCTGGTGAAGGGTGAGCCGGGCACCGGAAAGACCGTGCTGGCCATCGAGGTCGCCAAGGCGATCGAGGCGCCGCTGATCGAGTGGCACATCAAATCGACCACTAAGGCGCTGCAGGGTCTCTATGAATACGACGCGGTGTCGCGGCTGCGCGACAGCCAGCTCGGCGACGAGCGGGTCAAGGACATTCGCAACTACATCAAGCGCGGGAAGCTGTGGGATGCGTTCGTTGCCGACGAGCGGCCGGTGCTGCTCATCGACGAGATCGACAAGGCCGACATCGAGTTTCCCAACGACCTGCTGCAGGAACTCGATCGCATGGAGTTCTTCGTCTACGAAACCAGCGAGACCGTGAAGGCGCGGCGCCGGCCGATCGTGGTCATCACCTCGAACAACGAAAAAGAGCTGCCCGACGCGTTCCTGCGCCGGTGCTTTTTCCACTACATCCGCTTTCCCGACACCGAGACCATGCGCGCGATCATCGACGTGCATTTCCCCGGCATCAAACAGCGCCTCGTGGCCGAGGCGCTGCGCCTGTTCTATGAAATCCGCGACGTGCCGGGACTCAAGAAAAAGCCCTCGACGTCGGAACTGCTGGATTGGCTCAAATTGTTGATGGTCGAAGACATCGGGCCGGAGATCCTGCGCGAGCGCGACCCCAAGAAGCTGATCCCGCCGCTGCACGGCGCCTTGCTCAAGAACGAGCAGGACGTGCATCTGTTCGAGCGCCTGGCGTTCATGGCGCGGCGCGAAGGGCGCTCCTAAGCGCGGCGCGGCTGCGGCCGTGTCCGCAGATGCCATGAACATTCTGCTGAGTCCCGCGCGGATCGGCGCGGTTGAAATTCCCAACCGCATCGTCCTGCCGCCGATGACGACGCGCACGGCGGACGCCGAGGGCTTCGCCACCGAGGACACGCTCGCCTATTACGCGGCCCGGGTCGCCGGCGGGGTCGGCCTCGTCACGGTGGAAATGGCGTCGCCGGAGAAAGCCGGGCGGCATCGCCATCGCGAGCTCGGCATTTACGACGACCGTTTCCTGCCCGGGCTCGCCGCATTGGTCGACACGATCCACCGCGGCGGCGCCAAGGCCTCGATCCAGCTCGGCCACGGCGGGGGCCATACCCGCCGGGACATCTGCGGCGAGGCGCCGATCGCGCCGTCGGCGATTCCGCACCCGGTGTTCGAAGTGACGTTCGAAACCATCATCCCCGACGAGATGACGAAGGAGCGCATCGAGCAAACACAAGCGGCCTTTGTCGCGGCGGCGCAGCGCGCGCAACGCGCCGGCTTCGATTGTGTCGAAATCCATGCCGCGCATGGCTATTTGATTTCGCAATTTCACAATGCCTTCGAAAATCGGCGAACCGACGAATACGGCGGCGCGCTCGCGAACCGCGCCCGCTTCGGGCTCGAAATCCTTCGCGCCGTCAAGGCGGCGGTTCCACGAACGGCGGTGATCTATCGCATCTCGGTCGATGATTATTTCCCGGAAGGCATGCCCTTCGCGGAAGGCAAGCAGATCGCGATCTGGGCGGCTGAAGCCGGCGCCGACGCGCTCCACGTCACGGCGGGCCATTATCGCTCGCTGCCGTCGGCCGCCATGATGATCCCGCCGATGCGACTGCCCGAGGCGACGTTCCTCGATTACGCGGCCGACATCCGGACCCAGGTCAAAATTCCGGTGATCGCGGTGGGCCGCCTGGGCGATTCGAAAACGGCGGCCGAAGCGGTGGCGAGCGGCAAGGCCGACTTCGTCGCTCTCGGGCGCACGCTGATTGCCGATCCCGAATGGGTGAATAAGCTTCGCCGCGGGGAGCCGGCGCGGCGCTGCCTCGCCTGCAACACCTGCGTCAACGAGATGCGCGGTGGCGCGAAGCTTGGCTGCGTGGTCAACGCGATGGCGGGGCGCGAGCGCACGTTCGCCGACGCCGCGCCGGTCAAGGATCAGCGCATCGCGGTCATCGGCGCCGGGCCGGCCGGTCTCACCTATGCCTCGCTCGTGGCGGAGCACAACGCGGTGACGGTGTTCGAGCGCGAGCAAACGCCGGGCGGCGCATTCCGCCTCGCCGGCAAAGCGCCGCTGTTTCAGGAGGTGGAAGCGGACGAGCGTTCGTTCACGACCTACATCGATGAATTGATTCGCGCCTGCGCACAAAGACACGTGACGTTCCGCTTCGGCGTGGAGGTCCGGCAAAACCCGGATTTGCTCGCGCCGTTCGACCGGATCGTTATTGCCACCGGAGCGCGCTACCGCTTCGGCATCGGCCCGCTTGTCAAACTCGTGCTGAATATGGGCCTTGCTCGCCGTTGGCCGCTGCGAAACCTGTTCTCGCAACCAGCATTGCGCGACTGGTTCTATTTTCAAGCGCGATGCGGCTCAGATGAGGACATTCGCCGTATCGCACGACCCGACCAAACGGTGGTGGCGATCGGCGACGCGCGCACGGCCGGCAAAAGCAAGGAGGCGATCGCGAGCGCGTTCGCTGCCGCGCTGCTGGAACGTCAGACCTGACGCCGCGCGACCGCTCGCCTCACGCACGGCCCTCGGCGTCGAACAAGCGGTTGCGCACCTTGGTCGCTGAAATCGCCTCGAGCGAAGTGTCGAGCTCGATGCGCTCGACTTTGTAGCCGACGTCGCGGCCATAGAACACGTGGCTCAAATTCGGCAGCGGCACCACGGTAAAGCGCCCTTCGTACTCGCGCAGCGCATGCTCGATGCGCATCCGCACATGCTCGAAGCCGAACGGATTTTTTTCATCCAGGCCGCCGGTGTCGCGCACGCCGATGCACACCTGCCCGACCCGCCGCAGGCCTTCGACGATCAGCGCGCGGTGGCCGTCGTGGAAGGGCTGATAGCGCCCGATGAACAGCGCCGTCGGCTTCTTTGGGTCGAACACCGGCCGCACGCGATGGGCGATCTGATCGATCCAATATTCCGGCGTCCCTTCCGCTGGAACTCGCAGATCGCAGTGCTCGGGTGGAACGAACATCCGGTTGGTGTCCTCAAAACGGCCCTTGCGGATGCGGTCCACCCAGACGATGAACGCGGCGCCGCCTTCCGTGAACGCCGCGCGCGTTTCCGGCGTGGGGCAGATGAAATCCGCCACCGCGAAGCCGCCGACCTTGACGACCTGGTCGCACAGCCAGCCCATGCGATGCGCGTGTTCCACGCGATCGGCCTCGGCGAAGCCCAGATCCTTGTTGACGTTTTTGCGCACCTCGTCGGCGTTGAAATGCACGGCGTTGAGGCGCGGCGCCAGTCCGGCTGCCAGCGTCGTCTTGCCGGCGCCCGGCAATCCCATGATGAGAATTTTTCGATACACGGCTTCTCCCTCGCGTCGTCGCGGTCGCCGCGCCCTATAGTACAGCAGGGTTCGCAGTTCTAGCTGCGCCGGCGGCGCGGCCAGCGCCACCGCGGGGCCGCCGCGACGTTCTCAGATACCGGCGCGTTCTCGCCGGTCGGCGCCGCATCGGCCGGCGTGATGAATTGGGGTGCGAAGTCGCCAATCTTCACGGGTGCGGCATCGTCCGGCCGCTCGTCTTCGGGCGCAGCGGCAAGAGGCGCGTCCGGCTCCGCCGGTTTTGACCACACGCCCTCGGCACGCGCGCGGGCCGGGGCGAACTCCTGGGCCATGCTCTGGGCCGCCCGCGCGGCAGCCTCGAGGGCACGCCGCGTATCCTCCGCGTGCTTGTCCTCCCATGTCGGCGCGCCGGGCACCGCCGCGGGTTCGGGCCCGAAATCCGCCGCGTCCACCACATCAACCGATGCCGGCGTCGCCATCGGCGGGGCGGGCTCCGCCTCGACCGGCACGCCGGCGAGGACCGGCTCCGCCGGCATCCGCACGGGCGCCCCCGCGCGCCAGCGCACGATCTCACGTCGTTGAGATACCCGCTCCTCGATCGCGTCGCGCAGCTGCATCGACCAATAAAGTGCCTGCGCGGCCGCCGGCCCCATTTTGCCGCCCGCCCACACCAGCTCATACGCGGAGAACAGCCGCCAGCGATCGTCACGCTCGACGATGGCGCGCGCAATCAGGTCGCCCGCCATGGCGGTGGTGTTAAGTCCGTGCCCGCCGAAGGCGCCCGCGAGCCACACGCCGGGCGACAGCTCGCCGATCTGCGGCATCTTGTGCACGGCGTAGCTCATCACGCCGGACCAGGCGTGCTCGATGTCGACGTCGTCAAGTTGCGGATAGACCCGGGCGATGTCGCGCCGCAGGATCGCCGGGAGTCGTCGCGGCGCGGAAAGCCGCGTGGTGAGGCGGCCGCCCCACATCAGCCGGTCGCCGCCGATCACGCGGTAGTAGTCGCCGGCGCGGCGCGTGTCGACGACCGCGCCGGGATAGGAAATCGCGCCGGCGAGCCGCTCGCCGAGCGGCGCCGTGGTTGCGATATAGCTTGCGACCGGCACCGCGGTCGCGGCAATCGGCGCAAACACGCCGCCGAGGTGGGCCCCGCCGGCGAGCACGATGTGGTTTGCGCGCACGCGGCCGCGCGGCGTCTCGATGCGCTTGCGCACGCCGAGAACGTCGAGGGCTACCGCGGGCGTTTGCTCGTATATGCGCACGCCCGCGTGTTCGGCCGCACTCGCGAGCCCGAGCGCATAATTGAGCGCATGCACATGAAAGGCGGACGGCAGGTGCACCGCCTGATAATAAAGCGAGGTGCGCAGCAACTCGCGCACCTGCTGCGTCGGCCACGGCTCGGCGTCAACGCCGAAATCCACCCGCAGCATCGCAACGAGGCGGAGCACCGCCTCTTCGTCGTCGGTGCGCCGCACGCCAAGCCGCCCGTGCATCGGCTCGACGCCGGGCATTTCGGTTTCGCGGATCGTCGTGCGCACGTAGTCGACGCCGGCGCTCGAGAGCGCCCACAGTTCCTTGGCGCGCCGCAAGCCCACCCGCTCGACGATGGTCTCCAGCCGTTCGGAAAATCCCGGCGCCACGAGGCCCGCGTTGCGGCCCGACGCGCTCCAAGCGACGCGCTGCGCCTCGAGCACCGCGACCGACCAGCGCCGCCGCACTAGCTCGCGCGCGGCGGTCAGTCCGGCCAGACCCGCCCCGATCACGCACGCGTCGACGTCGATATCGCCTGCAAGCGCAGGGCGCTCCGGCGCGTCCACCATCGTGGCCGCGTACCAGCTTGCTCCCCACGGCGTTGCTTCGCTCGGCATCGTCGTTCCTGTCGTCGGCCCGTTCGCAATCCCGGCGAAATTCTGTCGCAGCGTTGCGCCCCGGCTCGACAGCGGCCGCCGTGCTACCCTGGTGCCAACAGCCCGCGGGAAAATCAAGCTTGGGCGATACCGAGAGACCGACGCCATGCGCCGCCTGATGCTGCTGCGCCACGCCAAATCCGATTGGACGCGATCGGGCGCGCGCGATCACGAGCGCACGCTCGCCCCGCGCGGGCGCGAGGCGGCGCCGCGGATCGGCGCCTACATGGTGCATCACGGGCTCACGCCCGATCTCGTGCTCTGCTCCACCGCAACTCGCGCACGCGAGACCTGGGACCTGGTCGCGGAGGCGTTCGCCCGCAAACCGGCGGTCGTGCTGGAGGAACGTCTTTATGAAGCGAGCGCCGCCGCGCTCCTCGACGTGACGAAGGAAACCAAGGCCAGCGTCCACGCGCTGCTGCTCACCGGCCACAACCCCGGCCTGCACGAGTTCGCCCAGCGGCTGATCGCGTCCGGCGACACCGACGCGCGGGCGCGGCTCACGGAGAAATTTCCCACCGGCGCGCTCGCGGTCATCGACTTTGCCGTCGACGATTGGGGCAAGCTCCATCCGCGCTCCGGCCGCCTCGATCGCCTGGTGGTGCCCCGTACACTCGAGGCAGCGACGGATTAATCGTTCAGATTCTTACCGCGTCCATGACCTCTTTGGGCCGACGCTTGATCGCGAGCAGATAGGCCGCCGCAGGGGCGTCAGGGTGGCGTCGTCCCTGCTCCCAATTTTTCAGCGTCGGAAGCGGAATCCGATATGCAGCAGCGAAACTATGCTGCGACATGCGGAGAGCGTGGCGGATCGCTTTGACGTCCGGCATTTCGACCGTGGTCACGCGCAAACGGCGAACGGCGCCGCCCCTGGCATGACCAGCCGCCTGCTTCATGCTTTCGATCAGTTCGCTTCCGAATTTTCCCATTCCCACACGCTCATCCATGTACGCCCTTGAGCACGGCGGCTAACTTGCGCACCGTCTCCTTTTCGACAGGTGTTAAATCCTCGCGCCGTGCCTTCGCATAAACCATCAACAAGTAAACTGGACGGTGCGGGTTATGATAAAAATAGATCACTCACGCGCCGCCCCGCTTACCTGTCCCGCCGCGGGCCCAACGAACCTTCCTCACACCGCCAGTCTCGGGAATAACGTCGCCGACTTCCGGGTTCCAGGCGATGTAGTTCACGAAAGCTTCCCGCTCGGCATCCTCCCAGACATCCTCCGCTTGGCGCAAAAATACCGCGGTCTCCACGACCGTGATCAGCTTTCGCGACACCCGTGTACTGTACGCCATTGGCACCCACCCTGTCCAGTCAAGACCGCCGTCATGACGGCACCGCGCACGGGGAGGCTGCATTGGCAAGTCTGGCGAGGAACCCTATCTCACCGCCGTGGCAGCTCGGCCGACCCTCCCCTTTGTCATGCCCGCATCCCTGGCGACGATCGCCGAGGAAGCGCGGCTCGCCGCGCGTGCGCTCGCCGATTTCGCCGGCCACGTGGTCCATCCCACGGTTCGGCTCGGCGTCACCGGGCTTTCCGGCGCCGGCAAGACCGTCTTTATCACCGCGCTGGTGCACGCGCTCCTTAACGGCGGCCGGTTTCCCGTGTTCGAGGCGCTCGCCCAGGGCCGCATCGCCCGCGCGAGCCTCAAGCCGCAGCCCGACGATGCGGTGCCGCGCTTCGATTACGAGACCCATGCGCGCGCGCTGATCGAGGAGCGGATCTGGCCCGACTCGACGCGCCGCATCAGCGAGCTGCGGCTTCTGATCGAATACCAGTCGGCGCGCGGGGCCGCGCGCGAGCGAACGCTCACCCTCGACATCGTCGATTACCCCGGCGAATGGCTGCTCGACCTGCCGCTGCTCACGATGAGCTACGCCGAATGGTCGCGCCAGACCCTCGACCTCGCGCGCGCCGAGCCGCGCCGCGCGCTCGCTACCGCATGGCAGGAGCATCTGACAACCTTGCGGCCACTCGGTCCCGAAGACGAGCCGGCCGCTCGCACGGCGGCGCGGCTGTTCAGCGATTATCTGCGCGCCTGCCGCGACGAACGTTATGCCTTGCGCTTGCTGCCGCCCGGCCGTTTCCTCATGCCGGGCGACCTCGAAGGTTCGCCCGCCCTCACCTTTGCGCCGCTCGAGCTTGCAAACGAAGGGCCTGCGCCCGGCGGCTCATTGTGGGCAATGATGGAGCGGCGCTTCGAGGCTTACAAAAGCGCGGTCGTGCGCCCGTTCTTCCGCGAGCATTTCGCCCGGCTCGACCGCCAGGTCGTGCTCATCGACACGCTCGCAGCCTTCAACGCCGGTCCGGCGGCGCTGCACGACCTCGAGACTGCGTTTGCGGCGATCCTCGCCTGCTTTCGCGCCGGCCGAAACAGCCTTGCGAGCATGCTGGTGCGCCCGCGCATCGACCGCATCCTGTTTGCCGCCACCAAGGCCGATCACCTCCATCACACGAGCCACGACCGGCTCGAGTGCATCCTCGCGCGCATGATCGAGCGCGCGGCAGCCCGCGCCGCGCTTGCCGGCGCCCGCATCGACGTGGTGGCGCTCGCGGCAGTGCGCGCGACCCGCGAAGCGACCGTCGAGCGCGGCCGCGACCGACTTCCTTCGATCGTCGGCACCCCGTCCCCCGGCGAGCGCGCCGGGCGCGAGGCGTTCGACGGCTCGAGCGAGGTCGTTGTGTTTCCCGGCGACTTGCCCGACGACACTGAGCGTTTGTTTGGTGGGCGCGCCGAGGGCTTCCGTGGACTCACGGCCGGCGAGGCCCACGCGGCCGACTATCGTTTCCTGCGCTTTCGTCCGCCGGCGGTGAAGCCGCGCGGAGCCGAGGCCGCCCTGCCCCACATCCGCCTCGACCGCGCCCTCCAATTCCTGCTCGGGGATCGCCTCGCATGAGCACTGCCCGCAAACCCGCCGCCTTTCGCCTCGACGATCCGCAGGTGCTGGTCGCGCCGGCCGAGCCGGGGGACGACACGCCGGCGCCGCTGCGCGCTGGCAAGGTGCTGGTGACGCCGGCGGCCGACCCGGCGGCTCTACCCGCGGTCGTTCCCGTGACGCCGCCGCGCAAACGCTTTGCCTGGGCGGCCGTGTTCTGGTCGGCGCTGGGGGCGCTTACCGTCCTCGGGCTCGGACTCGCGGTGACGCGGCTGATCGAGGATCTTGCCGCGCGTTCGCACGCGCTCGGCGCGCTCGGCCTCGCGCTTGCGGTCGTCGCCGGGCTCGCGCTGCTCGCGATCCTGACGCGCGAAGCGATCGGGCTTATGCGCCTCGCCGCGGTCGAGAAGCTGCACGCGCGCGCCGAACGGGTGATCGCCGCGGACGACCGCGATGCCGCACGCACGCTGGTGCGCGAACTTCTCGGCATCGTTTCCGCCGAGCCGCGCCTCGCGCGCAGCCGCACCGTCATCGCCGGGCATCTCGATGACATCATCGACGGCGCCGACCTGGTGCGCCTTGCCGAGCGCGAGCTGATGGCGCCGCTCGATCAGGAGGCGCGCCGGCTCGTTGCCGCCGCGGCGCGCCGGATGTCGATGATCACGGCGGTGAGCCCGCGCGCCGCCATCGACATGCTGTTCGTGCTGGTGAGCGCGGTCATGCTGGTGCGGCGCCTCGCCGATCTCTACGGCGGCCGTCCCGGCACGCTCGGGCTCATCCGTCTGTTCCGCCACGTCGTCGCGCATTTGGCGATGACCGGCGGCATGGCCGCGGGCGACAGCCTCATCCAGCAGATGCTCGGCCATGGGGTCGCCGCCAAGCTCTCCGCCCGCCTCGGCGAGGGCGTGCTCAACGGCCTGCTCACGGCGCGGCTCGGCCTCGCGGCAATCGAGGTGGCGCGGCCGTTGCCGTTCGCGGCCCTTGCCCGTCCGGCGCTCACCGATTTGGTCCCCGATCTCATTGCGCGTCGGAACGCGGCGGAGGAAACCGCAGCCCGGCTACCGCCGGCCGAAAATTGATTTAAACCTCCGCTCGCGGGCGCCCTGTGGCAAGATCGGCCCCGGAGAAGGATCCTGCCGGTGTTCAGACGCATTCTCGTTCCCATCGATCTCGCCCACCCGGAGCTTGGAACCCCGTCGGTCGAGACCGCGGTGACCTTGGCGCTTGCGTCCGACGGGTCGGTGCGTCTGCTCAACGTGCTGCCGGTCACGCCGGCGGACCTCGCGGCCTATGTGCCGGCCGACTTCGAGGAGCAGCAGCGGCGCACGGCCCAGGAGGCGCTCGACATCGTTGCCAAGGAATCCGGGCTCGATACCCGCCACGTATCGGTGGCCGTGCGACAGGGTGGCGTGCATCACGAGATCATCGAGGAGGCGACGGAGATCGCCGCCGATCTCATCGTCATGAGCTCGCACCGCCCGGGCAAGCGTTCCTATTTCCTCGGCTCGAATGCCGCCCACGTGGTGCGCCACGCCACCTGCTCGGTCCTGGTGGTGCGGCATTAGATAAAATCATCGCGGGCTAGCACTGCGGTCGGCAATTTCTGCCGCCACGCGCAATTCCTGCCGTCGGTGCGCGTTGCGCCGGGTAAAAATTGTTTCGTGATAATCGCCACTTGCGCCGTGGCATATGATTTGCTCCGCCGACCCAAGGAGTGATTGATCGATTGTTGGAGCGCGGCATGCTCGTCCTTGGCGCAGCAAGCAATCCGTGGGAAATGCTATCGTCGCTGCAGTCCCTGCAGCCGGCGAATACGAGCGTCCCCGCCGCGGGCATCGGGCAGTTCTTCACTGACGAAACGACACCCGCAGCGACAAGCGGGTCGCAATCCCCGGCGCCACCGACCGGAACAATCGGTCAGGCTTCGCTCAGCCCGGACGTGCTCGGGTTTTTGATCTGGAATCAGAGCCAGCAAGCCGGCAACACGCAAATGCCGAGCGGAGCGGATACGAGCGCGGCAAGCGGCACCAACAGCTCCGCCGGCGCCATTGCCGGAACGGCGGACGCGGCCAGCATGACCGGCACCGCGTCGTCCACGCCGTTGCAATCGTTGCTGTCGTTGCTCGGTTCGTTCGGCGCCGGCGTGTATGGCTCGTCTGGAACCGGCGCTGCGCCCGGCACCAACGGCGGTGCGCCGGCAGGCGCTGCCCCGCCGACCCAAAACGCCACGACGGTCGATGGAGCGACCCCGGCGGCCGACGCCGGCGCCGCTCCCGCGAGCAGCGGCCCACATGGCGGGCACCACCATCACCACGGCGGCTTTGCGATCCAATCGCAATCCGACCCGTCCGATCCGCTCGCCAATCTGCTCGGCACCTCGGCGCCGGGCGCCTCGAGCACGACCGCGACCAATGGCGACGGCTCGACCACGACCACCATCACCTATGCGGACGGCTCCGAGGTGACGCTGACGACCCCGCCGGAGGCATCGACCGCGACCCCGGGTCCGAGTGCCGCCGCCGCTCAACCGCCGGTCAATTCAAACAATTTTCTTGAGACGCTGATCCAGCTGCAGGCGCGGCTGCTCGCGCCCGGTGCAGCGGCGTAGCTCTCCTCACAACAACAGCGTCTCCTTACGCGCACTTGAGGCGCCATAAGCCGTCGTCTTCGGCGACGAAGCCGTTGTCGCGATAAATGTTGCGCACCGGAATGTTGCGCGGCGTCTCGACGATGCGCGCGGTGAGCGCGGCGAACTCGGCCCTCACGGTATCGACGATGTGCTGCAGGAACGTGTGCTCGACCCCGAGCCCGAGCACGCGGCAGCTCATGACGAGGCCCTCGATCTCGCCGCGCCTGACCACGGCGGCGCCGACGAGCCCGTGATCGCCGAACCGGTCGGTAACCTGCAAGGCAAACACGTGCGCCTCGGGATCCGAGGCGAGCGACGCGAGTTCGGCGGCGGAAAATTTGCGCCCGGTGGTGTTGAACTGGGTGGTGCGCTGGAACAACTCCGCGACGCGGTCGAGCGGCGCACCGGCCGCGACGCGCTCGATGCGGCATTGAATGTTCAGCGAGGCAATGTAGTCGGCCTCGTCGAGGCTCCCGACGCGAAACTGCTCGCGCCCGAGCTGCGCCTTGACGAGGTCGGTGCGCGCGGCGGTCTCGGCGGTGATGCGCGGCAGTTGCAGCCGCGGATCGGTGAGCAGCGCCCGGCGCAGATCGAACGGGTTCTCGCCCCACACTTCCACCTCGGGCAGCCGCTTGCGCACGCGGTCGCGCTCGATCGGATGGTCGTCGATGAACAAGAACGTCTCGAGCGCGAAGCCGAGCTGATCGGCGATCGCGCGGATGTTGTCGACCTTGTCGCTCCAGTTGATGCGCCAAGTGACGAAATCGTCGAGCGTGAGGAGCCTCTGGCGCGGATAGTGATCGGGGTATTTCCACAGTTCCCGGACGGTTGTTTCGTCGTTCTTGCTCACGCAGGCAAGCACGACCCCGCGGCGCTTGAGGCACAGCAAGGCTTCGTGCAGCCCGAAATAAAGCCCGACGTAGGAGAAGACGCCGGTGATCGCGGGATCCCACGCGAACGGGCTGCCGGTCTCCGCGAGCACGCCCGGCCATAAGGTGCCGTCGAGATCGACGATGACGCATTTCTTGCGATCGATGCCGAGCGCGACCGCCAGCGCGTCGACGTGCGCCCGCGCGACCACCGCTTCGCGCGCGTAGGGGTCGCCATCGAGCGTGCGTGCCAGCGCGGTGAGGTCGGGAAAGATTCCGTGCACCGCCGCCTTCTCGCTCGCCGGCCGCTGCAAGAGCCACCCGGGCGAGCCGAGGTGGGTAAAGCCCACCTGGGCATCGTCGATCATCCGGGTGGCGCCGGCCGCGGCGAGCACCGCCGCGACGTCCACCACGTGAACGTCGGCGAAGGACTCGACGACGTCGGCGAGCGCCAAGTTGGTCAGGCGGAAGCGGTTGCGGTGGCCGGCGAGCCCGCGCTCGGCGAGCCCCAGCGGCTGCACGGTCGGCTCCGGCAGGTTGTCGATCAGGATCGGCGCCGAGGTGCGCTCGCGCAGCCGCTCGATGACGAGGCGCGCGTGCGCGACGTAATGGGCGTGGTGCGCGGTCTGCCCGGGCGCAAGCTCGTCGACGATGTGATGGCGCGCGCGCAGCGCCCCGATCAGGATCGCCTCGTGCTTGTGCTCGCTCGCGAAGGCGAAATCGTCCGGGAACGTCGCCGCGACGCGCAAGTCGATGCCACGCGCCGCCGCCTCCCGGCGCAGGAAGTCGGCCTCCATGTGGATGTCGCACTCGCCGTAGAGGATCACGTCGAGGCGCTTATGGGCGCCGGTGAAATCGGAAAGTCCTTGCGCCGTGCCCGCAGCCCAATAGGGCGCCGCACCCTCTTTCAGCTCGCGCCGGTAGCGCTCCAGCAATTCGATCGGATCGCGCCCGTGGGTTTCGCTCAACTTGGCAGCGATGTCCGCAAGCTCCTCCTCCGGATGGCGCTCCGTGAGGACGCCCCGCTCAACCAGCGTCGCGAGGCAGCCCTTGAGGGACGCGCGGTCGCAGCCCATCAACGTGGCGAGTTCCTCCGCGTCATCGGGCAGGCAACGCGGCCGCTGGAACTGATCGACGAGTTTGGCGACCGCCGCGTCAACCGGAAGCCGCAAGTGGCTCACCGCATGCACGAGCAGCACGCGCTCGGTGCCGACCGGCAACTGATGCACGAAGCGGGATTTGCGCAGGATCATCGGCGGCGCCAATTTTGGGGCCTGCGTCTCCGCTACGGCGTCATGGTTACTGAAACGTTAATCCGACAAAATAGGAAAGGAAGCATCCTACCGCACCAATTCCCGCATCGCTCGGTCGAGACCGTCGAGGGTGAGCGGGTACATGCGGTCGCCGACTAGCTGGCGGATCATGCGCACCGAATAGGTCATCTCCCACTGGTTCTCCGGGACCGGATTGAGCCACACACAGGCCGGATAGGTGCGCGTCACCCGCTCGAGCCACACCGCACCCGCCTCCTCGTTGAAATGCTCGATCGAGCCGCCGGGCGTGGTGATCTCGTAGGGGCTCATGGAGGCGTCGCCGACGAACACGACCTTGTAGTCGTGCGGATAGGTGTGCAGCACGTCCCAGGTCGGCTTGGTGTCGTCGTAGCGCCGGCGGTTTTCCTTCCACACCCGCTCGTAGAGGCAATTGTGGAAGTAGAAATGATCCATGTGCTTGAACTCGGTGCGTGCCGCCGAGAACAGCTCCTCGACCGCGCGCACGTGCCAGTCCATCGAGCCGCCGATGTCGAAGAACAGCAGCACCTTGACGGCGTTGTGCCGTTCCGGCCGCAGCTTGATGTCGAGATACCCCTTGTGCGCGGTGTCCTTGATGGTGCCGTCGAGGTCGAGCTCCTCGGGCGCGCCGGTGCGCGCGAATTTGCGCAGGCGCCGCAGCGCGATCTTGATGTTGCGGGTGCCGAGTTCGACCGTGTCGTCGAGATCCTTGAACTCGCGCTTGTCCCAGATTTTCACCGCGCGGAAATTGCGGTTCTCGTCCTGGCCGATGCGTACGCCCTCGGGATTGTAGCCGTAGGCGCCGTAGGGCGAGGTGCCGGCGGTGCCGATCCATCTCGAGCCGCCCTGGTGACGGCCCTTTTGCTCGGCCATGCGCTTGCGCAGGGTCTCGAGCAGCTTGTCGAGCCCGCCCATCGCCTCGATCTGTTTCTTCTCCTCCTCGGTGAGATATTTCTCGGCGAGCTTCTTGAGCCACTCGGACGGGATTTCCGCCGCCAGCGCCTGTTCGGTCAATTCCAGGCCCTTGAACACCTTGCCGAACACGCGATCGAACTTGTCGAGGTTGCGCTCGTCCTTGATCAGCGCCGCGCGCGACAAATAATAAAACCCCTCGACCCGCCGCGCCGCGAGGTCGTGCTCCATCGCCTCCATCAGGGTGAGATATTCCCGCAGGGTGACCGGCACGCCGGCGGCTTTGAGCTGATGGAAAAATTCAACGAACATGGGCGGCTGGTGTTAGGTGTCGTGATCGAACTGGTCGGCACCGGCATTCCCTTTGCGCCGTGGAGGCTCCGGTTTCAATTCGATCTTCTTGCCCGCATCGATCAGGCGCCAAGTCTCTTCCATCCCGTGCTGGATGGCGTCGCGAATTTGTTGAGGTGTTAGGTTCGTCATTTCGATGCCTTTTCTGTCATCGCCCAACGGGCGGCATCATACACCACAAGCGGCATGCCAAGCATTCGTTCTGCAATAAGCACTCGTTCCGCATCCGAATTATCATAAATCATGGCGATGTCCGAGAGCGGCAGATAAATGTTGCACATATTGACCACGCCAGACTTCCAGCGCCGGATCTGCCCCCCTCGCGGACCCGCCTCGCCACCCGATCGAGCGCCGCTTCCGGCGTCGGGAGCCAAAGGAAGATCAACGTCAGGCGCCAACCCTCTGACTTGCATTCCCGGAGCCAATGCGCGTGCGCCCGTCCGGCGCACGTTGTTTCAAAGGCAAAACTCTCGCCGCTTCTTACGAGCGCCTGAATTCGCTCGATCATGAGCCGGCCGGCGACGATAGCCGTACCTTCGGGATTGAACGGCGATAGGCCGCGCGCAATTTCGTCGGCATTGGCGAACTCGGGGATATCGAGGCGCCGGGGAATGATGGCCGGCGCGGAGCTGGATTTTCCTGCGCCGTTGGGGCCGCCGATAATAATGATGTCCTTCATGGACGCAGCCCTTCCGCCCAAAAAGTCAATGGAGTCAATCCTATAGCCGCACGAAGGCAAAGGTCCACAAAAAGGTTTAAGATATATCTTGTGTTACATCGTAATTCGTACTATCTTACGATATATCTTCCAAGACCAAGGAGGCCAAAAAATGTACGGAATGAGACACGAAAGCCACGAAGGGCGTTGCGCCGGCCGCTCGCGCCGCGGGCGGTTCTTCGGCGGGCCCGGCTGGGGCGGGCGCCACGGCAGGGGTGGCGGCGATGCCATGCGGGCCGGGCGGATGCTCGCCCAGGGCGACCTGCAGCTCATCGCGCTGGCGCTCATCGCCGAGCAGCCACGCCACGGCTACGAGATCATCAAGGTGCTCGAGGAAAAGACGTCGGGCTGGTACAGCCCGAGCCCGGGCATCGTCTATCCGACGCTGACCTATCTCGAAGAGGTGGGCTACGTCACCGCGCAAGCGGAAGGCGCCAAGAAGCTCTACACCATCACCGCGGAAGGCCGCGCGCACCTCGAAGCGAACCGCGACCTCGCCGACGCGGTGCTCGACCGGCTCGCGACCATCGGCGAGCGCGTGGCGCGCTGGCGGCGCATGTCGGGACGCGACGAGGACCGCCGCGCCGTACCGCCACTCGTCGAAGCCGCCCTCAACAACCTGCGCGAAACCGCGCTCACCCGGGTCGAGGCGGATGCTCAGGCCGAGGCGCGGATCGTGGAAATCCTCGCCCGCGCCGCGCTGGAAATGAAGAAGGAGTGAGCGTCGTCATCACAGCGTGACTAAGCCACGCCGAGCTTCTTCTGCAGGCTGGTCGATGACGTTGTGTATTGGAACACGAGGCGCTTGTCGGGGAACACGTAGCGATAGGCCTTTTGCGCCATCAGCGCGGCTTCGTGGAAGCCTGAGAGGATCAGCTTGAGCTTGCCCGGATACCAGTTGATGTCGCCGATGGCGAAAATGCCCGGCTGATCGGTCTCGAACGAGGCAGTGTCGACCGGAATCAATTCGCCCTCGCGCAGCGGCAGCCCCCAGTTGGCGACCGGGCCGAGCTTCATGGTGAGCCCGAAGAACGGCAGCATCGTCTCGCAGCCGATCGCCACGAGCGCGCCGTCGCTGCCTTTCAGCGTCGCTCCCGTGAGCATGCCGTCCGCGCCTTGCAGCCCGGTCACCTGACCGATTTTGAGATCCATCGCGCCCTGCGCGACCAGCGCCCGCATCTTGTTGACGCTGTCCGGCGCGGCGCGGAAATCATCGCGCCGGTGCACGAGGGTGACGCGCTTCGCGATCGGCTGCAGGTTGAGGGTCCAATCGAGCGCGGAGTCCCCACCGCCGACGATGAGCAGTTCCTTGTCGCGAAATGCGTCCATCTTGCGCACCGCGTAGAACACCGACTTGCCTTCGTAGGGCTCGATGCCCGGGATCGGCGGCTTCTTCGGCTGGAACGAGCCGCCGCCCGCCGCGATCACCAGAACCTTGGCCTCGAACAGCTTGCCGCTGTCGGTGGCAACACGGAATGACGGTTCGCCGATCCGCTCGATGGTCTCGACCATCTCGCCCAAATGAAACGTGGGGCCGAACGGCTTGATCTGCGCCATCAGCGCTTCCACCAGTCCGTGACCGGTGGTGTAGGGCACGCCCGGGATGTCGTAGATCGGCTTCTCCGGATAAAGCTCCGCGCATTGGCCGCCCGGCTTATCGAGAATGTCGATCAGGTGCGCCTTCATGTCGAGCAATCCGAGCTCGAACACGGCGAACAGGCCGACCGGCCCCGCGCCGACGATCAGCACGTCGGTCTTGATGGGTTCGTTGATCGCACGCATCACGCTTGGCGCTCCGGTGTGGTGACGACGAGCCCGTCGAGCGCCTCGGTCACCTTGAGCTGACACGAGAGCCGCGAGTTCGGTTTCACGTCGAAGGCAAAATCCAGCATGTCCTCTTCCATGGGCGAAGGTTCGCCGGTCTTTTCGCGCCAGGCCTCGTCCACATAGACGTGGCAGGTCGAGCACGCGCAGGCGCCGCCGCACTCCGCCTCGATGCCGGGAACCCCGTTCTTGATCGCCGTTTCCATCACGGTCGATCCGATCTCGCCGTCGACCGTGCGCGCGACGCCGGCGGCATCGATATAGGTAATCTTGGCCATGAAAGCGCGTCGAAAGACCGGGAAAAGCCGGCCCGGATGGAACTTGGGCCGGCCCGGCCTGAACGGGCCGCTTCTATATAGGGTCGCTGAGCGTGCGCCAACCCCGTTCCCGACGAACGGGATAGCGGCCCGTCACGGCATCATTTCGCAGAAGATCATGCTCCAGAAATAGCCCGAGCGAAGAAATTCAATGCGCGCGTAGCAGCTCCGCAATGACCGCGCGGGCCTCTTCCGCAACGGCGGCAAGCCGGGTGATCGCTGCGCTCAAATCGCCTTCGCCGGACGCCGCGACTTCCACCGCTTCGGCAGCAGCCGCAACGCGCCACGCGCCGACGCCGCGCGCCGAACCTTTGAGCGTGTGCGCCACCGTGCCCGCCGTGGCGGGCGACGCCGAGCGCATGCGCGACACCATCACCGTGGCTTGGCGGTCGAACAGCGCCAGCACTTCGCGCTCGAGGCCGCGGTCTCCCAAGGTCATGCGTGCGAGATGCACGAGATCGATCGGCCGCTCGAGCGAAGCGCGCGAGGAAGATTGTGCTTCGGCGATCGAAGCTGAAGGCTGTGCCATGAAAGCCCTCCCCATGGGCGGATGCGTGCGGCCGCGGCTTATGGGCCGAGCTTGACCGCGGCGCGACGAAACTTCGGTAAAAGCGTGACTGCCCGAACGCCGGTCCGCGTCGAGCGAACCACGTCCTTGGTAAACGATCGCTTAACGCTTGCTTTATTCCCGGGCGGCTGAAGGCCCGCCCGGCGCGGCACCCAACACGCGATAACCCGCTAGTGTCCAGATTCCGAAGTTCGCCCGAGTTTGCCGCACGCTCCGGAGCGAACTTCGGAATCGAAGGACACTAGTAACTCCATGATTCTAGTGCCGCTTTGAACCCGAAGTTCGCAATCGGACTAGCGGCAATTGGGATGCGAACTTCGGGTTCGCGGCACTCGTGTCAGGCGACAAACGAGCCAATCCGGTTTGATCGGGTTGGCGGTCCAATTCTCGGCCCAGCCGTGCGCAATGCAGGCCTCGATCGTCTTGCGCGGCACTTGCCGGCCTTCGTGGTCGAACAGCGGCAATTTGCCGCCCGGCTCGGTGAGGCCCCGCTCGAGATAGCCGTCGCTGCGGCTCGCTCGGGCGCGCCGACTTCGTCCCCGAGTCGGTCCCCGGTGTGTGGTCAGCGCCGGCACTCGTCCATAGCGCGATACCGTTAACGATGATTAACGGAACGTTACAAAGTTGGTTTCAATCAGCCAATTAGGCCGATAGGATAGCCGACGCGGCGGGTCCATGTCCGAGCCGGACGTGGAGCTGTGCGCTCGTGCCGGGAGGGGCTTCGCAACGAACACACGATTGCGTGGCCGGCGGGTTTGACCCCGTCCGGGCGACGATCCTGGTTGAGAGTACGGACGCGGACGGACAGACATGGCCAACACCCCGAGGAAGATGCAGGACCCGACCGAGGCGGCGCTGTCGGCAATTCAGGACGCGCTCAATCTGCGCGAGTCTGAGCCGAGCCCGCCACCCGTGCACCCCGAAGCGGCGGCGGCCGAGGCCGAGCCAGCCCGCGAGCCGCGGCGCCGCCGCGCAGCCGCCGTCGACGAAGATTTGTTCTTCGATGCGCCGCCCGCTCCCGCCAACGAGCCCGGGCTCGAAGAGCCGCAGCCGCCGCGCCGCGCTGCGAACGACGATCGCCGCATCGGCGGGCGACTGATGGCACCGCTGCCGCGCCGCTCGCCGATCGCGCCTTACCTCGCGGCCGGCATATTCGCGGTCGTGTGGGCCGGGCTCGGGATTGCGTTGGCGTTCGGTTATTTCGGCGCCGACGTCACCCAATGGTTCGGCAAAGGCGCCGCCGCGCCGCAGCTGTTCGGCATTCTCGGCGCCATCATCGTGCCGATCGCTTTTGTCTTCGTGCTCGCGCACATGGTGCGGCGCGCGCAGGAACTGCGCACGATCGCGTCCTCGATGACCGATGCCGCCCTGCGCTTCACTGAACCGGAGAGCATCGCGAGCGAATCGATCGTCAGCGTCGGCCAGGCGATCCGCCGCGAAGTCGCCGCCATGGGCGACGGCGTCGAACGCGCGCTTGCGCGCGCGGCCGAGCTCGAGGCGCTGGTGCACAACGAGGTCGCCCAGCTCGAACGTGCCTATAACGACAACGAGTTGCGCATCCGCGGTCTCATCGAGGACCTCGCCAACCAGCGCGACACGCTGGTCGGCCAGGCCGAGCAGGTCCGCAATGCGCTTGCCGGCGTGCATCTCGGGCTCAACCAGGACATCAGCTCGATCAGCGAGATGGTGGCGGCAAGCGTCAACGACGCGGCGCAGCGCATCACCCGCACGCTCGCGGAAAAGGGCGAGCACATCACGCTCGCACTCGGGCGCGCCGGCGATTCCATGATCGACGCCATCGGCGAGCGCGGCGGCGATCTGCTCGACCATCTCAACCGCACCGGCGATGACGTGAGCCGCACGCTGGAGGCGGCGAGCGACAAGATGAACGCCAGCCTGAACGTGAAGACCGATCACGTCTCCGAGCAGGTCGATAACCTCACGGTGCGGCTCGCGCAGATGCTCTCCTCGCGCCTCGACCGCGCCACCGAAGAGGTCGCCGACCGCACCCTCGCGCTCGGCGAAAATCTCGCCCGTCGCATCGACGAGATCACGTCGAACCTGCTGCGCTCGACCGCGACGCTCGCGGAATCCATGAACAACCGCTCGCAGGAAATCAGCGACGCTCTTTACCAGACCGGCACCCATCTCGCCGACAGCATCGCGACCCGCGCCGAGGAGGTGAACAACTCGCTCAAGGCCACCGGCGAATCGCTCGTTCTCGACCTCACGCTGCGTGGCACCGACGTCGTCTCCAAACTCGAGGAAACCGGCTCGCGCATCACCGAGACGATCGTCACACGCACCGGCAAGGTGACCGATACGTTCCGCGAAACCGCCGACAAGCTCGCCACCGAGATCAACGCCAAAGGGGATTCGGTCAAAGACATGCTGGCGCAGCGCCTGCAGGCGCTGGAAGGAATCTTCGCACACGGCGGCACCGAGCTTGCCGACCGCATCTCGCGCGACAGCACCGCGCTCGGCGGACTCATCACGCGCCACCTTACCGAGTTCGACCGCACCGTGAAGGTCTACGGCGGCGAGCTGGTCGAGCGGCTCGGCCAAAAGACCGGCGAGATCACCGAGACCATGCGCTCGGGCGTGGAGGATTTCGACACGCGCATCGGCAACAAGGCTACGGAAGTCATCACCGCGCTCGACCAGCGCTTTGTCCGGATCGAAGCGGCGGGCAGCAACGTCGTGGAGCGGTTCGAGCAGAAGACTTCCGAGATCACCGAGGCGATGCGCACCCATCTCGAGCAGTTCGACACGCGCATCAGCGGCAAGAGCGCGGAGGTCACCTCCGCGCTCGACGAGCGCTTCGGGCGGATCGAAGCGGCCGGCAACAGCGTCGTGCAGCGCTTCGGCGACAAGGCGAGCGAGATCACCGAGGCGATGCGCAGCCACCTCGAACAATTCGATACGCGCATCGGTAGCAAGAGCGACGAGGTCACCTCCGCGCTCGATCAGCGCTTCACCCGCATCGAGGAGGCGCTCGACACCCGCACGCAGGCGCTCAACGAGGGCCTGGGCGCGCGCGTGATGGAGATCGCCCGCACGCTGGCGGAAGGCGGCAAGGAAGTGGTCAGCGCCGTCGACCGGCGCATCGGCGACACCATGGCGGCGATCGATGGGCGCAGCACCGCGCTCGCCGACACGCTCGACAGCAAGGCCGGCCACATCGACCGCACGCTCGGCACCCGGGCGAGCGAAATCGCGAACAATCTCGACACCCGCATCGGCCGGTTCGAGGAACTGCTGGTCGGCCGCGTCGAGACCGCCATGACTCAGATCGAGGTGCGCGGCCAGGCCGCCGCCGCCCTGATCAACGCGCGCGTCGAGCAGTTGAGCCAAACGATCAAGAGCAACACCAGCGACGCGGAGCGCTCGCTCGGCCAGATCACCTCCACCTCGGTCGACTCGGTCCGGTCCACCGCGCAGGAGGCCGAGCGCTCGCTCGGCCAGATTTCGACCAGCTCGCTCGACGCCGTTCGCTCGGCGGCCCAGGAAGCCGAACGGTCGCTCGCGCAGATTTCGACCACCTCGGTCGATACCGTTCGTACTGCCTCGCAGGACGCCGAGCGCTTGCTCGGGCAGGTTTCGACGACCTCGGTCGAAGCCGTTCGCACCACTTCGCACGACGCCGAGCGCACGCTTGCCAACATCACCGGGCATCTGCGGCAGACCGCCGACGAGGCGCAGCACACCCTGCTCGCCGCGTCCGCCAACTACGCCGGCGAAGTCAGGACCAACACCGGCGAGGCCGCGCACGCGCTCAACGCTGCGACCGAAGCCTTGACCAGGCAGATCAGGGAGAGCGCCGGCGAGAGCGAGCAGACGCTCACGACGCTTTCCGCCAATGTCGCTGGCGAGCTCAAGCACAGCACGGACGAGGCCGCCCATACATTGACCGCCGCCTCGGCCGGCGTCTCCGGGCTGCTCAAGCAGAGCGCGAGCGAAGCGGCGCAGGCGCTGACCGCGGTCTCCGCCGGCATCGCCGGGCAAATCCGGCAGAGCGCGGGCGAGAGCGCGCAGACGTTGACGACGGCCTCCGCGACGGCCGCTGAGCGGGTCAAACAGAACGCCGGTGAAAGCGCGCAGTTGCTGACCACGGCTTCCGCTACGGCGGCTGACCGGGTCAAGCAGAGCGCGGGCGAGAGCGTGCAGATGCTGACGTCGGCCTCGGCCGGGGCCAGCGGGCAGGTCAAACAGAGCGCGAGCGACGCCGCGCAGGCGCTCAGCGTGGCGGCCGTGGCGCTGACCAAGCAGATCAAGCAGAGCGCTGGCGAGAGCGAGCAGACGTTGGCCGCGCTCTCGGCCGGCGTCACCGGGCAAGTTCGGCAAAGCGCGGGCGACGCGGCGCAGACGCTCAACACCGTCTCCGCGGGCGTCACCAAACAGATGAAGCAGAACGCCGGCGAGGTCGAACAGACGCTCAACGCGGCCGCGGCCAACCTCACCAAGCAGATCAAGCAGAACGCCGGCGAGATCGAGCAGACGCTCGCCGCCGCCTCCTCGGGCGTGACCGGCACGCTCAAGCAGAACGCCGCCGAGGCGGAACGCGTCCTCACCGGCACTTCCGCCGGCATCACCACCTCGCTCAAGCAGAGCGCGGCCGAAGTCGAGAAATCGCTCACCGGGGTTTCCACCGGGGTCGCCGCCGCGCTCAAGCAGAACGCGGTCGAGGTCGAGCGCAGCCTGCTCGGGGTGAGTGCCGAAGTCGTGCGCAGCTTCACGGCGCAGGTCGAGGAGATGACCGGGACGATCAATCAGCGCAGCACCGAACTCACCCGCATCCTGGACGAGAAGAGCAGCGGTTTCCTGAACACGTTCGCGAGCAAGGGCATGCAGTTCGCGACCGACATGGACCGCGTCACCAAGGACAGCCTGCACGCGATCGAGACCAAGGGCCTCGCGTTCACGCGCGAGATGCTCAGCAACAGCTCGGAGATCGCCGGCATCATCAACGACGCCAGCACGTCGGCCTCTTCCGCGCTCAACCGCACCCTCGAGGACATCCACAAGAACGCCAAGGCGAGCGTGGATCAGTCGCGCCAGACCGCCGCCGCCGCCGTCGCCGAGGTGATGGAGACGCACGCCCTCCTGCGCCGCGACACGACCGAGGTGTTCGAGCGCCTGCGCGACGCCAACGTGCTGCTGCAGGAGGTGCTCAGCGGCGCGACCGAGAACCTCGGCAAGATCGAAGGCTCGCTCTCCGCGCGCGTGCGCGAGTTCGTCGCCACGGTCACCCAGGTGAGCGAGCGCGGCAGCCAGACCAGCGCCAAGATGGAAGAGCACATCAAGGCGTTCCACAACACCACCACCGCGGTGCTGCGCGACATCGCCACCGCCGCGGCGCAATTCGACCAGCACGGACGCGCGCTCGCTGCGGCGGCGGAAGCGATCGATGTCAGCAACGGCCGCACCGACACGGCCCTGACCGAGCGGCGCACGGCCCTCGAAACGTTGATCGCCGAGCTCGACGGCAAGTCGAGCGACCTCGACCAGCGGCTGACGCGCTTCGCCGAGCTGCTGCGGGATTCGCTCGAGGCCGCCGAATCGCGCACCCGCGAGGTTGCGCGCATCATCGCCGATTCCAGCACCACCGGTTCGCAGGCGATCGCCGCGCAATACGACATGGTGCGCGCCACCGCCGAAGAGGAGCGCAAGCGCACCGCCGACACGCTCAACGGCATCTACGAACAGGCGACCGGCGACATCCACGCCCTGTTCGCGCAGGCGTCGGAGCGTTTCGCCGGCATCGTGCGCGATATGAAGGAAATGGCCGGGCAGGTGCAGCAGGAGCTCGACATGACGCGCTCCGAAATGCGCCGCGGCATTCTCGAGCTGCCGCAGGAGGCGGCGGAAAGCACCGCGCAGATGCGCCGCGTCATCGTCGAGCAGATCGACGCGCTTGCCGAGCTCAACCGGATCGTGGCGCGCCACGGCCGCGGCATCGACGCCGCCGAGCCGCCGGCGCGTCGCCTGCGCGAGGAGCCGGTGCCCGCCGCAGCCGCCGCCGGCGGTCGCCCTGCCCCCGCCGCCACGCGTCCGCCGCCGCCCGGCTTCGGCCCGCAGCAACGCCCGGAGGCGCCGCCGCGCAACGATGCGCCTCCCTCCGGCAACGATCGCCGCGGCGGCTGGCTCACCGACGTGCTCGCCCGCGCCTCGCGCGACGAAGGCCCGTCCGCGCGCGCTGACGACCGGCCGGCGCGGCACTCGATCGAGTCGCTCGATTCGCTCTCGGTCGATATCGCCCGCATGATCGACCATGACGCGGCGACCGAGCTATGGGACCGCTACAAGCGCGGCGAACGCAACGTGTTCACCAAGCGCCTCTACACCATGCAGGGGCAGCGCACGTTCGAGGAGATCCGCAAGCGCTACCGCGCGGACCGCGAGTTCAAACAGACGGTGGACCGCTACATCGCCGAGTTCGAGCGGCTGCTCGACGACGTTTCGCAGGACGACCGGGGCGCGGTGGTCGCGCGCACGTATCTGACCTCGGAGACCGGCAAGGTCTACACCATGCTGGCCCACGCGGCCGGACGGTTCGAGTAAAGTCGATCGTTCGCATCGCAATTTGTCGCCTGGCGACATGAATCGCCGGGCGTCGTGTTTGCCAATGCCCATTTCGCTCTCCGTGCGCACCGAACGCTGGCCCGTCGCCGGCAGCTTCACCATCGCGCGCGGGAGCCGCACCGAAGTCGACGTGGTCGTCGCTGAGTTGTCCGACGGCGACCACACCGGTCGCGGCGAATGTGTCCCGTATCGCCGCTACGGCGAAACAATCGATAAGGTGCTCGCCGCCATCGAGGGCCAGCGCAGCGCGCTCGCGGGCGGGCTTGACCGGGCAGCGTTGCAAACAATCATGGCGCCGGGCGCCGCGCGCAACGCGCTCGACTGCGCATTCTGGGACCTCGAAGCCAAACGCGCGGACCAGCCGGTCCATGCCCTCGCCGGCCTGCCGGCCCCGCGCGCCATCATCACGGCGCTCACGATCTCGCTCGGCACGCCCGACGTCATGGCCGCAGCCGCGGCGAAAGCGGCGGAGCGCGCGCTCCTCAAGGTCAAGCTCGGCGGCGACGGCGACCCTCAGCGCATCGCGGCGGTGCGCGAAGCCGCGCCACGCGCCGAGCTGATCGTCGATGCCAACGAATCCTGGAGTGCACGCAATCTCGCCGACAATCTTGCCGCCTGTACCGCAGCCGGCGTGACGCTGGTCGAACAGCCCCTGCCCCAGTCCGCGGACGATGCGCTTTCCGGCATCGATCATGCCATCGCCGTGTGCGCCGACGAGAGCGCGCACGACCGCAGTTCGCTCGATCGCCTCAAGGGCAAATACGAGGCGATCAATATCAAGCTCGACAAGGCGGGCGGACTGACCGAGGCGCTGCAACTCGCGGCGGAAGCCGAGCGGTGCGGATTCATGCTGATGGTCGGCTGCATGGTGGCGACGTCGCTGTCGATGGCGCCGGCGGTGCTGCTGGGGCAGCGCGCGCGCGTCGTCGATCTCGACGGGCCGCTGATCCTCGCGCGCGATCGGGAGCACGGGCTCGTCTACGAACAGAGCCTCGTGCATCCGGCGACGCCGGAATTATGGGGGTGACGGGGATCAGGGGGTCAGGGATCAGAAATCAGGGATCAGATGTCAGAAATAACTTCTGATACCTGATCCTTGATACCCGATGCCCGATTGCTGACGCTCGACCAAATAACAATCCCGCCCACGGCGGCGCAGGCGGCCATCGCCCCATAGGCGAACGCGCCGAAGCTGGCGTAGAGCACGCCGGAGAGGCCGGTCGCCGCCGCCGTGACGATGCCCTGCAGCGTGGAAAAATAGCCTTGCGCCGTCGCCGCCTCCCCTTCCGGTGCCGCGCGGGCGAGAAACTGCACGGCGCCCAGGAAAGAGGCCCCGAACGAGAGCGCGTGCAGACATTGCAACGGCACCAGCAGCGCCAACGGCGGATCGAACGCCATGGCGCTCCAGCGCACGACCGCGCCGGCCGCGCCGATGAGGAGGAGCGCGCGCGGCCCAAGCGCCGCGGGGAGCCGCGCGGAAACGAGAAACAGCACGATTTCCGCCGCCACGCCCAGGGCCCACAGCGCGCCGACGAGGGTGCCGCTAAGGCCCTTGGCGGTCCAGTCGAGGGTCGAGAAGCCGTAGAAAACCGCGTGGCTTGCCTGGATCAAGCTCGCACCCGCGGCAACCGGCAGGAAGCCGGGCATGGAGAAGAGCCGGCTCCTCCGGCGCGGGGCCGGTTCCGGCTCGCCGCCCGGCCGCAGCGGGCGTAGCGCGAGCGATGCCGCCGCGGCCGCCGCCGATGCGGCCGCGATCAGCCAGATATAGCCCGTCGGGGCGATGTACCCGGAGGCGACCCCGGCGGCGAAATTGGCGGCGATGAAGGCCGCCGACCCCCACAGCCGCACCGGCCCGTAGGCGCGCCCACGCAAGCTCAGCCCTTTGAGCGCATAGGCGTCGGTGAGCGGGATCGCGGGCGCGGCGAGCGCCGCGGCCAAGGCCACCGTCGCCAGGATCGCCGGAAACCCCTGCGCCAGTCCGACCAGCACGTAAGCCATTGCGGCACCAACGGAACTCACCGCGAGCACTTGGCGCAGCGCACCCCGGCGATCCGCCAGGCGTGCCGCCATCGGGACGACCACCACCCGCACCACGATCGGGGTCGCGATCACGACGCCGATCGCCTCGGCGTCGAGCCCTCTGGCTTTGAGCCAGAGCGGAAAGAATGGCATCTGGATTCCGACGACGACGAACAGCCCGGCGTAGAACAGGCCGAGCCGCGCGCCGAAGCCGTCGGCGATTGCCCGGGCTTTCGGGGTCATTAAGCTGATTGTGACGATTCGCGCGGCATGGTTGCAACCATTCCCTGCCGCCTAACGCCCGGGCCGAACTCATGCCGTTGCCGCCCGCCCCGATGCCGCTCTCCGACGCCGACTACGAGGTGATCGAAGCCGCGGTGCTGGAAACCAACCGGGGCCGCTGGTTTCTCGCCGAATATGCGCGGCGCAACCGGCACGCGGATACGAAAATGCTGCTCGGCGCCATCGACCGCCTGGAGGCGGCGATCCGCGGCGAGCGCACCGCCGAGTCGGTCGACCGCATCCGCTTCGATCTCGTCGAGATGGCGAAGGCCATCGCGCGGACCAAGGCGGAGATCGCGGCGATCAAGCCCGACACGGAGCAGGCCGGAAAATTCGGCGAGGCGACCGAGGAGCTCGACTCGATCGTCGGCGCGACCGAAGCGGCGACCTCCGACATTCTCGCCGCCGCCGAACAGATTCAGGAGGTGGCCTGGACCTTGCGCGAGCAGGGCCTCGACCCGGAAGTCTGCGACCTGCTCGACGCGAAGGCGACCGCCGTCTACACCGCCTGCTCGTTTCAGGATCTCACCGGCCAGCGCACCCGCAAGGTGATCCAGGTGCTGCGCTATCTCGAGGGCCGCATCAACGCGATGATCGACATCTGGGGCCTCGACGGCACCATGGCGGCCGAGGCGGCGGAAACCGCGCGCGCGCGCGACAGCGAAGCGGCGGTGGTCATCGGCCCGGCGCGAGCCGGCCCCGGCCTCGATCAAGCCGACGTCGACATGGTGATGGGCCCGGCCGCCGTTGCGCCCGCGCAGATCGACGGCGAGGCGGTCGAGGCGATGGCGCCTGCGCCGTCACCCGCCGCGAGCCCGGCGGCGCCCGCAAGCGACCCGCTCGCGCCGCTCAACGCGCTCAGTCCGGAAGAAAAGATCGCGCTATTTAGTTGATGTAGCCGATCAGATGTAGCCCGCATGAAGCGCAGCGGAATGCGGAATCGGCGCTCCCGGATTACACCGCGCTGCGCGCGGCTCCATCCGGGCTACGCCACCAACCGGTGGAACAACTCGGGGTCGACGTTGCCACCGGAAAGCACCACGGCAACGATCTTGCCGCGCGCGTCGATCCTGCCGGCAAGAAGCGCCGCGAGCCCGACCGCCCCGCCCGGCTCGACCACGAGCTTGAGCTCGCGGAACGCGAAGGCGACCGCGGCGGCGACCTCCTCGTCGCTCGCCGAGACCCCCTCGCCCACCAGCGTGCGATTGATCGCAAAGGTCATCTCGCCCGGCATGCGCGCGAGCAGCGCGTCGCAGATCGATCCGGTGATCGCCGCATTGGCTTCGCGCTGTCCGCTCTTGAACGAGCGCGCGTGATCGTCGAAACCCTGCGGCTCGGCGGTGAACAGCCGCGCGCCGGGGCAGCGCGCCTTCACGGCGAGCGCGATCCCCGCCGTCAACCCGCCGCCCGAGGCGCTCACCAGCACGATATCGGGCGCAAGCCCGCGCGCGGCGAGATCCTCGACAATCTCACGTCCGGTGGTCCCCTGCCCGGCGATGACCAGCGGATCGTCGTAGGGCGGCACCAGCACCGCGCCGCGGCGTTGCGCGATGTCGCGGGCCATCGCCTCGCGGTCTTCGCGCTCGCGGTCGTAGAGCACGACCTCGGCGCCGAGCGCGGCGGTGCGCTCGCGCTTGGGGCGCGGGGCGTCGCGCGGCATCACGATCACGGCCGGCATGTCGAGCAGCTTGGCGGCGGCGGCGACGCCCTGCGCGTGATTGCCCGACGAGAAGGCGACGACGCCGCCGGCACGGCGCTCGGGCGGAATCGACGAGACTTTGTTGTAGGCGCCGCGGAACTTGAACGAGCCGGTGCGTTGCAAGGTCTCGGGCTTGAGGAAGATGCGCCCGCCGGTGAGCGCATCGAGCACCGGCGAGGTGAGGAGCGGCGTGCGCAATGCCACGCCTTCGAGCCGCCGCGCGGCCGCATCCACGTCGGCGGCGGTCGGCAGACTGCGTTGCCCGGGGTCGGGGATTGCGTCCATGGCGGCGACCGTAGACCTGCGGCGGGATGGCAGGCAAGCGCCCGCGCGGGGACGTGATCCCGAGCGATGGCGCTAAACTTCGCTGCCCGAGCGTTTGTCACAAAAATCCAGTAAGTTGACCGCAATTCCTCATCGACGGATAAAGCGCACGCCGCAGCATCAGCAGGGAGTGGAGAGCCGGTGATGCAGGGCAAGGTGGTCGTGATGACCGGGGCGACCTCGGGAATCGGCGAGGTTGCGGCGCTGCGCCTGGCGCGTCTGGGCGCCAGGCTGGTGCTGATCGCGCGCGACCGGGCGCGCGGCGAGGCGACGCTCGCGCGTCTGCGGGCCGCCGCACCCGACGCTGGTCACGTCGTCCACTACGCCGATCTTTCGACGCTCGGTGAGGCCCGTCGCGTTGCTGCCGCGATCGCGGCCGCCGAGCCGCGCATCGACGTTCTGGTCAACAATGCCGGCGCGGTGTTCGCAAGCCGCGCGGTCACGCAGGAAGGCCTCGAGCGCACCTTCGCGCTCAATCACATGTCTTATTTCGTGCTCACCGCCGGCCTGCTCGACCGGCTCGTGGCGGCGACGCCGGCCCGGATCGTCAACACCGCCTCGAACGCGCACCGGCAGGGTCACCTCGATTTCGACGACCTGCAGTCCGTGCGCAGCTTTCGCGCGTTCGCCGTCTACGGCACATCGAAGCTCTGCAACATCCTGTTCACCCGCGAGCTGGCGCGGCGCCTCGCCGGCCGCGGCGTGACCGCCAACTGCTTCACCCCGGGGTTCGTTGCGACCCGCTTCGGCGATCAGGCGGGCGGCCTTTACGCGCTCGGCGTCCGGTTCGCCAAATTATTTGCCCGGAGCGCGCAATCAGGCGCCGAAACCCTTGTTTATCTCGCGACCTCACCGGAGGTCGCCAATGTCAGCGGCCGGTTCTTTCAGAACTGCCGGCCCGGCACCTTGAGCGCCGAAGCGCAGGACGACGCCCTGGCTCAGCGGCTGTGGCGCGAGAGCGAGCGCATTGCCGGATTGTCGTGATTGTCATCGTCTCGTCAAAAAAACAATTTGTCGCAACCGTCATACGATTGAAATAGCGAATCGGCAATTGTCTCCCCATGCGACGGGGCGAGTCGGACATGCGATCGGCCACCAGGCGCTTCGGCGCCCGACGCTCGGTGGGGGTCGCCTGATGCGCGTACTGATCGCCACCGACGCTTGGCATCCGCAGGTCAACGGCGTCGTGCGTACATTGACCTCGCTCGCGGCGAGCGCCCGGAGCCTGGGAGTTGCGGTCGATTTCCTCACGCCGGAAGGCTTTCCGAGCGTTCCGCTTCCCACCTACCCGTCTGTGCGGCTCGCGATGCCCGCGCGTCGACGCATTGCCGCGTTGATCGAGCAGCAAAGCCCGGACGTCGTTCACATCGCTACGGAAGGCCCCATCGGACACGCGGTCCGCCGCTATTGCCGCCGGCGCGGCCTGCCCTTCACGACCAGCTACACGACGCGGTTCCCCGAATACATTGCCGCGCGCGCGCCTATTCCGCAGGCATTGAGCTACGCGGTCCTGCGCCGCTTCCACGCGGCTGCCGCCGCTACCATGGTCTCCACGCCGTCGCTGCTGGCCGAACTGGCGCAGCGCAAGTTCACCAATCTGGTGCTGTGGACGCGGGGCGTGGATACGGAGTTGTTCCGGCCGGACCGGGCGATCGACCTGCGCCTTCCGCGGCCGGTCTTTCTCACGGTCGGTCGCGTCGCCGTTGAAAAAAATCTCGAAGCCTTTCTTGCGCTCGATCTGCCCGGCTCCAAAGTCGTCATCGGTGACGGACCGCAAGAGGCCGCGCTTCGCCGCCGGTTTCCGGAAGTAATATTCCTGGGCGTGCTGCAAGGAACGGCGCTCGCGGCCCACATCGCCGCCGCCGATGTCTTTGTTTTCCCGAGCAGGACGGACACGTTCGGCCTGGTCCAGCTCGAGGCGCTCGCGTGCGGCGTGCCGGTCGCCGCGTTTCCGGTAACCGGCCCGCGCGATGTTATCGCGGATCATCCGGTGGGCGTCCTCAGCGACGACTTGCACGCGGCGTGCCTGGGCGCGCTTCACATTTCCCGCGAGGCCTGCCGCGCCTTTGCGCTTGCCCGATCGTGGGAGAACAGCGCCCTGCAGTTCATCGGACACGCGAGCAAGGCGGCGAGAAAGCCGTTCGGGCCGCGCACCGCCCCGGCGACGCCGCAAAGCCAGCCAATCCGCAGCACCCCATGATCAGGAGCACTGCGACCATGAATGCCGAGATCGACAACGATACGATCAGGAAAGCCTATGCCGGTTGGGCGCCGGTCTACGACCTCGTTTTCGGGGCAGTGTTCGAACGCGGACGGCGGGCCGCGATTGCGGCGGCGGAGCGAGTTGGCGGCCGCGTGCTGGAAGTCGGGGTCGGAACCGGCATCTCGCTGCCGGACTATACGCGCACCACGCGGCTGTTTGGCATCGACATCTCCGACGCGATGCTACGCAAGGCGCGGGAGCGGATCGCGGAACTCGATCTGCGCAACGTCGAGGGCCTCGCCGTGATGGACGCGGCGGACCTCTCATTTCCCGACGCGTCCTTCGACGTCATCGTCGCGCAATATGTGATCACCACGGTTCCCGACCCGGAGGCGGCGCTCGACGAGTTTGCCCGCGTGCTGCGGCCGGGAGGGGAAATCGTGCTGGTGAGCCGGGTCGGCGCGGAAGACGGGCTTCGCCGCGCATTCGAGCGCTGGTTCTCGCCGGTCGCCTGCCGTCTCGGCTGGCGTTCCGAGTTCGCGTGGCAGCGCTACGCCCGCTGGGCCGCGGCCACTCCCGGCATGCATCTCGTGGAGCGCCGCGCCATGCCGCCGTTCGGGCACTTCTGCCTCATCCGTTTTGCCAAGGCCGGCCCGGACGCCGCCGCCCCCGGCATGCACTGGCCCGCCGCAGCTCTCGGCTGAGCGGCCAGCTGCGATCATCAGCAAATCGGCCGCGCTGTCACATCCGATTCACCGAATCTCCGTAACAGCGCCATGTGAAGGAAAGGAATGGTCATGGGACAATTTTATGAAGCACTCAAGGAGCAGCGCTGGGACGACCACCGCTACTATCACCACAGCCGGGTGAACCAGGCGCTGCACGCGCTGAGCGCGCTGAGCTTCCTGACCGCCTACGTGCTGATGTTCTTCGATCCGGTATGGGCGGCCCTGATCGGCTGGCTCGTGGCCATGACCAGTCGCCAGATCGGTCATTTCTTCTTCGAGCCGAAAACCTACGACTACGTCAACGACGCGTCGCACGAGCACAAGGAAGACATCAAGGTGGGCTATAACTTGCGACGCAAAGCCGTGCTGCTGACCGTCTGGGCGCTCTCCCCCCTGCCCCTCTATTTCGACCCCAGCCTGTCTGGCCTATTCGAGCCCCATACCGGGCCGGCCGGCTACATTCGCCACGTCGCGCAGGTTTGGCTGTTCCTCGGTCTCGCCGGGCTGCTGTTCCGAACCGTGCACCTGTTCTTCATCCGCGACGTGCAGACCGGCCTTGTGTGGGTGACCAAAATCCTCACCGACCCTTTCCACGACCTCAAGCTCTATTACAAGGCGCCGCTCTATCTCATGCGCGGCGAGTGGTTCGACGCGCCGGCAGTGGAGGAGCGCGCGGCCTGAGGTAACCGCCTCGTCAACAAACGGTGGGCAATCATCTCGCGCAGAATGCGGTGCCGCACCGATTTGTTGGTCGCCGCGGGAGGCGTCCAGAACCAGCCGTCCTCGCGCATGGCACGCGCGGCCGCGACAAAGCGCTTGGCAACGGCATCAAAGTCCGCGTCGCTGTAATTGAGGCTGAAGATCAGCCGGCCGGTGCCGATCCAGCTCAGTGCCACGCCTTCCGCCCGCAGATAATATTGAAGCATCCAGTTGTAGCGCGACGGCGCCGCGTAGCACACCGTCCAGATCGAGGACAGATTGGCGACCCGCGCCGGCAGTTGCTCGTCCGCAAGCAGACGGTTGAGCGCATGAGCGCGGGCGTTCCAGCGCTCGTCGAGCCCCTGGTAGAGCGCACGCGCGTCCTGCCGGCCGAGCGCCTGCAAAAACTCGTGCATGGCGGTCATGACGTAAGGGTGGGAGTTGAAGGTGCCGCGGGCAAAGCACACGTCGGCCGGCCGCTCGTCGCGAAACCGCTTCATCAGGTCCTTGCGGCCGCACACGACACCGATCGGCAGGCCCCCGCCCAGCGTCTTGCCGTAGATGACCATGTCGGCTTTGACGCCGAAATACTCTTGGGCGCCGCCGGCCGCGATGCGAAAGCCGACGAAGACCTCGTCGAAAATGAGAACGATGCCGCGCTCGCTGCAGACCGCGCGCAGGTGCGCGAGCCAATCGGCGTAGGCCGCACGGTCGAGCCGCGCTTTGCGCGTCCCGTCGACGAGCGACGAATCGGCCGCCGGCCCGGCGTTGGGATGCAGCGCCTGCAGCGGGTTGACCAGCACGCAGGCGATGTCGCGACGGTTGCGCAGGACGCGCAGCGTGTCGTCGGACATGTCTTTGAGCGTATACGTGTCGCGCGCCGGCACGGGATTGCCGACGCCCGGCTGCACGTCCCCCCACCAGCCGTGATAGGCGCCGCAGAAGCGCACCAACCGGCGCCGTCCCGTGTGGTAGCGGGCGAGCCGCACCGCCTGCATCACCGCCTCGGTACCGGACATGTGGAACGACACCTCGTCGAGCCCGGAAATCTCGCGCAGGCGCCTGACGTTTTCCGCAACGATGGGGTGATAAGGGCCCAGCACCGGTCCAAGGTCGCGCGCCTGCGCAAAGCCGGCGCCGAGGCATTCCTTGTAAAAATCATTGCCGAACAGGTTGACGCCGTAGGAGCCGGTCAAGTCGTAGAAGCGGTTGCCGTCGAGATCGGTCACCGTCACGCCCGACGAGGAGGCCACGAAGGCGCCGGCCGGCAGGCGCTCGCGCACGAACCGGCTGTATTGGAACGGCACCCGGTAAGCGTCCGTGAACTGCAGATCGGAGATCGCGTCCCTGACCTCGGCGGTCAACGCCGCCGTCCGCGCGAAGCGCGCGCGGTAAAGCTCGGCGAGGCGCGCGAAACCGGCGCGGCGCCGTGCAACCACATCCGCGGGCGCGTCGTCGGAGCAAAAGAAACGGGTCTCGTCGTATTCGTAATAAGGAATGAGACTCGCAAGCTTGCGCGCGATGCGGGCGTGGCCGGCGAGCGAGCGATGCTTGGCGCGCGACAATTCCAGGCGCGCCTTCAGCTTCAAGAGGGATGCAGCCGACGCGATGGCGCCGAGCCCATAGAGCGCGAGGGTGATCGCCGAATCCATTGAGACAATGAGGTATTCATCCATGTTTACGGTTTCATGACACTGCGCCCCCTGATCGCGATGATGACCGAGCAGGAAATCGTCAATTTCCTGCTGACAAATCGCGTGCCGCGCCGGCTGCTCACGCGCTTCATGGGTTGGTTCAGCCAGATCGAACAGCCGCTGGTGCGCGATCTCTCGATCGAGCTGTGGCGCCTGTTCTGCGACGTCGATCTGGCGGACGCAAAAAAAACCGACTTCACCAGCCTTCACGACTGCTTCGTGCGCGAGCTCAAGGACGGTGCGCGACCGATCGACGCGAATCCCGCGGTCCTGGTGAGCCCTTGCGACGGAATCGTCGGCGCGTGCGGTACGGTCACCGGCGGCGAGCTGCTGCAGATCAAGGGACGGCCGTACCCGCTACGGGAGCTGCTCGGCGTGCCCGAGTGGGCGGACGAGTACGTGGGCGGGCGCTACGTCACCTTGCGACTGACCGCCGGCATGTATCACCGCTTCCATGCGCCTCACGACTGCGCGGTCGAGCGGGTCGCGTACATTCCGGGCGACGCCTTCAACGTCAATCCACCCGCGCTCAAGCGGATCGACAAGCTCTACTGCCGGAACGAGCGGGCGCTCGTGCGCACGCGCCTCGCTGCCGGCGGCCACGTGATCACGCTGGTGCCGGTCGCGGCGATCCTCGTCGCCGGGATTCGCCTGCGGTTCCTCGATTTGTCGTTCGAGCCCCGGCATGGCGGCGCGACCGTGATCCCCTGCGACGTACGGCTGCGCAAGGGCGCGGAAATGGGCTGGTTCGAGCACGGTTCGACCATCATCGTGCTCGCGCCAGCGGCCTTCGCGCCGTGCGACGGCGTCCGGGAGGGCCGCGTCATTCGCATGGGCGCGCCGCTGCTGCGGCTGCCGTGAACCGCCGCCCGACGGCATGTGATTGCGGGACCAGCCGCGTAGAGCATGATCCCGAAAAGTGGTTACCGGTTTTCGGAGAAGATCATGCTCCAGAAAGAAGTTGAAGCGCGATGACGATTCGAAGAAAAGTCATCGCGCTTCAACGGGTGTCATCTGCCTGTCAGATCGTGTCCCGTGGAGTGGTGTAACGGCGGTGTAGCCGTCGTAATCGCCGGCAAGGCCGGATCGATCAAGCTGCCGCCACGACGGGCAGCTTGATGAGCGGATCATCGCTCAACGGCGCGATCGTTTCCAGGCTCATGTATCGACCACGCTGAACGGCCCATTCATCGTTCTGTTCGAGCAGCAAGGCGCCGACGAGCCGTGTGATCGCATCCTCGTTGGGGAAGATGCCGACGACATCGGTACGGCGCTTGATCTCGCCGTTGAGCCGCTCGAGCGGATTGGTCGAATGGATTTTCGCTCGATGATCCTTCGGGAACGTCATGAACGCGAGCACATCGGCTTCGGCCTCGTCCATTAGCGCGGCGAGCTTGGGCACTTTGGGGCGCAATTGATCGGCAACTTGGCGCCATTGTTTGCTCGCTGCCTCGGCGTCATCGTGGACAAAAGCGGTGCCGATGAAGGCTGCGACCACGCGCCGGCCCTGGCGGCCGGCATGAGCGAGAGCGTTGCGCATGAAGTGCACGCGGCAGCGCTGCCAGGAGGCATGCAGCACCTTGGCGACGGCGGCCTTGATGCCCTCATGCGCATCGGAGATGACGAGCTTGACGCCGCGCAGACCGCGTCGGGCGAGCTTGCGCAGGAACTCGGTCCAGAAGGTCTCGGCCTCGGAGGGTCCGATGTCCATGCCGAGAACTTCGCGCCGGCCATCGCTGTTCACACCCACGGCAACGATCACGGCGACCGAGACGATGCGCCCGCTCTGGCGCACCTTCACGTAGGTCGCGTCGATCCACAGGTAGGGCCAGTCGCCTTCGATCGGGCGGCTCAGGAACGCTATCACCTTCTCGTCGAGCTCAGCGCACAGCCGGCTCACCTGGCTCTTGGAGATGCCGGTCATGCCCATCGCCTTGACCAGGTCGTCGACCGAGCGGGTCGACACGCCGTGCACGTAGGCCTCCTGCACCACCGCCGTGAGCGCCTTCTCGGCTAATCGGCGCGGCTCCAGGAAGCCCGGGAAGTAGCTGCCCTTGCGCAGCTTGGGGATGCGCAACTCGACCGTGCCGGCGCGGGTCTCCCACATCCGGTCACGGTAACCGTTACGTTGAACGAGGCGCTCCTGGCTCTTCTCGCCGTAGGCGGCCCCGGTGAGCCCCTCGACCTCCAACTCCATCAGGCGCTGAGCGGTGAACCCGATCATCTCGCGCAGCAGATCGGCGTCGGAACTCTTTTCCAGAAGTGTGCGAAGGTTCATGATCTCGTCGGTCATCGGTGGTTCCTCGAATCAGGTTGATGTTGCAACCCGACCTTACCGACGAATCATCGATGACCACCGCGAAGCCGCCCGCCCGCTACGGCGCCATGGAGAGCGCGCGTGCGGGCGGCTTCGCTATCGCCGAGCTACACCACCACTCGGGACCTGACC
>Ga0153928_1000154_pt1 | contig 35925 bp, 35 predicted proteins | sample TSNJ012MetaG_FD_106656 | JGI IMG/M metagenome (GOLD analysis project Ga0153928, IMG submission 106656) | Attine ant fungus gardens microbial communities from New Jersey, USA - TSNJ012 MetaG | ecosystem: Host-associated > Fungi > Mycelium > Unclassified | place: USA: New Jersey, Wharton State...
CCATAGAAGGAGTAGTGCTTCATGATATGCCATAAGATTGGCTTATCACCAATTTCGATCATTGGCTTCGGCTTTAAATGGCTTTCCTCACTGATTCTTGTTCCAAAACCGCCTGCTAAGATGACAACCTTCATACTTACGCTCCTTTTGTTCTTAATCACAGTAGCCTTCTATTTATCTGTTGTAATCTCCGCCAAGTGTTGGCTCAGGCAAGAATACAACAAACGTTCCACAACCTCATATACAACCACATCTGCCTGATATTCCGAAAGCATTTCCGGTTTGTATACTTCCCGTCTGGCAAAAATACTTTCCGAAAAATTCTTACTAAGATACCTTCGCATTGCTACACTAAAAGAATCGCCGATCAATAACAGTTTTTGTGAGTTTTCTGAGTTAGAAGTAAACCGATGAAAATAATTCATACCGTCTTCCTCCTGCAATTGCGCTTCTACATCTGGAAAATACTCACTCACTCCAAGCTCCACATCATCATCATATACACTTTCCATATTCAAGAGCCTTGCAAGATCTCCTGATGTTGTCTTTCCTTCCAGAATTTCCTTGTTCTCAAGATATTCTCGGGTTCCTGTCACTGCCTCCATGACTTGCTGTGTCCCGATAAAAGCTCCTATTTGATTCCAATGCGAATCATATTGAAGGTAAACCTCGCAAGTATCCCTGGCAGATACTAGTTCCTCCTGAGGATATAGGATACAGACATCTGTATTTTCCCTTAAATAATCTATGATGATATCCTCACGAGATTTTCCTTCGCGTCTCTTAATAGAATCCGGCATATACTCCGTATAGACCTGTTCTTTATTGGGCGCAACAAAAATTACAAACTGACTGCCTTGTTCTTCACAAAGCTGCTGCATTCTCAAAACATTATCACGAATCAATTCTAATTCCGCACCGGTGATTTCCTCAATCTTTTTGTACTGGGTATATGACTCCCCCTTAATAAACAGCCAACTGTCCTCTCCCAATGTCACATCATCCGACCCGGTGCGTTCAAACAAAGTGATATCCAGCCATGAGTTCAGAAACATTAACTGATTCTTAAAGGCTGCATGATCATCAATGTACTCATCCAGTCTCCCTGGGAAAGTTGTCCAATTCGATGCATCCAATGAAGGAAATTCTATCAGCTTACGATTTTCTTTATTTTCCGTGTCCACGCTATTCTGAACTAGAAGATAGATTAAGTTTGGAACAAAAATGCTGAACTGGAAAGCCAAAATCAGCACATAATATCTTTTTTTCATGCAATCACCGCCTAAAATCGAAAATAAATGAATGGATTATATGTATTGCTGACCATCATCATTATTGACACCCACAGCAGGAATCCAAGCAATACAATTTCCAGCCAACGGAAGCTTGTATCATCCTGAGCTCCCGCAGCCAGATTCTTTTTCAGCCCCAGACTAAGAATAAAGCCTATAATAGCGAGAAGAAGAACCTTTCGATCCAATACTTCTGCAATATTATAGTATCCGGCAGCAGGTATAAACATCATTTTCAGAATGGTCCAGGCATCTGTTAAATTTTCTGCTCTGAAAAAGACCCAGCCAACCATTACTACCAGCATCACATAGATCCAATTCAAGATTCTAAACCGGTTCTTATCAAGCAGTTTTCCCAGAAACTTCCGTTCAATAATCAGAAAAACACCATGCCACAAGCCCCAAATTATGAAGTTAAAGCTGGCGCCATGCCACAAACCGGTGCAGAAAAACACAATTGCTAAATTTAGATAGGTTCTGCCGTTCCCTTTGCGGTTCCCTCCCAAAGGAATATAAAGATACTCCCGAAACCAGGTCGACAGGGAAATGTGCCATCTGCGCCAAAATTCCCTCACCGATAACGACCGATATGGATAATTAAAGTTCTCCATAAAATCAAATCCAAACATCTTGCCCAGACCAACCGCCATATCAGAATATCCCGAAAAGTCAAAATAGATTTGAAGGGCGTACAAAAACATCATCCCCCAGATTGCAAGCGTACCCAACTGATCAAACGAAGCGTCAAAATACAGGTCCACCACTTGTGCAAAGCAATTGGATAAAATCACCTTTTTAGCCAAACCATACACAAATCGCCTGATTCCACAAGCAAACTTCTCACTTGCAACATTCCGTTTTGTGATCTGCTGTTCAATATCATGATACTTTACAATTGGTCCTGCAATCAATTGCGGGAAGAAGGAAACATAAAGTGCCAGATTAAGCGGATTTCTTTGTAACCGAATTTCCCCCCTATACAAATCAATCACATAGGACATAACCTGAAATGTATAAAAGGAAATGCCAATTGGCAATGCAATATTCTTGGGTTCAAAAACCGCATAACCACAAATCCCATTAAACGCATCAACCAGAAAGTCAAAGTATTTAAAATACCCTAATAACAGCAAATTCACAATTACGCCAATAGCAAGCCAGATCTTCCTCGCTGCTCCTGCCCGACTGTCCATAATCCAGCCAATTACAAAGTTCACAGAAATTGAACAGGCCATTAGCAGAATATATTTTGGCTCACCCCATGCATAAAAAATCAGGCTTACCAGGAGCAAAAAGATATTTTGTAACGGTATATTCCGGATCAGCCGCCCCCCCAACAACACACAAGGCAGAAAAAACCATAAAAATGTTATGGAACTAAAAACCATACTTCACCTCTATCTCAATTACTAAAAACTATTTTCTTGCTGCCTGAAACTGTTTTTCACAAGTTCGTTTCATCAATGTCCGATGGAATAATACATATAATTGCCGTGGCAGCACCTTATGTAGCACTCCTTGAACTTTGTCCAGTTTAGTGATTTTCCTGGGCAATTCCGGCTGGTCACTCCAAGGCGAAATAGCCTTATAAGTAACCCAATAACGGCGAAATGGATGAGAATTACCTTCCTCCCACGGACGTCCATAAAGGCCTCCCATACAGTGACAGATGGCCGGGTTCTCCATTGCCTTCTTCAAGGTGCTGACAGCATAGAAGTTTTCCTCTGTTGCATCGTGAATCTCCATAAAGACTTCGATACCCATATAGTACCAGGATGGTCCTACATTGTACCTTGCCTCCAGAATCCCGACTGGTTCCGCAATCACAAGTGACATTATATCCTGATCCGCCGCCCGGTAATAATTTGAGTCAGCACTTGTCATTGCTGCAATAATTCGGTTGGTACACCCGTTCTGCTTCCAAATTTTACGGTTAAATAAAATTACACCGCAGTTCGGATACGTGTTAAGATTGCTCTTCATTCCAATCATTTCACAATATCCCTTATACATAGGAACACGGACAATGGCATAAGGCTTGTCCTCAATATCCGTATCGAAAATACCGCTTAAATCGTGGAGAATAATCGTATCAGCATCAATGTAAAGCAATTCATTATCATCACTGTCTACCAACTCATCCGCGAAGATTTTATAGAAGGTCGCATAGCTTCCATTATGCATCGGTACACCATGGCTTTTCAGCTTTTCATCCAGCGCTTCTGTATTAATAAAGATCAAGTCACCACCATGTTCCGTTACCAGTTCCTTTAACTTGACCCGGTTTGTCTCTCCCATATCATTCGACAACATATAGATTGTAATTTTTTCAAAGTTCTTGTTATTTTCAAATAAAGAAACCATAGAAACTCCCGCCATCGGCGTATAAAAATCACTGGCCTGGTATAATACATTTAGCTTTCGCCTCATAATATCCCCTTCTATTTTCCGAAAATCTTTTGTTTTAGTTGGCTTACACCCAAACGATAGAGGTCAAGCAGCCCCACATGTAACTCTTTGCACACAACATAAGGCCACTTCCAGTTATTATATGCAGCCTGTACAAGCATCTGTGAAAGAACCAGTCCCATTAGGCCAAGGTTTGTAAACTTTAATGTCAGGCCAGATATAATAATGACCAAAATTCCTGATATAACCGACGGTTTAACAAAGGGAACTTCATTTCCGCAGACGATAAACTGTGAAAAAAGGTTATGGTGCTTATCCAGAAAGTTGGTAATTGCCATAAGCAGCGAATACACAAATGGCAGCAGAAGTGTTTTCGCTCCAATCAATCCCAATAATGTGTTTCCCAGTGCCAGGACTGCTGCACTTCCTGCTATATCCACGATAACGAACACCACGGCAGCCATCCCCAATAATCTCTTTTGCTTATCTACATCCTTAACAACTTTCCCAACACTGATGGCCGGCAAAGAAGTCTGCATAAACACAAAGGCGATAATGCCCACCGCCTGAAATGCTTGTACGGTCAGACCATATTTTGCTGTTGTTTCCAGGCCCAGAAAAGTTGAGCAGATCATGGTATTCGCCTGAGAAATACAGTATCCTCCAATTGCTACAATCAACAGTTTCTTAGAGTTATACCAGATGGCGTCTAAAACCTGCCGTATGGTCATACTCCCTGTATGGATGAAGTGTGGCTTGCACAACTTTCTACAATAATAACTGGATATAATGCCAATCGAAACCGCACCTGTCAATATTCCAACAGACAATCCCAGTATACCATACCCTAGTATGACACCCATAAGACATGTCACCAATTGTATCAGGCGGCCAATGGCAATGCTCTTTTGCGCCTCTGCAATCGCACCGGTTCCCTTAAGAAGAGCAGGAACTCCCATTACAAAAACATTACAGGTAACACCTAGCGCAAAAATCCCCCAGGCATAAAGATACCTCATCTCAAAAGCTTCTCTTGTAACATACGAGATATAAGCTGTCCCCAAAGACAGCAACAATACAAGAAAAATCCCGGACAAGACAGTTAGCATCCTTCTGTTTGCTTTATACAAAGAAGTAAGAAGTGGATAATTAGGCCCTGCATCTTTCTTGATTTGCGGCAAGCCCGTTTTTACAAAAGCCTCCGCTCCAGCCAAGGCATAAGAGGCATTCCGCAGAATAATCGGTGAAAAACCACTATCCAACAAATTGATGAAGGAATAAATCCCCATAAAGGTATACCATAAACCTAACTCAAAAGGTGACAGTAAAACTGTCATAATTGGAGTCAGCACTGCATAGACGGATATATCTGCAATATATCCGACATAAGACCAAATATAATCATTCTTTTTTAGCTTTTTATCAGCATCCATTAATCCATACCTTTATATTGTATACTTACATACTGAATCGTCATCTCCGGAAAAACACCACTGTTCTTAAATAGAAGTGTGACATTTTCCATATGCTCCTCTACCGGCAGGTTAAACACAGCCTCCTCATCTGAAATATAGGTTGCTTCTCTTGCAATATCCTTCCCTTCAACCATAAGGTAAGCACCCGCCAGGCACTCTCCCGTAATCTTAATTTCATATTCACCGGGAATCAGATTATTGCGGGTCAGTGAAATCGCCCCCCCTGTATTGGCCCGGCCTAAGGACTGGCCGGAATAAGCACCATCCAGGGCAAAGAGACGTACCCCTGCAAGGGTCTGCCAGCTATACTCCTGTTTTGAATCGTAGAGGTAGGTCAGATCTCCTTCATATGCCTCCGTTATTCTCTCTATTATAACATTTGTAACTGTCACAAGCTTATTCACACTGATATTGCGTACCAGGAACTCTGTTTGGACTCCATTCAAGGGGAGGTTCACCTTGTATTGAACACACTGGGAGCTTCCCTCTGGCACTACCGCGTACGTGCCGATGCCGCCGCCCGTTGTTACCTCATACTCTGCATATTGCAGGTTCGTTCCTTCTATGGTAACCAGATACTCCCCCGCAAAAGCAGTGATATACGGTCCATACATTAATTCGTCAGGCACCAAGTACACGTTCCCCTGAAATGCCCTATCACCGCTGGAAGACAGAAACTGTTCTAAATCCAGCATTACTTTCGTCTCTCGCTCTACAAACTTAATATTTTGGCTGGCTAAATATTCTTTGAGCTCTGACCCGTAAACCCAAATGTGAAGCTGCCTATTGCTTTCTCCCGTGTCCTCAGCTATCTCAGCCGTCTCAGCTTCATATTGTACTTTATAGCAATTTTCCAGAAAATAGTCAAACCCTTTATCCGTATCGGAAAGGATAATCGAGTTTTCTTTACAATCCTTAAGTACTTCATATCCATTCGTCGCAATTTTTATAGATTCCACACTAAGTTCCTGCAATTTAAACTGCAGGTTCAGGGGACGCCCGGAATATCCTGCCAAATACACCGTAGAACATGGCATATCCACCTTATCCGTAAAAAATGCAGCAGCATCCTCCGTACTCTCAAAACTACCTTCTGTAGAAGGCAGCACAAAGTTCACAAATGAATATGTGGATGAATACAAGGAAAATCCAAGTAGGCCGACCACAAACAGACTTTTTTTCCTGCGAAGCAATATACCGCTTGCAATCAATACTGCCGTTACAATAAAAAACAACCGGATAGTTGCCTGATTATCTGTACCCTCCAGAAAACCCTGTCCTGTAAGTGGAATCAGTCCTTCTACCATGGTATAGCTGAGGGCTCGGTTAGAAAATCTTGTAAGCCATCTGGTTGTGATTATACTTCCAAACACAATAATCCCGCCATACAAGACACCCGTTGTCAGCCAGCAGCTTCTGGAAACTTTCTGCTGCCATTTTAACCGAAAAAATAAAATCACAAAGAAAACTCCCATCACCAACAGGGTGTCATTATATCGTCCATAGATCAAATACTCGCGGCGAACCGTCTCATGATTAATAAATACGAAACAATAATAAATCGTGCTAATAAACAATGTTATCAAGATACTAAAAAAAGAAAATGTTCCTAGTAAATATAGCTTCTGATCTTCCTGTGCGATCTCCTGCTTGTTAAAATGCTTCTTCCAAAAAGATCCTGACAAACACACATAAAGCGCTGCAAAAACGCAAATTATTCCTAATGTAACCAGCACCATATAATATGCTTGTGATAAAAATGTTTTTAGGATCCCCACTAAATTATCCAACTTAAGAAACCCTGAATGACTACCCAGAATCATACTGACCGTATTATTCGTATTCTCCGGATTTGTCAAAATCAAATGGGAATATAAGACCTGTTTGATAGCGCTGTCAAATAAATACGAGCAGATAAGACCCAGAGCCAATGGAATAAACCGTACCTTTTTCTTAAGTATAAAGAAGATAAAGAGCGTTAGCGCAGTAGCAATAGTAATGGCAATTCCGCGACCATGAACGGCATAAGCATATACCGCTAAAAAGCCAATCGCAAAATAAAGTAAAATTTCCTTCGTTCGCTTTACCTGATGCTGCTGAATATACGAAATAAGATAGATAATCAGCCATGCAATAAACGAAAGCATAATTTCATTCAGCGCATATTTACTATAGAAAGCATAGCAAGGAAATAAAGAAAGGGTAACAGACACCAAAAGCCCAAATTTTTTCTCCGCTTCTCCTAAAAATCCAATCGTGAGCCTATAAATAACCACAGCAATCAATCCCAGCAAAACTGCGTTAAAGATCAAAGCCGCACGATAAATGACCTCCATGGAATCCGTAATTAAAAAAAGCGGTGTAAGAAAAATAGAAAAGCCATACCCCCAATATCCATTCACAGACGAGTTATAAGCAGCAGAAAAGTCATATTTGCCTGCCAAAGTTGCCGCATTGCTCAAAATGCAATATTCATCACCGATAATTGGATTCTTCATCAGAACCACGGGGATAGCCGTAACCAGAAATACAAGAATAAAGCTGACGCGTTCCATATGTTCAAAACCGTTACATGACTGTTTCACCCTACTTATAAATACATCCATTATACTTCTTTTCCTTTCAAGTATATCTACGGCTCTAAGAAAGTGTCTATGGTCTCAACCATGCGATCCCAGGAATATTTGTATGCAGCCTTTGCAATTCCTTGTTCAAACAACACTTCCCGTTCATTCGTATAATAATCTACTACCGCTTCTGTAATCTGCCCTGGGTTTTCAGGCTCAATAATATAACCGGTCTCCCCTGATTCAACAACTTCCGGCAGACCACCTACCCTTGTAACAATAACACCTTTACCAAAACCATATGCGATTTGAACAATTCCACTTTGTGTGGCTGATTCATAAGGCAATACAACCAAATCGCATGCGGCAAAAAATTTCTCTACTTCACAATCTGGTATATAATCGTCAAACAAGGAAATGTTTCCTTTCACGCAGCAGTTCTCAATCAGATCCATATAAGATTGCTTATCGCTTCCAAACTCTCCCACAATTAGCAGCCGAATATGTTCAATCCTCTCACAAATTTGTGGAAGGGCCCGGAGCAGGTGTTTCAATCCTTTATAGGATCTTACAAATCCAAAGAATAGCAAAACTTTCTCATCCTCCAAAATATGCAGCTGCTCTCTTGCTTCTGCCTTCGTAAGGTTTTGCATCTTAAATACATTATAGGTTGGATGGACAATTTTCTTATAAATCGGATTTTCGATTATGGACAGCAAATCCTGTTCGTCCATAGCAGAATGAACCAGAAAATAATCGCCTTTTTTTAATACCTTTTTTACCAGCCAACGATCCAATGGGAAACGCTCATGCGGGAAAATATTGTGGCATAAAAATAGCTTGGAAAATTTCCTCAAACACTTTTCCATCACCCAGTAGCACGGCGCAAAATATGGATGCCACCACTGGAATATAATAAGATCCGGCATCATACGCTTTATTTTTTTTGCAGAATGTATCCAGTTAAATGGATTCACTGTATTGATCCAATATTTTGCAGCGGCAATTTTAAAATCTTTATTTTTATAATCCCTCTGCTCTTTATGAAATAATATTTTAGGATACTGTAGCTTAAATGTGATCATTTCCGTATCATAGACCTGAGACAGTGATCGATACATAAGACTATTATAATGTGAAATTCCGCCTTTGTAAGGATATACCGGACCTATCATTACAATTTTTTTTATTTTTTCACTCATATAAAACCATATCCAATTTGTATTATTAGCTTCATTTGTATTGGCTCCTTAAGGAAAATTCATTTTATTATAGCATAGTTCATTTTAAAAATCTACATCCTGCTGCTATGATTTTTAGAGTCCTATAAGGTCAACCACTTCTGATCCTTTTCGCTAATAATCATATCTTCCTCCTCGCATAACAGGTATAAAAAAGAACTCTTAATCGCAATAAAGAGGACATTCCTGCCCTCTATTCATCCGTCAGCTGTTCCTGCCGATGTCCTCATACTACGCCGTAACCGGACGAATGCTTCCCCTTTACTACTCTGCGCCCTACGCTGTCGTAGGTAACTCCGGTTCCTTCAAACTGTTCCAGAGCATAGCAGTTCCGTCCGTCTATTACAATCGGGATTTTCATATACTGGCAAAACGCATGTACATCCAGCCCCTTGACCTCCTCCCATTCCGTAAAGATCAGACAGAGATCAGCATCCTGCAGTGCTTGCTCTATTGTGTCACAATACAAGACTTCATCAGGGTAATGCTTCTTAAAATTCGCTACGCCGATCGGATCCCAGGCCCGGACGCTGCACTCTTCATCTAACAGGATCGGGATATTCACCAACGAAGGGGCTTCCCGTAAATCATCCGTTCCCGGCTTAAAGGTTAACCCTAAAACTGCGACCTTCAGACCCTTTAGCGATCGGTAATACTTACGGGCTTTTTTTATTATACGCAGCTTTTGGTTATCATTCACCTCAATGGCCGCTTTAATTGTCTTCATTTCATAATCATGGAAATTGGCAAGCCAGTGTAAGGCCTTTGTATCCTTCGGGAAACACGAGCCGCCATATCCGATGCCCGCATGCAGGAACTTGCTTCCGATTCTCGCATCGAGCCCCATGCCCTTCGCCACATCTTCAATGTCCGCGCCAACCAGCTCACAAAGGTTGGCAATTTCATTAATATAGGAAATTTTTAACGCCAAAAAATCATTGGAGGCATACTTGATCATTTCTGCACTCTTTCGATTCGTAATCAATATAGGAGCCTTAAAGTCCCTGTATACGGATTTCAAAACCTGTGCAGCATAGTCATCTTCTGCTCCTATGACAATCCTTGAAGGGTTTAATGTATCGCGTACGGCTGTTCCCTGTGCCAGAAACTCAGGATTAGATGCTACATGAATCTGAGCTGCATTGCTCCGGCGTTCTTCAAAGAAAACTTCCAGTTTGTCATTGGTTCCAATCGGTACTGTAGATTTTACCACCACCACGCAATCCTTGATGACGGCTTGCGTAATCTGATCTGCCGCCGCAAACACGTACTTTAGATTTGCAGAACCATCCAGCTTCTCTGGAGTCCCTACTCCGATAAAAATCACATCCGCATCCTGATATGCGGACCGATAATCCGTAGTATAACGGAGGCGCTGCTGATTCTTCTCCATCAGCTCGTCCAGGCCGGGCTCGTAAATAGGAGAGACGCCCTGCTGCATAAGCTCGATCTTGACCTCATCTACATCCACGCAGGTGACATGATGCCCATATTCTGCAAAACAGACACCTGTCACGAGGCCTACATATCCCGTACCTGCTACTGCAATTCTCATTCTTCTACCGCCTTTTCCTCTTCCCTTTTATCATGTGCATAATCCAGGCGCTTAACCCGGTATTGGATATCTTCCAAGATTTTGCGATTCGCTGCAATAATATCTGCCTGAAGACCTACAATAATAGTGGAGACGCCGGACAGCATGAGCGTCGCGGCTAAGATTAAGGACTGAACATGTCCATCTGCATCTCCGCCGAACCAGTAAAGCAGGAAACGTACACCGATCCCAAAGCCAAGCAAAAATAAAATCCCGCCTACAATGGTGAAAAACTTCAGGGGCCGATACATCAGAAAAGCCCGAAAGATCGTAATCATTGACTTCTTAACATATCCAAACATGCTGCTAAACAATCTGGAAGGCCGTAACTCCGCATTGGTTCTGATTGGTACAGAGGCAACGGCCATACGGTTTCTCCCGGCTTGTACAATGGTTTCCAGCGTATAGGTATATTCGTTAATCACATTCATACGCATTGCTGTATCTCTGCTATATGCGCGAAAACCGCTGGGGGCATCCGGTATATCCGTCTTCGAGGCCTTCCGTACCACCCAGCTTCCAAAATGCTGTAATTTCTTTTTGAGGGGAGAAAAGTGCTCCGTCTGGTCAATCGGACGCTCACCGATTACCATTTCTGCCTTACCTTCCAGTATTGGCCGTACCAGCTTCTCAATATCCTCACCACAATACTGATTATCCGCGTCTGTGTTTACAATAATATCCGCACCGTTTCTTAGACATGCATCCAGGCCTGCCATAAATCCTTTCGCCAGACCCTTGTTTTGCGAAAAATTCACAATATAGTGTACGCCCCACTCACGGGCCACCTTCACCGTATCATCTTTACTTCCATCGTTAATAATCAGATACTCAATTTCATCAATCCCATCCATATGTTTGGGAAGATCATTCAACGCAACCGTCAATGTTTCTGCTTCATTATAGCATGGAATCTGTATGATTAGCTTCATTTGTTTTACCCCTCAGAGAAAATTCATTTCATTATACCATGACTTATTCCAAAAATCTACATTTCACTTGAATTTCCGTGGTTTTATGCACAATCCTGTATTGTATCTGACCGGATTCTAAACAACTTTATAAAAATGGCCTTAAGTAATGAATAAATACAAAGAAAATAACCCGGATGGCGTAAATGGTTGCAGGCATATCCGGTGTGGAGCGGAGGCGGCACAGTTAAGGTCATAATCGTGAATGCACAATACAATACGCCCGGTAATGTTTTAGTTGCACGCGATAATTTGCAGGCTGTTGCAGGAATGATAGCATAAATCATCCCCTGCAATTTGATCCGAAGTGTTGATTTGTTTAAATCAGTATGAATCGCTGCGACTATACTGGCATACCGATCTACACTTTACACATAATTATTTGAGAAATGAGGTTATGCCATGAAAACAACTGAATATCTTAACCTGAAGAAACCTGATCAAGTCGATTTTTACAATGTAGACGATTTTAACGGCAATATGGATGCCGTGGATAAGCTAGCGCTGAAGGTAGCTTCGGACGTAACAACAAACAGCACCAGCGTCAGTGCCTTGCAGACAAGTGTCAGTACCTTGGACACGAATCTGAATAGTTTATCCGGTAGGAGTTCTTACGTAAAAACGGTCGGCGTTGACGCCGGAAAAGTAAGCAATACGGGGCTTAGGACAAGTGTCGGGAGATTTACGGTAATGATGGTCGGTAACGCCGGGGGAGGCAGTACAATATTTTTGCTAATCCCACTTAACATTGCTAGCTCCAGCATCACGACGATAGGCTCAGTTATGACCGTGACGGGGGTCGTAAGCCTCGGCAGTCAAGGGGGGTTTACTGCGGCTCTTATCCGGGAAGGAGCGGACTGGTACCGTTTAAAGATCTATGGGTACCCCGCTCTTCTGGGCAGCGTAGTTACTTTTTATACGCCAGAGTTAGTGGAAATACAGTATGCCACTCAAGCAGATGGTTAAAATGGAGGCATCTATGTCAGACGAAAAAATTGCCGTAACCAAACAGGCGAAAGCCATACACTCAATAGTAGCCATCGAGAAATTAGCTCTTAATATGGGGCGCATGGCAAAGGAACTTGAAAAACAGGAGGAGCACTTGGGAAAGCTTGAAAGTGAGCCGGCGTCTCGTATGAAACTAATTAAAATAGCACTGCCACACCGATCTACACTAATACACACACAATTATTTGAGAAATGAGGTTATGCCATGAAAACAACTGAATATCTTAACCTGAAGAAACCTGACCAAGCCGATTTTTACAACGCAGACGATTTTAACACCAATATGGATGCCGTGGATAAGCTAGCGCCAAAAATCACACACTATGCGGTGTGTAAAACAGAGGCGGCAGCCAAAACAAAAACAGTAGCGTGCGGGGATTACCATCTGGTAAAAGGGGCCGAGATTACCGTCCGGTTTGATATTGCAAATACCGCGGCAGACCCCCTCCTCGATGTCAACGGGACTGGGGCGCGGGAAATCTACTACCGCGGGGAAACAATCGCTCCACAGCATCTTTCAGAGGGGCGTACATTCCAGTTTGTCTACAACGGCGAACATTATGATCTGATCGGCGATATCGGCAGCGGAACTGTTGCACAGTATGAAAGTATCGACAATACTTTTTACAAGTTACTATTTTCCTTTTATAATGGGGATATTACATCCAGCGTATCTAAAAACTCCGGCTTGGCGTATAACCCTTCCACAGGTGTGCTGAAGGTGGCTTCGGACGTAACAACAGGCAGCACAAGTTTATCCAGCCTGGCAAGCCGCTTTCCGGTTTCGGTCGCAAACGGCGGGACAGGAGCTACAACCGCGGCGGCGGCCCGAAGTAACTTAGGGGTCACGCCCGCGAATATTGGGGCGCTTGCAACCACCGGAGGCGGACTTACGGGAGACCTTACGATTCCTTACGGTAAAGGCCTATACTGGGGCGGTGGTCCTCGAATTACATCTTCTGTCAATCAGCAGTTATACCTTGGCGCCTCGAACGAAAGCGATTACCAGTTATTCTTGGGAGTTAGAGATAACACATGGGCACTGGCACCAGGGGCGAACAGTGCGGTTCGTTTGGGATCAGAAAATTACAGATGGGAGCAGTTATACGCCAGAGTGGCTACTATTAGTACCTCCGACCGCAACGAGAAAAACACCATTGGCGCATTGGACGCAGAACTTTGGCATGATTTTATCCTCGGTCTTAAACCGGTATCCTACAAACTAAATAGCGGTACCTCTGACCGCAGGCACCACGGAATAATCGCGCAGGATGTAGAAAGTTTAATGGAATCTCTTGGGATTGCTTCCAAGGACTTTGCGGGATTTATCAGGTATGAAAAGACAGAACAGGTAGAAACCGGCGTTAACGAGAACGGTGAGCCAACATACAAGGATAACCCTCTGCTGGATGCCGATGGGAATCCGGTCTTTGGATATGGCTTGCGATATGAGGAGTTTATTGCGCCGATGATCTCTACGATCCAATCACAGCAGCAAGAAATTTATAGTTTGCGATCGGAATTAACGGAAATAATGGCGAGACTTGTGGCACTAGAGGGAAAATAAGAAAAGAAAGGAATGAAGGTGCTATGACAGAAGAAGAAATTGCAGTGGCCTTAAAAGGCCATGAGCATGAAATCGGATCGCTGAAACACCGCGTGAATGCCCAGGAAGAACAGGCGAAAGCTATACACTCAATCGTAGTTTCCATCGAAAAATTGGCCCTTAATATGGAACGCATGGCAAAGGAACTGGAAAAACAGGGGAAACGCCTGGAAAAACTTGAAAATGAGCCGGCATCTCGCATGGTACAAATTAAAACAGCAATTATTACAGCACTTGCGACCGCTGTTATCGGCAGTATCGTAGGTGCTATCTTGCTTCTCGTATAAAAGAATAAGGAATGAAAAATGAAAAATTGGATGAAAGCGGCAGGGATCAGGGCAATCAAGACGATCGCGCAAACCGCCATAGCAACAATTGGGACGTCGATGGTATTGTCGGACATAGACTGGATTATGGTGCTGTCCGCGTCGGTCTTGGCCGGAGGACTATCCCTGCTGACATCCGTTGCCGGCCTGCCCGAATTGGGTGAAGTGGGGAATAAGCCATGAATGCAGAAGCGAAAAGAAAAGCGGTAGCAGATATTTATAAGGAGTGCATCGGCCGCAATCTCTACAGCCAGGATACCACCAGGCGCGAATGTGCCTTCACACCGCACACGGATGGTAAGTATTATTCGGATTGCTCCAGCTCGATCAGGCTGGCGTACCGGAAGGCGGACATAGGCCTAAACAACATCGGCGGCAATACCGCCGGGATGTATCATTCTACGCTGGGTCGCATCGTGGACGTATCCATAACCAATGGCGTACCGGCCAATCCGGCGCAGTTAAGAGTCGGCGATCTCTTATTGTTTGCCGGTATGGACTCTGGCCGCCCGTTGTGCATCGGTCATGTAGAGATGGTTTACTCCATCAGCGGCAGCAGCGTCACCTTGTGCGGTCATGGATCCGGGCTGCCGAGTTTTAAAGACATGGCCGCCTACTGCAAAAACCGATACAATACCAAGACAAGCACCACAAAGGGTAATAAAGGTCTTGTCTGTGTAAAGCGTTATGTGCAGGACGATGATACGACCACGGAGACAACGGCAGAGGAGACCGTGCAGGCTGCCGCAATAGCAGAAGGATGCCGCATAATCCGGGAAGTCAAAAAATGGGTGAACGCCTACATGGGCGGAGCCATTACGCTGGCGCTTGACGGTCTGGCCGACGCGCCGGCCAGGAAGGGGCTTGTGATGTGTTTACAGCGTTACCTAAATATCACATACTCTGCCGGTCTGGCTGTAGACGGATCCTTTGGACCCAAGACAAAGGCTGCTTGCCGGGCGGTCAAAAAAGGCAGTAAAGGGGACTTGGTGCGTGTTTGTCAGGCCATGCTGTATAGCAAGGGGTATGATCCGAAGGGCTTTGACGGCAGCTGTGGTCCCGGATGTGACGCTGCAATCCGGCAGTACCAAAAGGACCATGGTTTGGCAGTGGATGGCAGCTGTGGACCGAATACGTTTTATTCTTTGTTTAATAAATAAATCGAGTAGGAAGGCGGTGACTAACCGCCTTCCTCTCAAACCGTGCGTACCGTTCGGTACACGGCGCTTTCAATAGTTTACATGCATAGACTGATACCGATGATGAGCTTCTGCAATCGTTCATATTGCGTATCACTGCTGTACTACCTTCTCCTTTATCGTTTCTGCTATATACTCAATTTCCTCCTCTTTCAATCCCGGATACACGCCCAGCCAGAATGTATCACTCATAATGCGATCAGTGTTCGTTAGCGTGCCGACGACACGATACCCAACGCCTGTTTTACTCATTTGGCTGAAACAAGGATGTCTCAAAAGATTTCCAGCAAACAACATCCGTGTCTGCACACCGTGACCCTCTAGGTGCTCCACAATCGTGCTCCTCAATACGCCCTCGCGGCAGGTCATCATAAACCCAAACCAGCTCGGATCGCTACTTGGACATGGTTCCGGCAGTATCAATCTATTCGCTGCATCTGCCAACATGTCCGTTAATATTTTATGATTTCGTTTTCTCAACTCTGTAAACCGCGGAAGCTTATTAAGCTGAGCACAACCGATAGACGCCTGCATATCGGTCACTTTGAGGTTGTACCCAAAATGGCTGTAGACATATTTATGGTCGTAACCAACCGGCAACTCACCATATTGTCTGTCAAAGCGATGGTTACATAAGTTATCTTGCCCGGAGTGACACACACAATCTCGCCCCCAATCACGCATAGATCGAATGATTTTATCTAGCAACGGGTTATTCGTATATACGGCTCCGCCCTCGCCCATGGTCATGTGATGAGGCGGGTAGAAGCTGGATGTCCCGATATCGCCAAAGGTTCCGGTAAACGCCGACAGTCCATCAAGCACATATGATGAACCCAGTGCATCGCAATTGTCCTCGACTAGCCATAAATTGTGCTTATCACAAAACGCTTTCACCGATGCGATGTCAAACGGATTACCCAACGTATGCGCAATCATTACGGCTTTGGTCTTTTCCGACAATGCCTCCTCCAGCATAGACACATCAATGTTGTATTGCGGTATGGTCACATCGACAAAAACGGGAACTGCACCATACTGGATGATTGGCGTAACCGTTGTAGGAAAGCCGCATGCTACGGTAATAACCTCATCACCGCGTTGTATTGCTCTTTCATCAAGCAGTGGAGAGGTCAATGCCATAAAAGCAATCAAATTCGCTGAAGAACCGGAGTTGACTAAAGCGCAATGCTTTATGCCAAGATATTGGGCTAATCTCCATTCAAACTCGTCAGAATATCGTCCTGTCGTCAGCCAAAACTCAAGTGCGGAATCAACAAGATTAACCATTTCCTCGTGGTCGTAAACGCGTGCGGCATAGGGGATGCGGTCTCCGGCTTTAAATGCTTTGCCTGACGCATGATACTTCTCCGCATATTCGGTAACAAGCGCTAGTATTTTTTCGCGTGAAATTTCCTGATCGTTCATTAGATAAATCCTCCTAGTTATACTCAGTTGTGCTTAGTTATGCTTTCCGCATAATTCTTGAAGCTCTTTTAATGCTCATACTCTGTTACTTATCTAAAACAACAAAATCATAACCGAAACCAATAAATCAAGCCAGCAAAAAGCATACAACCGCCTCCACGATACTGGCTGATAAAATCAACCCTATCTTTGTGAAGGTTAACATTTTTTGGTACAAATGTTATTCTCATAAAAATTTCCTTTCACCGCAGTATGTATATTTAGTTTGCACTCATACACAATCTGGAAAAAACCTTATTTTCAGATTCCTTTCGATTGAAAGGATACGGATTATATTAGCCATTCCCATATATAACGCCTGCCTTTTGCCTAAGATTTTTATATTATACCGAAATAAATGTGAAAAGTCAAAATGAAATACAAACATATAGGTAAGTTTACACATTTGACAAGCGGACGGGCAAATCAGACCGCTATTAAGAAAACGGTAATCTAAAAGCCGTCACGATTTATCTGGCAGGACGCGACCCAAGCGGACGCAGGATATGAAATTGTAATTGAGTAGGAGGCGGTGGCTAAGCTACAAGGCTCACTGCGATTACCTTGACCAGACTTTTACTGGTAAGCTGATAACAGCTTTCAGAACACACGACTTTCACCGATAGAAATGTGCGCCCGGCGGGCGCACATTCACAGAGTTCCGGAGGTAATGATCCTCCGGAACTCTGTGATTGCAAATCCTGGGCCTGTTACAGACGCATGGCCGCCGCTGAACGTATCCTAACTTCGTGCCCTACGATCCTTTAGACAGCTTACGCCTGCAGGCGATTGTCTTTAAACGGTTGACAACGGTATCGTATTTACAGGCTAATATCTTGGCTGTCCTGGAGACATTTTTATCGCTTTCAAAATACACTTTCAATGTCTGGGTATCTAAATCGGTATAGCAATATTCCCATATATCGGCGGAGAATAAGATTTCCCTATACTCCGTACAGGCATCTTTGTCTTTCTTGGATATTCTACTTAAATGGTTTACCCTGCGTTCACCACGGTATCTCTGGGCAATTGTCTCTAGCCTGTGGCGGACGGTCGTTTCACCTTTTTCCAATTGCCTTGCTACTGCAGCGGCATTTCTAAATTCTTGAAACAATTTTACCGTCTTGATTTCAGCCTCAGTAAGGCAAAACCGGAAAATATCCGGAGCTAAAACAGTGTCCCTGAATTCATTGCTTTTTTCCGTGCCATGCACTTTGTTTTGGATGGCATTAATACGGTTCCCAATTGTTTTATGCCCGACCCCCAGCTTGTTTCCAATTTCAGAAAGATTATCGCCTGTAAGGTAAAATCGGACCGTCTGCAGATCCCTTTCATCACGGCATTCGTTTATTACCGAAAGCAGCATTTTTTGCGCGTTGGCAGCAATAAGTGTTTTCGTGCTTTCTCCAAAAATAAACCGTGACAGATTCCGAAGCAAAATAGCCACCGGCAAATTCAATTCCTTCGCCATCTGCTGTACAGTCATTTTTTGAGTCCTCAGCCGCATGATAAAGCGTTCCCATTCATCGTCTGCGTTGTCAAGTCCGTCATTGTGTTTGTAGCTGTCATACAGCCTTTGCAAACGGTCATATACTCTTTTTCTTGAAATATGTAACCTGCCGCCGGTTTCGGCCATTGTAAGCCACTGACAGCGCAGATCGACAATTATTTCATCAACCGCATCCTGGCAGTGGCTTTTTATTGCCTCCAGAAAAAGGAATTCCTCTTGTATAGCATTGTCCACGGCGATAAAATTACCGAGAGTATCCCCTGAATCCGGACTTACGGCATCCAGACTGACACTGCCTTCGGCCAATATCAATAACTCCGTTATAAATTTAGCCGACATGCCCTGTTTTTCGGTAATTTCCTCATCCGTACAGCCGCTGTTCTGCATATACCGGATCGCGGCAATATTCACATTTTTGTTCATGCTGACCGCAGAGCACATTTTATTTACCTCTTCAGAAATTTTATGCGCCACAGCCCCTTTGACATAGCCTGAAATATTTTTGATCTCCTCGTGGGTGTATTCCGATAATCCTTTATGCGTATACTTAGACAAAATATCCCAGACCACGGCAGCGCCCACTTGTTCAAGATCCTCCTGCTGTGGCGTGCCTAAAAATATTTTAGCTTTTTGATGGATCGTGCGCATGATTATGCCGACAGGGTCTTCCATCGCGGGGCAGAGCTCGTGGTAGATTTCCGTCAATGCCTTTCTGTATGCCGCAGTCAAAATTTCATCCCCCTTTGACGATACTCCCGTCTTTTCGGAGCGGCTCATGCCTGAATGCCGCGATTTGCGCATGGGTAAATCCGCCGAGCGCCCGATGCGCGTTATAAATTTTCCCGCTTCTTAACACCCAGTGCTGAAATGCCGCTAATTCTGCATGGGTAAATCTGCCGAGTGCCTGATGTGAGTTATAGGTTTTCCCGCTTTCGATCATCTCCTTTATCAGACGCAGGCATCTTTCCAAATAATTCACGCCGCGGTTGTCTAAAGGCTTGTCTGAAATTTCGGATATGGCTCTATTCCAAAACCCTTCCGGCTCATAATACTTGTCCGCGATCTCCGCGATTTTCGCGCAGATACGCTCTAGGTCTGCCGTATTGGGAATTTCCGTAATATCCCACTCCCTGTGCGGGTACGCTTGAACGTCATAACCATGTGACTTCAAATATTCCGACAGCCACTCTATGTTCCCTTCAATTCTGGTCAAATCCGCCGCGTTAAAGTACTCCGCCGGCTGCCAGCCGGTCACAGGCGGCTTCCATGTTGTACTCATGACATCACAGTCCCTTCGATTTTTTCTTTGAACGCGCCGGTAAACTCAAGCTCGGACGAGGTGACGAGCAGGTCTATCGGCTCTTCTTCGCCGCTTCTGACAATTTTAACGGTATCCAGCGTTTCCAGGCCAGGGTCGGCGCGCCAGCTCAGCGACGCCCGCTTGCGGTTTCTAAGATTGCCGTATACCCAGCCGCCCACGGCCCTCGCGCACGCTTCGTTGGTGATCAGATTGTTTTTCAGAACTTGAGGTTCATCGTTTTGCCGGCCTGTCTGAAATGTCCCGTCCGGACTGTTTACCGAAATGATCGTTTCGCCCGGTTTTAATACGGTCCCCGTAATAATCACATTGCAGATTACACTGCTTGGGCAGTCGAGGACCAATGTACAGAATTTAGCGTAAAAATTCGTCTTGGCCGGCACCACCGAAACACTGCCGGCACTCACCTGTACAATTACATCCCTCGCGGTATTGGAATACTCGATCTCAAATACATTTTCGCCCGGATGCAGGGTCAGGTTCCCGTTGTACAGCTCCTTGCCCGGCTCCTCGGCGTAACTGTACATGCTGACGTCGATCTGCATTACCGGGTCCGTCAGGCTGATCTCAGCCTTAGAGTAGCTCTTATCGCCGTCGGCCTGGACGGAGTCCTCTGCGGAGGCGGGCGGCTCAATATGCAGCCTGCCGCTTCTGTCAAAGAAAATCACACAGCAAGCGGCATTGGCGATCAGCTGCAGGCATTCAGCCAGAGAAGAAACCGGCAGCGGAGCCGTCGTCGTGACGCCGCCCAGTGCCTCTTTATCAAGCACCCATGGGTCGTCCTTCAGAGAGTTTGCCTCCCGCAGCACCTTTTGGACCAAGGTATACAGGGTCACGCCGCCCGGCTCATATGTCCCCTTATAATATGTTTTGTTCAGGAATCCGAGCAGGTCCCTTGCCTTGAACAAGGCCGACAGGCCGTTCTGCGGCGCGCTCCAGTCGGACAGATAGTATACGCCGCCGGGGATCCACTCGACCAAACCATTTAGTTTGTAGCCATAGCGCGTCCTGATTTCCTGCCGCTCCATCATATACTTTGACAGGCCTGCATCGTTTAATGGATTGAAGATATCGTCACGGTTATCAATTTCAAACGAGACCTCATATTTCGGCAGGGCGGCGGAAACCGGATCGACGGTCTCCGAGCTTGAGAATTTAAGCATATCAGACTTTGTGTACACCTTTTCTATTCCCATAAAAATCTTGCCGAGGCGTGCACGCCGGCGCCCACGGCACCAACGGACAATCTCGATTTCAATCCTGTCGAAGTTCGTCATCTCCAGTTCGACGATGGATACGACGCCGTTGTTGATTACGGTCTCCCCGGCCACGTAGCTGCCGCCGTCAAAGACCTTTACTCGGAATTCCACAGGATACTCATTATAGGCCGTGCCCCAGGTGACCGTCAGGCCGGGAAGCATGGATGTTACCATCTCATCAAACTCGATCACCACAACCAGGGACGTGGCGAACTGCCCGTTTTCATCGCAGAGCGAGCGGCTGATGTATCCGCTGTATCCGTATCCGCCGCTGCCCGGGACGGTGATCCTGCTGCCGTCGAGCCGCCACAGGTCGGGTTCGCATGTGGCGTAGGGCGTTATCTCGTAGTCGTTTTCACTGATCAGTTTTTCCGGTTCGGAGAGGTACAGCTTTTCATCCGCATCCACGGCCGGACCCTTCTCCCATATGTCGGGATCGCTTACCTTATAGGACACCTCCACAAACCCTTCGCTTGTAAGCTGCAGAGCCTGGTTGGCTTTCCATTCTTCGCTTGTCGTTTGCATGTTTACACCTCCGTGAGCTGTAAGCTGCAGCCCGTCCAGCCAACTACCTCGCCCTCGGAGTCACGCCGCCACAGACCGGCGGCCCGATCGCTTATATACATCTCCCGCTCGTCCCAGCCGCCTTTGGTCTGGTCGAAGAAGCGTACGGTGTTGATGTACCGGTCTTTAAAAATCCTGTTTATTGCCGACCAATCGTCTACGGAAAGGTAGTTCCACGACAGCGATATCTGCGCCACGTCGCTGCGTACCATTGAGCCTAAAAGCTTCCCGCTCACACTTATCCCGGCGTCAACCATCGTTGACGTTGCGCCGCTATATTCCGTTGGCTCCGGCAGGGGGTAGCCCGCCGCCCCGTCCTCGCCGGGGGTAATCGTCACCAATGCTTCATTAATGGACATATGCCAGCCCTCCTGATAATAATGTCAATCCGCGCTCTTTCTGTACACGCTCGACCGCGGCCGTGATCTGTTTACCGTCCAGATAAAGCTTGACCTCAAGCGGAGTATTACTGCCCGAACCACCGCCAAGCGCGGCCCTGACGGCATCGAACACGCCGCGGGATACGGACTCCACGATCTGGTCGTTATTCGCGACCGCGCTGCGGCCACCGATGGTGCCGACCAGTTCTGGGCCGGCTTCGCGGGCGATAAACATCTGGCCGGTAGAGACGAAGCCGCCTTCGGCCAGCAGCGGAATCTTAGGTATGTTTACTCCCGGTACTAAATTCAATCCGCTAATCAGAACATTTATTGGGCGTATGACTAAATTAACCAATGACTTTAACTTGGAAACGACTGAATTGACCATACTCGAAACAGCATTAGCTACTCCATTGAAAATACCTGTGAATGTATTGGCAATCCATGCCCCGACAGATTTCAGCGTATCCCATAAGCCCATAAAAAAGTTTCTGAAACCTTCACACTTGTTCCACAGCAATACGAAAGCCGCCACTAAAGCCGCAATCGCGATAACAATCAAGGTCATAGGGTTCATGCTCATGATAAAGTTTAATGCCCCCTGGGCGGCAGTTACAATCCCTGTTATTGCACTTTGAGCCCCTTTTGCAACTGTGTTGGCAACAGTCGCGGCGGTTTCTTTAAGCCACATGACAACACTACTGTTCATAAGTGAGTTTAAGACACCTTTTGCAAAGCTTAATGCTTTTTCAGCCGCCTCCCGCAACCACGTTTTCGCCGTATTAGTGGCCAAATTAGTACCTTCATCAATTAATCCTCCAATGGTATTATCAATAAGTCCATTTAGAGCATCCTTGGCGGCATTCAATCCTTCAATAGCTTTTTCTTGAAGGAAAATAGCCTGTTCACCCTCTCCAAAAAAGGTTGATTCCTCCAGAAGCTTTCCAATTGAATTGTCAATTACTCCATTTAGAGTATCTTTGACGCCGGCTAAAGCATTACTTGCTTCCTCTTGAAGCCAGGATGCTGCAGTGTCTATAGCCATATTCCCGGAATCAATTAACCAGCTTTCTGAATTTTCAGCCACAAGGCTATTCAAAAAATTTTCAGCCGTGTTTAACGCATCTGTTGCTTGTTTTTGTGCCCATGTTCCAATGGAGACAGTGTCAATATTTTTGGCGTAGTCTATGAATGTAGTTCCCGATTCATTGATCTTATCTTTCATTTCGTCTACTGAGCTTGCGACACCTGAAATCACATCCGAAAATGCAAGTGCGCCTCCTGTATCCCAAACGGAAGACATAGTTCCGCTAAGTTTCGACATAATACCGTCGATCAAACCTGCATCGTTGCCAATTGCCGCGATTGCTTCAGCGCAATTGGCACCTGCTGATATAATAGGTTTTTCCAAAGAATTGGCTATGCTATTTCCAATGGTTTTTAATGTCACGTCCAATTCCAATGTTTTACTAATTATTTTTTCAATTTCGTCAGTTGTGGGTAATAAATTTGTTGACATTCATGCTCACTCCTTTATTATTTAGTACGACATAGCCTATTTTACTCGGTTAACAATCCACCATATGTGTGCTAATATTTAGTCACAAAGTTGGGAGGTGTAGAAATGCGTAAATTTTTATTTCTTCGCTTTCGCAAATTTCTCCATCCGCTCCTTCATTACCCACCAGTCCTGCTGCTCCTTGCGCTCAAACAAGCTCGGGAACGCGTCCTCCAGCCGCGGAAACTTCTTGGGGGCATTGACCGCCACGCCCGTGAGCGCCGCGCCGTTATAAACGATCCACGCCAAAAGCTGCGCGAATTCCTTTTTTTGTTCCTGTCGTATCTGTGCCGCCAGTGCGATGTCTCCTAAAGTCATATCGCCGACGTCCCGCCACGGCACACCGGCGGACAGTGCCGTATGAAATAGATATTCCGTGTAATTCTCATTGGGGTCAGGCGTTTTTACTCCTGACCCCTTTTGAAAAAACCGGAAGCCTGGAGTATGGCATTGATCTCCTGCATCATATCCTCAAAGGAATTTCCCTCATCGATATACTCGTCAAACAATTCAATGGCCTTTTCAAAAGGGAAGTTGGCGTTAAGCGGCTGCATGGCGCCCCAAATGATGGCGGCGATCGTCTCGATCATGTTGTCCTGAATGCCCCCAAGCGCCGCAAACAGGGATTTGCCCATTTTTTTTTCAATCGACATGATGGCACCGGCGGTCAGCCTCATCCGGTATTCCTTGCCGCCGACGGTGAGTGTATAATATTGATTCATGGCGTAATTCACCTTTCACAATTATTTTTGGAATGGCGGGGGATCAACCGATCCCCCGCGTGCGGTTATGGCGTATTTACGCCGTAGGAGGAGTCATTTCGATGTCGCTCTGGAGTATCATTGTCGCGGAGAAGGTCAGTGCGCCGTTGATCGCTCCGGCGTCCATCTTGACTGAGGGAATCGCGTCAAAGACATGGGCGGAACCGTCAGGATATTCGAGTTTGAAGGATGCGGTTGCACAGCTATCGTCCATTCCCTTCAGCACGCGGTAGTTGGAGTCCGCGGCTGTGTTATCGTACAGGAACTTGAAGACGAGATCGCCGTAGTCTTTGATGCCTGGAATGTATTTTTTTGACGTGTCCGAAAGGGTGGTCACATCGATCTTCTCAGGCGTACCGCCGAATTCGGGTACTTCCATCAGGTAAAGGATTTCGGTAAAGGTTGTCCCTGTGGTTTTATAGGACAGCTTGGTTTGATTTGCACTGTAAGCCATGATAATATCTCCTTATGATTTAAGTTTTGTATTAGGGCTTGTTTACACTACCGTTTAAAGCCCATCTTGGGGTTTCTAGCTCTCTTAGAGCTTAGTGATAAATTCCATCGGCACGCTTTGGAATGCGCCTGTATCCAGCAAAACGATGCCAACAGGAATAAGCTTTGCGGAATCGTCCTCTGCTGATTGCATGGAAAAGTCAATCAGCGTGCCGACCATGGTCTCCCCGTCCCAGACCTTAGCGACAGGGTTCCAAGACCTGCCGACCAGACATTGTACCGGGATATTATGTGTCATTGCCGTTCACCCCCTATGCTTTTAATTGGGCCGGACAGCGCCGGTTCTCCCGGCTCAATGGCCGGAAGCGAAGGCTCTTGCGTTTCGGCCATCGTATCCTGTTTCATCTCGCGCATTTCCTGATGCAGCATGAGATGTAGAGAGGCCATACATCGTTTCATTCGGTTTTCAAATTCTTTCGCTAACCGTTCGCGCTCACGTTTTACGCGCACGGTGACGATTCGATTCACTTCATCCTGAGAAAACTTTCTGCAGCTCATACGACCTCCGCCGTTTTACGTCCGTATGACGATGATTCCATGCAGCTTTTAACGCCGTCAGCACGTTCTGGGCAAGTTCTATAATAGAAGCTTAGCACGGGTCAAACTAACAAAACTAACATGTTACTCTCGCTCTAAAAATCTTTTGTGCGCCATTTGAGCGCTGGCCGCTGTATTTCCCCCTCCCATGTGTACCGCCACCTGTACCCACGAAAAACCATTGACGTATCGGAAAGTTAAAATCTGCCGCATGAAGCTGTCTTCCACACTTGTTATATAACACATCAGATGATTGTACTCGGAAACGCACATTTGCTTTTTTGCTTCGATCAAGTCCTTAATCGCGGCAATATCTGCCGCCAATTTCGCTTGATTCGAAATTTCCTTAATGTGAGGCAGCTCGTTAAGCTTAGCTGCGGAGTTTGTAAGTACCGCTTCCAGTGCGGCCAAACGCCGTTTGTACTGTTCAATTTCTTGATTCAAATAGTATAGCTGGGAAAGTTTTTTAACTGTCATTGTTTACCAATCCTTTCTGGATCGTGTCGACACGAGATGGAATGTTCCGTTTTTAAATGTTTTTACTTTTTTTACGCATAGGCTTTAAGTATACCTATTAAGACTTCGGCAGTGTATGTATCAACGGTTTGCATAAGCAGCGTCAGAACCTTGATTTCCTCTTGACTGAGAATGTGCTTATGGGAATGAGTATAATTTCTCAATAGAACTCCGCCTCTATTGCCTTGCACAGTATCTATAGGGTAACCCTCGTCAACCGTGAGCAGCAAAATGTCCCGCTTTATCGTACTGATTGACACGCCCAGCGCATCAGCAAGGTAAAGCATCGTTGTTTGATTTTTACTACGAAGAATTCTGATTATTTCATTTCTACGACTATTGCCGCTCAATTTCATCACCTCCGACCAAACTATAAATACTATAAGTAGATGTTACCACGCAAACCGTCCATAACTTGGCCTATTTGTAAAATTAACTTATATTTTGTCAAAAAAAGCAATCGAGCAGGAGAAATTTCTCCTGCTCGATTGCTTTTCAAAAAGACAGAGGTCAAAAATTTTTTTGACCTCAACATTATAATATAGGGAGGGCATTTATTAATATATAGAGTGTCGGACATCGCTAGACATATCCTTACTGCTATTTGATTTAACGGGCATTTTCATGAATTGACATTTCATAGAAAAACAAGCTAAGTATTCGCTCATCCTCACTAATCTGCAATTCTTTGGGCGATGTGGCAGTGTGTAACAGGAATTTCAGGTTAAGCCTGTTGTCATCAAGAATTCCCTTGGGCATTATTATGTCGTATACTCCTTCTTCGCTAATTTCTAACGTTCCGACCGATACGCCGTTCGCTACGATTTCTATTACCTGTGCCGATAGATTTCCTCCAACAAGGGGACAAATATTCAACGATAGAGTAAGATCCTTCTCTGATTCGGGGAGATAAAATAGAAATTCCGTCTCATTCCCCTGTGTCCAGATACCACTTTCCTCTTGTCTGGATAAACCCGTCATGTAATACCGATCATAGGATTTATTTTCATCATCAAAATATACGGTGGAAGAAAATGCATAGGGTACATAGTTTTGAGACGAAGTTTTATAAAATATCAAAGTAGGACCAAGTGTTCCCTGAATTTGTGCACGCATTATAAAACGGATGTTATAGTAAATATTTGCAATTTCAATTCCTGATGAACTACGGGAAACCTCACTGAAACGCTTCGTTTCTATATAATTATCATCAAGCGAATTATAAAAGGAAACTTGTTCCGTATATCTCGTAGGCTCTCTTTTGAATCGATCATACATATTGCTGCTAATGATAATATTTTCAATGCGGTTGTTGCTGAGGTAGTATACATCATCCTCTATTTTTTCGAAAGCGTCCATTATGGTTGCGGAACCGATCAGCTTTAAAGTGGTATATCCTTCAAACACGGAATTGCTCTCACTAATGCCATTTTCTTCGCAATATGCTTGTGAAACCACTCGCGTATCCGGCAAAAGGAAGGTAAGCAGGTTTGCACATGAAGATGTGATTAAATTAAGAACCGATACGCATAATACCGCCGCAAAAATACGGAGACACCGCTTTTGCCGCTTTGAGAATCTTTTATTTGTTTTGATTATCTCGTAAACCTTGCCGATCCCGATTGCGGAAATAAGCAAGGGAGAAACATACATCGGAAGCCCCCAACGCTCCCAATGCAATGACAAACAACTAAGACAGATCCAAAAAATCAGGCTATAAAACAGAGGAATGTTTTTTGCAATGCTTTGTTTTCGTGAGAGCAAGGCATAGCACCCAAAAAAGAAGAAAATTAACAGGATGATACCGCTTGCTGCTAAATAATTATCTATGTAGAATAACATGTTGCCGCTCACGCCAAAGCCATCTGCACCTAAATGAGTAGAACGCGCCTCGTTGATAAAAGCTTGCCTGACATTATCAAACTTTAATAGGAGCACAGGTGAGATTAAAAATATAAAGGCAAGCACTAAAAATATTGCAGATATACCATGTTTAAATATCCGGACATACCTTTTCTCAACTATACTACTGACAATTACCGATATCGCGATCATTCCACATAAAATTGCGCCAGGATATTTTATTGTAATGAAAGCAGCCGTAACGAGCGCCATTAATGTGAGGTTTTTGAAACTTGGTTTTTGCATATAATCCAACGCGGCATAAATAAATAGCAACATAAAAAACACTGTCGGAACATCCGGCGTTGCAAAATGCGAATGTGTAATATATAAAGGGAAAAACCCAAATAAGAAGGCACTCACCAAGCCCACAAAATTGCTATACTTCTTACCAATTAAATAGCCTACTACAATGGACCCGACCGCAAATACTCCGGTAACAACCCGCGCTGTCAAATAAAAAACCTCTATGCCAATGTCGTTTATATTTTCAATGGTTGCGCCATAGAGAAACACTAAAACACGATAAATCAACATATTAATTTGAATCAGCAAATGATCCGGCCGATAAAAGACATCCGGTTCAAATGTACGGTTTTGAAGCATTTTTATTGCGGAATTAACGATTGTTTTTTCATCCGCGTGCAAAAGGGTGGGAAGCCCCCAATCTGCTCCACCAAATATAAATATACTGCTGCAAATGATAATAAGCATAAGTATTAGGGCATGTTTGTATTGATCCAAAACATTCGTTAGGAATAATGGCGCCCTTGAGCCAGATACGGTATCATGGCTGACGCTTTTCCTTGCGTTTTTATCTTTAGACATCCTATTTGACACGCTCCTCTAAACATCTGACAGGCTTTGCGTTTCCACCGTTCTCATCTCCTCATCCGCCGCACCTGCCGCAAGACCCATGGAAAGCAAACCGCATTCAGCAGCAAAAACGCCAGACCCACAGTCACAACCGTTACCACTCCCATAACCAGAAGCTCCCCATAACCATCCGCATGCAGGCTCAATTGGCTCCTCACCAGGCCCACGGCCATCATCCCAAGCAAATTCACCCCATAATGCCGGTAGGATTTCCAGGGGCCTCTTCCAAGAATCTTACGGTTGCCATACCAGATAATCTCATTACTCCGGTACAGCAGAGCCACAATGGTTCCGAACAGAGCTCCATAAATTCCCCAGAAATTCACGAATACCAGGCTTACAGTCAGGTTAAGGATGGTTTCGATAACCGTCTGCCGGGCAGTGCCCCGAAAATGGCCCGCCACGCTGATTGTATTCTGCATCGCCCGCCGGCAGCCGCTTAAAATCTCAATTCCCACGAACAGGAGCGGCAGCCACGGATCAACATATACAATATCCGTCACACCTCTGGTATACAGCTCGATAAAAGGCAGGTATAATACATAGGCTGTGGCGAACAAGATAAAGTTAAGCATCGTATAAAGAGCGTCGAACAGATCAATATGCCGGATATATTTTTCCCGGTCCGTTGCGAACTCCTGCCCCAGGATAAACAAGAAGCTTTCACTGATACTATAGGTCAGCGTCCCCAGTGCCGCCACCACCACCTTATATGCCGCATATACGCTGACCACTTTCAAGCCGCAGAACATGGTCAGGATCAGCGTATCCGTATTCTGAAAAACCAATTGCGCTACCTGATGCACCATGACAAACCGCTTTTGCCCGATGTGTGCCGGCGGCCCGGAAAAATCCAGCCAACGGTAATACTTCTGAATGTAGAAATAGTAAAAGAGGCATTGCAGCATATTCACCACAAACCCTGCTGCTATAACGAGAACGATAGAAGCTCCCATCCAGATCGCTGCCGCCTTTACCAGACTCATGAGGATCGTTATAATGGTCTGGATACTGGTAATAACATAGTTCTTCCCTTCTGCCTGCATCAAAATCTTATAGGTTCCCTGGTATCGGAAATTCACCACGTTCCCCAAACCAGTGAACAGAATCACACCGGCCATCGTCCAGCCGGAAATCTGATCCTCACCACCCAGCAGCAGCGGATACACCGCCGCAAACAGAAGAATCGCCCCCAGATACAGAAGGCTTGTCCGGTTATAAAATTGTTTGGTAACCGTCATAATAGCGGAAATATCTTCAGCATCCTCTTCTGCTACCGGACGGTACAAGGCCTGTAAGGAAACTGCGCCGATTCCGCCTTCCAATAAAACGAAGTACGCAAAAATCTGCGTAACCGAATTGATCAGCCCATTTACGGCAGATCCATACCCCACCATAAAAAGACGGGTTAAAACCAATCCCGTCACAATCGAGACCAGCTGCGCCAATATGGACCAGCCGACATTTTTGATACTTCGCTTCTCGTTCAATTCCGCTACCTCTTACCCATACCCTTCAGCGCCCGCAATAACCGAAGTCTTCCAAACGCACGGCGATAGAGCAGTCCTGCCAGCAGCCGCTTACGCTTTGGCTCTCTGCGGACATAGACATTCTGCCTCCACTCCGGGTACGCTTCCTGCATCGTAAGCGCCACCCGGGCTGCCAGATCCTTCCGTCCGCAATCCAGATATCTCCGTCCCGACGAGATCAGCAGGTGTTCCCACCAGAGAAACTCCGTCTCCGCGGGAAACCGGTCTCCCAGTGCCTCCCGTAAGCTTGCCGTCACCGTAAAAATATCCTCAAAAGCCGGCTTATATTCCTCCGTCCGCATAATCGACCCAACCGACTGATAATAAAAATAACAGGTATCCTTTCGATATAGAATCGTCTTCGCCCACAGCGCCAGACAGGGAATAAGCGCAAGATCCTCATACAGAACCCCCTCCGGAAAATGCAGGTCATTGTCTGCAAACAAGCTCCGGCGGATCCACTTATTCCAGGGGCAGGGTCTTGCTAACAGGTATTCCTCCAGTCGAAGCTCTCCTTCCTCTCCGCAAGAAGCACCTCCTGCAAAGGCAGGAAACGGCCGGACACTTCCATCCGGAAAGTATTCCACTGCGTCAAATACCAGAATATCCGCTGGCGTCTCTTGTACATGTCTCCAAAGCCCGCCGAAGCAATTCTCCCGTACCCAGTCATCGCTGTCCACATACGTAATATACTCTCCCGTACTGGCCGCAAGTCCTGCATTCCTGGCTTTTCCCACGCCGCCATTATCCTGCAGGACCGCCTGTATCCGCCCGGGATTCTCCTTCGCATACTCCAGTATCCGGCTCCGGCTCTCGTCCGTAGACCCGTCATCCACCAAAATCACTTCATACGCATCCAGATCCTGCCGCAAAAGACTGTCTACACACCGTGTCAGCGTTTGCCCACGGTTATAAACCGTCACGATCACGCTTAGCTTCACATTCCTCACCTATCAGCCTTTCCCATCCGGCAGCAGCCTCCCGGTTATCCGGCCGGATTTCCTCCAGATGCCGCCGCAGTGCCGTCAGCCGTTCCGGCTGCTCCAGAATCTCCTGCAAGCCCTGACGGACCGCCGCTTCCGTATTCGCGCAAACCACTCCGGTTCCTGCCTCGCCTACCAGCTGCTCCGCCGACAACGTCTCCGTCGTAAACACCGGCAGCTTCAAAGCTTTAGCCTCATCAAATACCAGCGGCGCCGCTTCATGAAGGGAGGGCAGGAACAGCAAATCCCCCTGCTTCATATAAGGATAAGGATTTCGTTTTGCTCCCCGCAGCAACACCCGGTCCGCAAGCCCCGCTGCCTGGACGGCCTGCCGGAAGCTCTCCCGCTCCGGCCCATCCCCGATAATATGCCAGTAAAGCTCCGGGTGAGTCTTCATCACCGGTTCCACGGCCTTCAATGCCCGAAAAAAGCCCTTCTCCGGATTCAGCCTTGCTATCGAAACCATATGAAAGCCCTTCTCCGGAAGTACACACTCTCCCGTCTCACCCATCGCGGTTACCGCCGCGTAATCCGTGCAATTTCTCACCACCAAAGTCCGGTCTTTAAGCTCCGGCAGCACCCGCAAAAAGGCGGCTCTGCACCCCTCCGACACACAGGCAATCCTGTCGAAATGCCGATACGCTTCACGGTTCCCCGGAGTATTTCCGCCATAATGCTCGAAGTCACAGTGTACAAAGGCAATTTTCCGCTCTGCCGCTACCTTCTGAAGCACAAAGGAATTGCAGCCAATGGCAAAGGCTTTATCAGAATTATCCTGGGCGTAAGAAACCGCCGCATCATAACCAGAGAGCGGCGGAACAGTCGCAAATACCCATTTTCGCGGCCATTTATTACTAAGCATCCGGCTCCACAGGACAAATACTGCCCGCAGCAGAGCCTTCCCGGCAGATTGCTTCTTTAGTACGCTCTGGGGAATCCCCAGCAGAGGAAGTAATCCTCCGGAGGGCAGCAGCCGCACCGATGGCGGGATCTCATCCAGATAATCACCTGCCGGGTAAAACAACAGCAGATCCATCGAATATCTCCCGTCGATCTCCTTCAGCAAGTTTACCAGGGCTTTCGGAATCCCGCCATGATTTAGATTATTACAGACAAACAGAATCCTCTTCATTTCTTCCCTTTCAACTGGTTAAACTTTCCGGGCATCAGCACCCTGGCCTGATGCAGGACACGCCCTGCCAATAAGCAGGCGCTCCGGTTCCCGCGCCGCAAGCCGGAAGCCAGCATCCGAAGAGCCGGGTGATCCGGCCTGGCATAAGGCAGCAGTTCTCCGCACAGCTCCGACCGGATCACCTGCGCCATCCAGCTCCGCCGTTCTCTGCGTCCCATGCCTCCCCGGGAATCACAGTTTCGTTCCAGGGCCGACGCCAGATAGCGAAGATATAGCCCTGCTAAGCATGTACGTACCTCCGGCGTATCCATCCCCCAGTACTGCTGCTGGGCCAGAAGGCCTTCCACCCGGCCCATGGCCAGCCGGTAATAATCCGGCAGATAACGGTTCGTCAGGCTGGCTTCCACCCGCTTGCTATAGTGGCTGGGCATCGTCCCCAGGATATTCACGGAAGAAACATCCATGAAAAAAGCCAGGTTAAACATAATATCCTCATTAAATGCCTGCGTGGGAATGGAAATCCCCAGGGCCTGCAAATACTCCCTCTGGTATGCTTTGTTCCAGAAATAGCCATACAGGCTCTTTAACTCCAGCGGAAGAATTTCCTTCCGCACTTCTTCCTTCGTCCGAAGAATCCTGGCAGGATACGAGACCGGCACCTGATATACCAGCTCCTGCCTGGCATTCCGGTACTCTTCTACCAGCCCCCAGATCACGGCCTGGGCCGGATTCTCCTGCAAGGAAGCATACACCTGTTCCAGCAGATCCTCTTCAAACACATCGTCTGCATCCAGGAACAGTAAGTATTCGCCGGATGCCCGCCGGATACCAATATTCCGCGCCTCCCCGGCTCCTACGTTCTTCTCCAGGAAGGCCAGCCGGATCCGCCCGTCTTCCCCTGCCAGCTTCAAAGCCTTTTCACGCCCGTGATCCGTAGAGGCATCATCGACTAGCAGGATTTCCAGATCGGAAAAGGTCTGTCCGGAGACCGAACAGACAGCCGATTTCAGATATTTTTCCGCATTATGAAAGGGAATAATGACACTAAAAAAAGGGCGTTTCTCCATAGCTATCTCCTGGCCTTCAGCTTTGCGAACAGTCTCACATTACGAGCTTTCACAAAGGTAATCAAATGGGCCTCCCACAACGTCAGGGTTACGCTCTTCAGGCGGATCGGCACCAGCATCAGCTTCATCATGCCGGTTCGGGGCTCTGCAATTTTCAAGGACCTCCGCACTTCCGGACGCGTAATCATCCGCTTAACGGCCTGCCGCTTCTCGGATGCCTTCATTTCACACTTCGGATTCGTCAAATTCTCCAGGCATCCGATCAAACGCTCAATATGGCGTCTGGCTACCATTTCCCGGCTTGCCCTGTCATTTACGCCCCAATGGCGGTAAAGCTCCTTCATCCAGCCGTGCTCTTCTTCCCGCTTCTCATACATACCGGGGCGGTAAGCCGCCGTCTCCGACTCTGCGCGGGCCCGGATAAAGTGATAATGCTGCCTGGACGTCACGGTCACACGTTCCACATCCCGGATAACCGTCAGAATAAAGGGGAAATCATCCCAAAAGGTGGGCGGAAAGCGAAAAGGCTCCGTCTCAATATACTCCCGCTGCCAAAGCTTATTCCAGGGAGAATACAGCTGGTTCTTATCAAAAAGCCGGTAGGCATTTCGGCGGAAAGCCTCTCTGTCCGGGAATACCATATCTTCCACACGGAAATCATCACTCCGGTACCGGTCTTTCGCATAATAGGTATCAATATAAAAACCGGCTACCACCAGCTGAGCCTGGTCCCGTTCTGCCAGCGCAACCATCTCCTCCAGCATTTGAGGCTCTGCCCAGTCATCGGAATCCATAAAATAAAGGTATTTTCCCCTGGCCTGATCCATTGCCAGATTTCGGGCACTGGGCGCCCCTCCATTCTCCTTATGGATCACACGGATCCGGTCATCCTCTGCCGCATAGGCATCACAGATCTCCCCGCTCCGATCCGGAGTACCGTCGTCAACGATCAAAAACTCCCATTCTCTGAGTGTCTGCGCCTGGATGCTTTCAATTGCCTTTGCGACATATTCTTCTACTTTATAAACCGGCATAATCACGCTTACTTTAATTTCACGTTCCATTCTTCCGCTTCCTTTTCCGCCAGGCGAAAAGCCGACGCAATTACCTTATCCATATCATAATACCGATACTCTGCCAGACGGCCGCCAAAGATCATCCCGGTCTCCTGCTCCGCCAGCTCTTCATACTTCCGGTACAGAACCTGGTTCTTCTCATCATTAACCGGATAATATGGCTCTATACCCGTATCCCAAGCCACCGGATATTCTCTGGTAATGACGGTTCCAGGCTGCGTTCCAAAGGCAAAATGTTTATGCTCAATCACCCGGGTATAAGGTGTCTCCCGGTCTGTATAGTTTACGACCGCAACGCCCTGGTAATTCGGAATTTCCAGCACTTCATTTTCAAACCGCAGGCTCCGGTATTCCAGCCGTCCGAAGCAGTAGCCATAGTAAGAATCCAGCGTCCCGGTATACAGAATCCGCCCTCCCAGAGATTTGTAATAAGCCCGGTTCCGGTTAAAATCTTCCTTCAGCCTTATATCACAGCCTGCAAATAATTTCTCTGTCAGCGCGTTATAACCGCCGGTCGGAATTCCCTGATAGAAGTCATTAAAATAATTGTTATCATAGGTATACCGTACCGGCAGACGCTTAATAATAAAAGCCGGAAGCTCCTTACATTCTCTTCCCCACTGCTTCTCTGTATACCCTTTGATCAGTTTTTCATAAATATCCTGTCCAACCAGAGAAATCGCCTGCTCTTCGAGATTCTTCGGCTCGCCTGTAACTGCCCCCCGCTGTTTCTTAATTTCCAGCCGGGCCTCCTCCGGTGTGACCACCCCCCACATCTTGCTGAAGGTGTTCATGTTAAAAGGTAGGTTGTAGATTTCCCCATGATAATTAGCGATCGGTGAATTAGTGAAACGGTTAAATTCCACAAGTCCATTCACGAATTCCCATACCCGTTTATCTGAGGTGTGAAAAATGTGAGCGCCATACTTATGGACATGGATGCCCTCGATCTTCTCACAATAAAGATTGCCTCCCAAATGGTTTCGCCGTTCCACTACCAGACAGCGCTTCCCGGCCTTCACCGCATGCCAGACAAATACTCCCGCGAACAGGCCGCCGCCTACGATTACATAATCGTATCTACTCATTAGTATCTCCCCGTCTTCTCGCCTCTTCTTTCGCGTCAAACGCCTCTGTACTGTCACTGGCGCGCAAGATCACCAGAATGGTCTGAAAAATAATCTTCACATCATTCCACAGGCTAAAATTTTCAATATACATTAAATCCATCACCAGCTTGTCCTTTGAACTGGTGTTATATTTTCCCATAATCTGCGCGTATCCGGTCA